>Ga0210408_10000520_pt1 | contig 48767 bp, 45 predicted proteins | sample IncBWH4MmetaG_FD_155471 | JGI IMG/M metagenome (GOLD analysis project Ga0210408, IMG submission 155471) | Forest soil microbial communities from Barre Woods Harvard Forest LTER site, Petersham, Massachusetts, United States - Inc-BW-H-4-M | ecosystem: Environmental > Terrestrial > Soil >...
CGCCAAGGCCGCACGCACCGCCTGCACCGACCCAGGCCGATCCCCCTCCTCAAGCTTGAGCATCCAGTCGATGGTGCGAAGCAGCGCCGCATCGTACTTGCCCGCCGCCGCTGTCGCCGCCGGCACCAGCGGGTCCTTGCGCAGCCGCCGCAGCGAGTCCACCGGCACCGTCCCGGTCACGCAGCGGTACGCAATCGCCCCCAGCGAATAGAGATCCGTCCACGGCCCCTGCTGCTGGCCCCCGACCCCGTACTGCTCCGGTGGCGAGTAGCCCGGCGCCGCGATCGCCGTGATGCTGCGGCTGTTGCGACCGGCAAAGTCCCGCGCCGCACCAAAGTCGATCAGCACCGGCGTGCCATCCTCCCGGATGATCACATTGGAAGGCTTCAGGTCGCGATGCAGGATCGCCCGCCCGTGCATCGCCTCAAGCCCGTCCAACAACCCGGCCAGGATGCCGCGAAGCTCCGCCTCAGGGATCGGTCCCCCGCCCAGCCGCCTGCTCAGCGTCTGCCCGCGCTCGTAGTCCAGCACGATGTAGCCGGTGCCGTGCATCTCGAAGAACCGCCGCACGTGCACGATATTGGGGTGCCGGAAGCGGGTGATCAGGCGGGCTTCTTCCAGGAACGCTTTGAGCCCGCCGGCAAAGTCCTCCCGGTCGGTCTCCGACTTGGCGCTCACCGTGATGCTGGAGACCCGCCCCGCCAGCGCGTTCGGAAAGTACTCCTTGATCGCAACGGTCTCTCTTAGGGTCGTATCCAGCGCCCGGTAGGTGATGCCGAACCCGCCGTGGCCCAGCACCTCCTCAATCTCAAACTCCAGAAGCCGCGTCCCAGCAGACAACCCAAAAAGATGCCCACTCTTCGCAGGTTCAACGCCTGATCGTTCCCCACCCATCAGCAGCCCAGGACTGGTCTTAACCCCTCACTCAACAACAATAACCGTCGAAAAACCCAAGGTAAAGCAGTCTCAGATATGTGGTCCTAACAACGACCGATGTCCTTATCAGCAAATTGTAGCGGACAATCTTCAGATGCGTTAGGATTGTCATGTCGCGCGGGCACGATCCGGAAGTCATAATGACATTTTGTTGGTGATATGGGGAAACTGATGCGAGAAAAAAAGCAGTATCTGCACCTTCTGAGCTTTTCCTTTATCAAGCCCCGTTGGGTGCTTCTTTTGGCGCCTCTTCTCGTGATAGCATTGTCCCTATCTTCCAGCAAAGCATTCGCTCAAGGGGGAAGCGCGGCAGGCACGATTGGCAGACAAGACAAGTCGAGCTACGGCGTTCAAGAACACATTCAAGAGCATGACGTTGCGCCCCGCGTTGAGAGGAGGACACCCGCCAAACATATGCGTGGCGCGCCGCCTCGGTTGGAAGCGGGCTCGCTCGCTGCCTACGATGGCACGTGGGTGGGCATAAGCACGGGCACCTGTATTGGTAGCGGGGGTTGGGTAATACAAATCAGCAATGGAATCCTATCAGGCAATGGCGCGCACGGACGGGTAGTACGCGGAGGCAGTGTCAGCGGTGCCATGGATCTGCTCGGAACATCGTATTTTTTTCAGGGGCGCCTAACTCCAACGGGTGGATTTGGAACATGGAAGACCGTCACTGGTTGCGCTGGCAAATGGTCAACATCAAAATCGTAATGAAAAAGGCAGGGGATGCCGAGAGCGCCGAGGTACGTTAATCCGCCTGAGGAATCCTTGGTGCGTTAAGCGTGTAATACCTATTTGGTAATGAATCGATTAGTGCCATCGGCGCACACTGACGCGACAATCTGACAGGATCGGCCCCCCTTGCTGCAGTCAGCTAACGCCGCTGCTTTGGCTTTGGAGATGTCATCGCGCTCCGTTATCGCCCAGCCTGATTCGGAATAGGCAAATACCCCGCAGCCAGTACCGAAGAAGCTGATCTCTATCGGGCAAGCTTTGGAATCGCCGCAGGACACGCGAGCACGCGCCACCGCCGCTTTGCGTGTATTCTCGTTCCAGGCCATGCTCCATCTGCCGCTGTCCTTCCCGTAGACGATGGAGCCCCACGGCTTGAGACCGCCGAGATCGCGCAGTCGCCCAAGCAGCGCCATCGTCGCAATACCGGTTGGCGGCAGATTGATTTGCTGCTCGAATTCTTTGATCGCCTTCCGCGTCGCATCGGTGACCGAGCTATCGAGCGGCTCGGGATCGAAATTCAGTTCGTAGAGACGATCGCGAAATTCATTAAGCAATATGGGATCGCTTATCGGAACCGAAGCGTCAACTTGTTGCACCGGTGGCGTGGCCGCCACTATCGGTCCCAATGTGGAAGACGCCGAGCTCGCCGCCGCCGAGGCCGGTGCCGACGGCATTTCGAGCGGAGTCGGCGTTGCGATCGTGGCGCTGGTTGATGGCGTCGGCGCGGGAATTTGCTGCCGCTTAAGCTCTTCGATCCGCACGCGCGCCAATTCGGCAAAAAACGTGCCCTTGTAGCGTGCGGCATACGTTTCAAGTACGGCAACGCTAGAGGTGTCTTTCGTTACTGCCCAGGCTTCGGCTGCGTCGCTGAGCGGGATAGATGACTGCAACTGCTTTGCCGCAGTTTGCGGGGCTGCAGCAGTATCAGCAGTCAATGCGGAGTGCGGACCTGATGGTACGTCGGGCACCGATGTAGTCGGTGCGCTTGGCACAGCATTCGCGGACGCAACGGATGTCGGCGGTGGAATTGGCTCGGCCTTGGCTATGGTATCGGTCGCCGCCGCTGTCTTGATCTGGTCCGCACAGAACAGGCCGAGCTTGTCGCAGGTGACGGCACTTAGGCGTCCGGAACTGGTCGTGGCGACCGCAATCACTATAAGACCAATAACCGCAGCAGCAGTCGCGCTCCATATCAGCGGCCGACGCATTCTTTGTGAGGCAGACGGAGCACTTCGCGCCAGCGCCGCCCGGATCTCTTGAACCGACGCCGGACGCTCACGCTCCTCAAGCCGCAGCATCCAGTCGATGGTACGAAGCAACGCCGCATCGTACTTGCCCGCCGCCGCAGTCGCCGCCGGCACCAGCGGGTCCTTGCGCAGCCGACGCAGCGAGTCCACCGGCACCGTCCCGGTCACGCAGCGGTACGCAATCGCTCCCAGCGAATAGAGATCCGTCCATGGCCCCTGCTGCTGCTCCCCCACCCCATACTGTTCCGGCGGCGAATAGCCCGGTGCCGCAATCGCCGTGATGCTGCGGCTGTTGCGCCCGGCAAAGTCCCGCGCCGCCCCAAAGTCGATCAGAACCGGCGTGCCATCCTCCCGGATGATCACATTGGAAGGCTTCAGGTCACGGTGCAGGATCGCCCGCTCATGCATCGCCTCGAGCCCGTCCAGCAGCCCGGCCAGGATGCCGCGCAGTTCCGCTTCGGGAATGGGCGCTCCGCCTAGCCGCTTGCTCAGCGTTTGCCCGCGCTCATAGTCGAGCACGATGTAGCCGGTGCCGTGCATCTCGAAGAACCGCCGCACGTGCACGATGTTGGGGTGCCGGAAGCGGGTGATCAGGCGGGCTTCTTCCAGGAACGCTTTGAGCCCGCCGGCAAAGTCCTCCCGGTCGGTCTCCGACTTGGCGCTCACCGTGATGCTGGAGACCCGCCCCGCCAGAGCGTTGGGGAAGTACTCCTTGATCGCAACGGTCTCTCTTAAGGTGGTGTCCAGCGCCCGGTAGGTGATGCCGAACCCGCCGTGCCCCAGCACCTCTTCGATCTCAAACTCGAGAAGCTTCGTCCCGGGCGTAAGCGCAAAATGATGCGCACCCTTCACCTGTTCAACGGATGATCGTTCTCCATCCATCAGCAGCCCAGGACTGATCTTAACCCCTCACTCAACAACAATATCGGCCGAAAAACCCAAGGTAAAGCGCGCTGGATCGTTGCACCTCAACACCTCGTATCTTGAAATCGGCATTATTGAGGTTGCTTCGAGAATAAGCACGCGTGAAGCAGGGGCGCGTTAGCGGATCGCGAGCTGATAATTATGAGTTATATGGCAGCCCTTTGCTGTCGATGTCCGCTATGTGCCCGCTAGCGGACATCGACTAGGCGTTGCTTGATGTCCGCTAAGGGCCAGGAGCGACCATAGTGCAACGCGGCAAAGACCCCGGTTGTTCGATTACCTCGTCGGCGCTGGCCTGTTGGAAGCGGAGAACTGCCTCCTCCTGCAAACGGTCGGCGTTCGTGACGCGCTCATGCTGGCGTAGGTGCTCCAACCAGGATGCCACCAGGAATATAATTCGTCATTCTGATTATCCCGATCACCGTCGTGTAATTCCGTAACAAAAGTTGTGTGGCGCGATCGATTCATTTTCCGACGAGAAGTTGGAGCACAATGTTTTGGAGCTGCGCGTCATTCATTCCACGGCGGGATTTCCCCGGTCGCAACCTGGGTGGGCACCTCGACTAGAAATTCCGTGCCGGGAAAATTGACCGCGTTGGGATAAAGCGCATGGATCATGGCGGCCATTTCACGTGAAGACTTAGCGATTTTGGCCGCCTTTGCGAAGGCGCGGATGTATCCGCGAGTCCAGTCAATGGCGAAACTGTCGTCGGGCAATCCTGGCTTGGTGTGGCCGGCGATTATGCGAACGGGGTTAAGCGACTCCAGATAATCGAGACTCGCGAGCCATTCCGCGTATTGGGGTGCCAGATGCTCACCCAAGAAAACAAAGGCGCCGTTGTACACGAGGTCGCCCGCGACGAGCGTGCGTGTTCCCGGGTCCCAGAGCGCGGTGCAATGAACGTGATCGCCTTGCATGGGCCCGAGTATCTTCAGAGTGTGTCCTTCAAGCGTAATCTCGTCCGCCTGAAGAGCTGTCGGAACCACCCCGCGGCGCGGCGCGTTGGCGCCGATTCCCTCTGCCCAGCGCTGAAACTTGAGTGGAATCGACCGCTCCATATCCTTGGCTACGACTGCATGTGCGACGATCTGGGCATCCGGGAAGGATTCGATCAGCAGGTCGAGACTGAAGAAGTGATCCGGGTGGTCGTGCGTCACAAAGATCGTGGTCAGCTTCTTGCCGCTGTCCAAGATCGCGGCGACCACGCGATGGGCATCGGAGCGCGAAAACGGAACGTCGACCAGCAACGCCTCGGTCTGGCCCGTGACGAGTGTGTAATTCGCAGGCTGATTACCAGAGAGGGCAAAGCTGCCCGACATAACCTGAAACTCAAGGGGCTTGGCAGCTGCTGTTGTGGCTGCCTGCGTAGTGCTCATCACATCACTCCTCCACTTCCCACAGCCCGCCGATTACGGTGCTATTGCTATATCGACGTCACTAAGATGGGCCACGCAAGTCACACCTGAGTCTGGCCGCCATCCACGACAAGTTCGGCACCATTGACGAAACTGCTGTCGTCCGAGGCCAGAAACAGCACCGCTTTGGCGATCTCTTCCGGCTTCCCCGTCCGGCCTAACGGGATTTGCGTCACCATCTGCGCAACGAACTCTTTGATCTGCTTCTTGGTGAGACCAAGCTTCGGGAAAACCGGTGTCATCACCACGCCGGGGCTGACCACGTTGACGCGGATTTTGCGATCCTTCAGGTCGATTGCCCAGCCGCGGGCCAGATTGCGGACGGCCGCCTTGGTTGCGGAGTAAACGCTGAACGCCGGCATGCCGATTGAAGCGGCTATGGACGCGTTCAAGACGATGGTGCCGGCATTGGCTAGCAGCGGGAGCGCCTTCTGCACGGTCAGGATCACCCCCTTGACGTTGATGTCGAAGGTCTCGTGATACTGCTGCTCGGTGATCGCCCCGAGCGGCAAAAAGGTGCCGACGCCGGCATTGGCGAAGACGGTGTTGAGTCGACCTTTCTCTATCTTGATCTGAGCATAGAGGCGATCCAGGTCGGCCGCATTGGAGACATCAGCCTGGACGGCTTTGACGTTACTCCCGATCTTCTTTACCGCGGCTTCAAGCTGATTCTGGCGACGCCCGGTGATGTATACGTAAGCGCCTTCCGCCACGAAGCGCTCGGCGGTGGCGAGGCCGATGCCACTGGAGCCGCCGGTGACGAGCGCGACTTTACCTGCGAGCCTTCTGTTCATTATAGTGTTCCATCGACAGCTGGTTCTGAAATACGTGAGTGAAGGCACAGAAGTCGCTCTTTCGAAATAGAAAGGGCTGAAAGCCATCATTGCAGCAATGTCGATATCGAAGCTGCCGGATTTCGAGAAACTCGCGATTTACGCGAAGGTGGCTGAGCAGCGATCGTTCGCCACGGCGGCGCAAGCCACGGACGTATCGGCCGCCACCGTCTCGAGGTTGTTGGCTACTTGTTGCGCGGAGCCAGTGGCTTCCGCCCCGTAAAGGCCTCGGTGTTCCAGGGTACGCGGGTAAGCTTTGCGATCAAGAAATCAGCTAGAACCGAGACCTTGGCCGGACGCGCACGAGCAGTGGGCGTCACCAAATACAGTCCGGTTTCAGACAAACGCCAATCGGGGAGAAGCTGCTCAAGCTGCTTTTCGCGAAGGTATTGGCTCACAACGAATTCGGGCAGTTCAGTGATGGCGAGTCCCTCAAGTACGGTCGGCAACAATACCTCGACGTTCGTTCCCCTGAGTGGCCCCGTCGGCGAAAACGGGTACTCCTCACCGCTCGTTCGGTGGGTAAAGTGCCAGACATCGCGCGGTCTGTGTAGATAACCCAAGCACCGATGAGCACGTAGATCGCGTGGGTGCTGTGGACGTTCATACCGAGCGATGTACTTCGGCGATGCCACAAGAAATCGGCGAATCGGTGCTATAAAGCGCGCTACGAGCGATGAGTCCTCCAAGATCCCGATGCGAAGCGCCGCATCGAAGCCATCAGCGATTAGATCGATGTGCACGTCTGTAAGATAGACGTCGATTGCGACATCCGGATACTGCTGAAAAAAGGCCGGCAGGATCGGTGCAACCCAACGCGAGCCAAAGGACAGCGGTGCGGTGAGTTTCACAAGACCTCGCGGTTTGCTCGAGGTCTCACGGCCGAAGTCTTCCACCGCCTTCGCTTCCGAGTAGATTCTCAAAGCTTGCTCCGCCAGTCTGCGGCCAAAGTCTGTGAGGGCAAGTCGCCGCGAAGTCCTGTTGAAGAGGCGTCCACCAAGTCGGTCCTCCAGGCGCGTCACAGCCCGCGAAACGGTCGCTACGGACACGCCCATGGCGCGGGCCGCTGCCGCGAAGGAGCGCTCTTCAGCCACCTTCGCGAACATCGCAATCCCTTCGAAGTCCGGCAACTTTGACATCGACAGTCCCGCAACGATGGCTTTCATCAATTGCTATTTCGAAAATTGACCCGACGCCACACCATTGTAGCAGGTGAGCTGACCCAAACAACAACGGTGTCACGCGCACGACGCTCGTGCAAACTTCTAGCGACACCGAAAGTTGTTGCGTCTCACCAGCGGCGCTGGATCGCGCTGTCCGTGTAACTTCAGAGGAGGGCCTTATGAACGCTCAATCATCGACTTCAGGGCCGACAGGCGCGCCCGAGCGGGAATCAGCGAGAGCGGGTTTCACTGGGCTCCCGGCTTTGCTGACCCCCGAGGAATCCGTCGTGGTCCTGATCGACCATCAGCCGTTTCAGTTCGCAAACCTTCACAGTCACGAGCCGACGATGATCGTGAACAATGTGGTTGGCCTCGCTAAGTTGGCCAAAGCCTTCAAAGTTCCGGTTATCCTGACTCCGGTGATGGAAGCGCGCGGCGGAAAACTCATAAAGGAGCTTACAGACGTATTCCCTGACCAGAAGCCTGTTGATCGGACGTATATCAACGCATGGCAAGACAAACGAATCGTAGACCTCGTCAAAGCAACCGGCCGCAGGCAGCTAATCCTGGCCTCGCTTTGGACCGAGATGTGTTTGGCGATGCCCGCCATTCACGCCCTCGCTGACGGTTACGACGTGTATGTCGTTACCGACTGTTCGGGTGGCGTATCTGTTGAATCTCACGACATGGCAGTTCGGCGAATGGTGCAAGCGGGCGTCGTTCCTATCACGTGGATGGCTCTGCTCGGCGAATGGCAACGCGATTGGGCTCGTACCGACACGGTGCCCGGGCTTGTGGAAGTCATGGTCCAGCACGGTGGAGGAAGTGGGGTCGCATTCGCTTGGGAGACTCAACTTCTCGGAGCTTCCAAGCCGTAACACCTCACACCACCGCACCACCCCTTGTAGTGGAGCAGAGCATCATGTCGTGGCTCGGGCAAAATGTCGACCTTGGCTGGGGTGCGACTCTTATCAGACTCGCGACCGGCGCGTTCTTCCTACCGCACGCGTACGTAAAGCTTCCCTGGCCCGGAACGATAGCATTTTTCCAGGCTGCTGGGTTTAAGCCTCCTGCTTTCTGGATGTATGTCGCCAGCGCCATCGAAGCGGCCGTGGCTCTTTCTCTGCTTTCGAATGTGCTCGTGCGTTATTTCGGCGGCAAACAGCCCCTACGGCGCGCTTATGTACCTTTCGCGGTCATGGAGAGCAGTTTCGGAACAGGGATTGGCGGAGAGAGTGGGATTCGAACCCACGATACGGTTTCCCGTATACACGCTTTCCAAGCGTGCGCCTTCAGCCACTCGGCCACCTCTCCAGGTCCGCGAACCGAGCGCAATATAGCGGCGGGCTTTGGCGTGACAACCCGCGCCGGACCGGACCCAAAACCGGCTCGGGTCCTGAACGATAGACGCTGCCAGCGACCCTAAAGCCGGGGAACATATTTCCGTCGCCGTGGTTATCACCTCGTTCGTATCGAGGCGACACCAGGAGGACGTCATGGGACGCGGGTTATTGCTTTGGCTCCTCGGCATTCCGCTACCGATCATTCTGCTGATCTGGCTGCTCGGCGGCCTGCACAGCTAAGCTATTTGTAGGCGACGTGGAGTGACGCAGAGGGCCCGGCGCGAGCCGGGCCTTTTGCGTGCGCGCTTTCGCAACCGCCCGCCTTGCCTTACATTAGCGGGATGGCTGCATCCGACGACTACCTGATCCGCCCCGATCCGCTCGACCCGCGCCTGACCGAGCGGGTGAACGGCATCGACCAGACCGGCGCCGCGATCGAGACCGCGGTGACGGTGGAGCGGGCGTTGACGATCTTCCTCAATTCCCAGGAGATCGTCACGGCGATGACCATCAACGATCATCCCGAATATCTGGCGCTCGGCTACCTGCTCAACCAGAACATGCTCAAGACGGACGATGTCGTCACCGGTGTCGATTACGACGAAGAGCTGTCCGTCGTCGTGGTGCGCACCAAGCGCAAGACCAATTACGAGAAGAAGCTCAAGAAGAAAGTGCAGACCTCGGGCTGCGCCCAGGGCACGGTGTTCGGCGACCTGATGGAGGCGCTGGAGACCATCACACTGCCGGCGGCCGAGCTGCGCACCTCGTGGCTCTATACGCTCACCCACAAGATCAACACCACGCCGTCGCTCTATCTCGAAGCCGGCGCCATCCACGGCTGCGTGCTCGCCGTCGAGGACCGCCCGCTGGTCTATATGGAAGACGTCGGCCGCCACAACGCCGTCGACAAGATCGCCGGCTGGATGTTCAAGTATAAGGTCGGTGCCCCGGACAAGATTTTTTACACCACCGGCCGCCTCACCTCGGAGATGGTGATCAAGACCGTGCGCATGGGCATTCCGATATTGATTTCGCGCTCCGGCTTCACCGCCTGGGGCGTCGAGCTGGCGCGCAAGGCGAATTTGACGCTGATCGGCCGCGCCCGCGGCAAACGCTTCATCGCGCTCGCCGGCGAGGACCGCATCGTGTTCGACCAGGACCTCGCTCATGTCGAAGAGGAAAGCGCCAAGCACCGCCGCAAGGCCGCGGTGCATGACGAGTGAGCTGACGCGCGCGTGACGACACCCCCTACTCTCGGTCTGGTGCTGGCCGGCGGCCTGGCGCGCCGCATGGGCGGCGGCGATAAGGCGCGCATCAAGATCGGCGGCACGAGCATTTTGCAGCGCGTGCTTGGCCGCCTGACGCCGCAATGCAGCCGCCTCATCATCAATGCCAACGGCGATCCAGCGCGCTTTGCCGATACCGCCTTGCCGGTCGTGGCCGACAGCGTGCCGGATTTCGCCGGTCCCTTGGCCGGCATTCTCGCCGGCCTCGACTGGGCGGCGCAAAGCACGCCGGAAGTTGAGTGGCTCGTCAGCGTGCCGGGCGATTGTCCGTTCCTGCCGAAGAATCTAGTGACGCGCCTGCATGGGGCGCGCGCAACATCGAATGTCCCGCTCGCCTGCGCCCGCTCCGGCGAATGGCGGCATCCGGTCGTTGGGCTATGGCCGATCAAATTACGCGAGGATTTGCGCCACGCGCTGGTCGGCGAAAGCCTGCACAAGATCGAGCTATGGACGGCGCGGCACGGCATCGCCATTGCCGAGTGGCCGGCGGCGCCGATCGATCCGTTCTTCAACGTCAATACACCCGAGGACGCGGCGCAGGCCGAAGCCATCGCGGCGCAATATCCGGACGCCTGACAGCTTATTCGCGTTGCGCCGTCGGCAGCCAAGGCATCGCCGCGCGGCGCTTGGCTTCAAAGCTTTCGATCGCATCGCGGTATTCAAGGGTGACGTCGATGTCGTCGATGCCGCGCACCAGGCGGTCCTTGCGCAATGGGCTGATCTCGAAGGCGTGCGCGCGGCGATCCGGCGCGATCAGCGATTGATTGGGCAGGTCGATGGTCATCTCGGCGCCGGGACGCTCGCGCAACTGCCGCCACAGATCCTGGACGATCGTGTCGGCAAGCGTGACCGCGAGGATGCCGTTCTGGATGCAGTTGACCTGGAAGATTTCGCCAAAACTCGGCCCGACCAGCGCGCGGAGGCCGAAATCCATCACCGCGAAGGCGGCGCCCTCGCGCGACGAGCCGCAGCCGAAATCGCTGCCGGCGACGAGGATTTTGGCGTCGCGATAGGCCGGATCGTTCAGCACGAAATCGCCGCGCGGGCAGCCAGCTTCGTCGAAGCGAAGATCATACAAAAATGCCTCGCCGTAATCGTGACCGGGCCGGCGATGGCGGCGCATGTAGCGGCCGGGCAGGATCATCCCGGTGTCGACGCTTGCGATTTCGAGCGGCGCAGCGACCGCGGTCAGGACGGTGAATGGTTGCATCATCGTCTCACGATAGCTGCCGCACGTCGGCCAGTCGGCCGAACACCGCGGCCGCGGCGACCATGGCGGGACTCATGATGTGGGTGAGCGCGCCGCGGCCCTGGCGGCCTTCATAGTTGCGATTGGTCGTCGAGGCGCAGCGCTCGCCGGGCGCGACCAGTTCGCCGTTCGAGCCGTTGCACATCGAGCAGCCGGAATCGCGCCACTCGAGGCCGGCCGCGACAAAAATGCGGTCGAGCCCTTCGGCTTCGGCCTGGCGCTTCACCGCGCTCGAGCCGGGCGACACCATGCCGGGAACGGCGGCGCGCCGGCCTTTGAGCACAAGCGCTGCGGCGCGCAGATCCTCGATGCGGCTGTTGGTGCAGGAGCCGATGAACACCCGGTCGATCGACACTTCCGCAAGCGGCGTCGCCGGGCGCAGCTGCATGTAGTCGAGCGCGCGTTCGACGTGCCGCCGCCGGTCGGCGTCGCCGATGCGCGACGGGTCGGGCACGGCGCCGTCGATCGGCGCGGAATCTTCCGGACTGGTGCCCCAGCTCACCATCGGCGCCAGCCGCGCGGCGTCGAACGAAAGCTCGCGATCGAAGGCCGCGCCGGCATCGCTCGGCAGCGTGCGCCAATAGGCCAAGGCTTTGTCCCAGTCGGCGCCCGCCGGCGCGTATCTGCGGCCGGCGAGGAACTGATAAGTGGTGTCGTCGGGGCCGATCATGCCGATGCGGGCGCCGGCTTCGATCGACATGTTGCAGATGGTCAGCCGGCCTTCCATCGACATGGCGCGGATCGCGGAGCCGGTATATTCCACCGCATAGCCGGTGGCGCCGCCGACGCCGATGTCGCGGATGACGGAAAGAATCACATCTTTCGCCGTGACCGCCTGGGGCAATTCGCCGTCGATCGCGATGCGCAGCGTCCTGGGCTTTTTCAGCCACACCGTTTGCGTGGCGACGACATGGCGCAGCTGATTGCCGCCGCCGATCGGCACTGCCATCGCGCCGCAGGCGCCGTTGGTCGCGGTGTGGGAATCGTTGCAGGTGATCAGCATGCCGGGCTGGGCGATGCCCAGTTCCGGCGCGATGACGTGGGCAATACCCTGATCGCGGTGATGCCAGCCGACATGGGGCAACCGGAAATCCCGCGCATTCTCGTCGAGCATCTCGACGACCCTGCGGATTTCCGCATTCGGCATGCCGGCGGCACCGCGCTCGCGGTTGATGGTCGGCAGATAATGGTCGGTGACGGCGAGATGCTGCTGCGGCCGGCGCGACTGCCGGCCCTCGATGCGGAGCTGGTCGAAGGCGAGGAACGACTGGCCCTCGTTGATCAGGTTGAAATCGACATAGAGCAACGCCTCGCCCTGGGGCGACACCACGATGACATGGTCGGACCAGATTTTTTCGAACAGCGTCCGGGTCATTCCAGCATTCCAAGCTCAGTCAGCACCGCGCGGTTGTCGTCGTAGTCGTGCTGCAGCCATTTGCCGGCTTCCGGATAGCGGATCGGCTGCAGCGTCCAGAAATTGCGGTCGAGGTCGAGCTTGAAGTCGGGATCGACCATGACGCGGTCGAGCGCATTGGCCCAGAACGCGATCTGCTCGGGCTTGAGCCCGCTGGGCAGGAGCACGGTGTAGGAATTCGCCGTGACCACGTCGAGGCCCTGCTCGCGCAGCGTCGGATATTTGGCCAATTCGCCGGGCAGCCGTTCCGGCGAGGCGATGCCGAGCATGCGCAGCTTGCCGCCGAGGATCAGCGGCATCGACGAGCCGATGCTGGTCTCGCCGACGTCGATGTGGCCGCCGGCCGCCTGCACCGAAACATCGGAGCCGGAATCGAACACCACCGTCACCAGCTTTTTTGCAGGCGCGCCCGCGGTCTTGCCGACATTGACCACGGAGACATGCAGCGGGCTGCCCAGCCCGACCGGAAACGCGAACGTCACCGAGCTTGGATCGGCTTTGAGCCGGTCGCGCACGTCGACCATGCTTTTGATCGGCGAATCGATCGCCGTGAAATAGCACTGATAGGCGTCGAACAGCTTGACCAGCGGGGTGAGATGATGATGCAGGTCCAAGCCTTTGCGGGCGATGGCGTTGATGAAGCTGCCCGAGGCGAGCCCGATCTCGTTGCCGTCGCCTTCCTTGCGCGACAAATCGGTCATGGCGATGATTTGCGCGGCGCCCGGCTTGTTGAGCACGCTCATCGAGTCGACCAGATGCTCCTTGGTCAGCACGCGCTGAATGGCGCGCGCGATGCGGTCGTTCTCGCCGCCGGCGCCGGCGCCGACGAAAAACTCGACATTGCCGGCCGGATGCCAGGCGGCCGTTTGCGCGTGTGCGTCTGGTCCAAGCAGCACCAAGATGGCACCCGCCAGAACACCCGCGCGCGCGATCTGCATATAGTCCTCCCGATTTCGACAGCCGCCAGTGTCGCCAGTGTACGCTTGCGTGCTTTAGCCGACCAGCAACGCATAAGAGAGGAAACCAATTGTCGCGCCCGGCTCGACACTGGTGATCTCTTCGCCCAATTCGGCGAGGCCGTCGGTTTCGGTGAGCGAGGTGATGACGCCGGCGCCGTCCTGCGGATGCTTGAACGCTTCGATGACGCCGTCGGCCGCCTGCCGCAGCGCTACGCGCACATATTCGCGCCGGCCCTTGCGCTTCTTGTAGGCGAAGGCCGAGCGCGCCGGCATCGCGATCAGCGGCTCGGGCAGCGCGCCGGCGAGCCGCAGCAGCAGCGGCCGCACCACGCGCACGAAGGTGACGAAGACCGCGACCGGATTTCCCGGCAAGCCGACGAAGGCAGCACCCTCGCCGCGCTTTGCCGCCGGAACGACGCCCATCGCCACCGGCCGGCCGGGCTTTATCGCGACCCGCCAAAACACGATGCGGCCGACGCTTTCGATGGCGCTGCGCACATAATCGGCCTCGCCGGTCGAGACGCCGCCCGAGGTGAGCACGAGATCATGGTCTTGGGCCGCTTTGGCGATGGCGCGCGCCAGCTGCTGCGGATCGTCACCGAGAATGCCGAGGTCGGTGACGTCGGCGCCGAGACGCGCGATGAGGCCGGCGAGCAGATAGCGGTTGGAATCGTAAAGCGCGGCGCGCGGCAATTGCGCGCCCGGCTCGACGATCTCGTCGCCGGTCGAGAACAATGCGACCCGCACGCGGCGGCGGACTTTGAGCGACGCGAGACCGAGCGCCGCCGCGAGCGCAACGTGCTGCACGGCGAGACGGCGGCCGGCCGGCAGCGCGACCGCGCCGGCGCGCATATCTTCGCCGGCGAGCCGACGGTTGGCGCCGAGTTTCAGTCCCGGCGGCACGATCACGGCACCGTTCTCGACGCGACAGTCTTCCTGCATGAAGACCGTGTCGGCGCCGGCCGGCATCGGCGCGCCGGTGAAAATGCGGATCGCTTCGCCGGCTTCGAGCGCGTGCGTCGCGTCATGGCCAGCGGCCACCCGGTCGACGATGGTGAGGCGCGTTTCGCCTTTGGCGTCGAGAGTGGCGGCGCGCACCGCATAGCCGTCCACGGCGGAATTATCGAATGGTGGCACATTGACCGGAGCGATCACGTCCTCGGCCAGCACGCGGCCGATGGCTTCGCGCAATGTCACTGTCTCTAGCCCACTCACCGGTGCGACGCGCTCGCCGATCAGACGCTCGGCGTCGGCGACCGGCAGCAGCGGGCCGTTGAAGGCGAAGCAATCGTCGCTGAGCTGCGCCATTACGCTTCGCTCCGCGGTGGCCCGATCCGGTCGAGCGGCAGCGCTTCCGCCTCGAACACATTGGCGATGCCGTCAAAGTCGTCGAGCATCAGCACCGGAACCTCCGCCTGCGGCAGCGGCGCATCGGTCGCCACGGCGACAATGCAATCGTCGTCGGGATGCAGCAGCGGCTTGCCGATTGTGGCGCGAAAAACTTCGAGTTTTGGATGCGAGTGGCGCTTAAAACCTTCGACGATCACCAGATCGACCGGGCTCAACTTCGCCAAAACCTCGGCGAGCGGCGGCTCGGGTTCGTCGCGAAGCTCATGCACGATGGCCCAGCGGCGGCTGGACACGATCGCGACCTCGCTGGCGCCGGCCTGCCGGTGCAGCCAGGAATCCTTGCCCGGCTGGTCGGTGTCAAAATCATGATGCGCGTGCTTGACGGTGGCGACCTTCAGGCCGCGCTTGACCAGCACCGGGATCACGCTGGTGACCAGCGTGGTCTTGCCCGAGCCGCTCCAGCCCGCGAGACCGATGATGCGCATGGGCCTTATGTAGCGTCATTCGCCCGCCGGTTCCATGCCGAGCGCACGGATGCGCTGTTGCGTGGTTTTGTCCCGCAAAACTTCCAGGAAAGCCCGTACGGCGGCCCGCTCGCGGCGCGCTTGCAGCAACAGAAAATCGTAGTCCTCGGGCGCGATCGGCAGAAAGGCGAGCCCGTACATCCGCGCCAGCGGCGCGATGGCGACGCCCCAATCGGCGCGGTTTTGCGCAACCGCGGCAGCGACCGCGTTGTGCGAGCGCGGCTGGTTGGCGTAGCCCGGCGGCCGCGTGCGGCCGAGCAGGCTGTCGATCAAAACGCGCGTGCCGGATCCGGCATTGCGGTTGACCATCAGCACCGCGGCATCGGCGAGCGCGGCTTTCAACGCCGAGTCGGCGGAGCAGCCTTCGAACCGCGGGTCACCCGGACGATGAACAAAGCCCTGCATACGCCGCCAGCCGGGCACGAGCGCCAGGCCCGGTGCCAGCAGATGCTTGTTGTAGACGCCGGTCGCCGGATCGACGAGATGCACCGGCGCCAGATCGCATTCGCCGCGGCTCAGCGCAGCGACGCCGCCGAGACTGCCGACGGCGATGGTGCGCGCGCTAAAACCGCGCTCGGCGAGCGCGCCGACCACGACATCGAGCGCGATATCGTGGCTGCCCATGATGACGACATCGGGGGCGCGCGCGGCCTCTCCGATCAGCGTGATTTCGGCGCTGGTATCGGCATCGAGCGAACTCGCCAGCGGATCGATGGTCAAAAATCCGTCGGCCTGGGAAAACGCGGTCACTGCGCCCGAACCTTTGCCGGTCGGGAATGCGATGGCGCCGTTTTCGCCGGCAACCAGCGAGACCAGCACGAATTCCTCGCGGCCGAGTTCCGACGCGATCCGCACCGGCACGCGCGCCGTCGCCGTCCGCGCCGCTTCCGGCGCCAGCCCGGCACGCGCGCGGATGACCGGCGCGACGAAGGCGTGAAAGGTGAAGATTGCGGAGGTCGGAAATCCCGGCAGCACGATAAGAGGTTTATCGCCGATCACCGCAAGACACAGCGGCTTGCCGGGCTTGAGCGCCACGCCGTGCACGAGAATGCCGGGCTTGCCGAGCCGCGACACGATGCGATGGGACAGATCGCCGGCGCCCTTCGAGGTGCCGCCGGACAGCACGACCATGTCGCAACTTTCCAGCGCCGCGCGCATCGCCCGTTCGAGCGCGACCTCCTCGTCCGGAAACGCGCCGAACGGCACCGGCTCGCCGCCGGCTTCGACGATCGCTGCGGCGATGATGGCGCCGTTGCTGTCGTAGACGCCGGCCGGCGGCAGCGGCCGGCCGGGCTCGACCAGTTCGTCGCCGGTCGAGAGCACGGCGACGCGCGGGCGGTGCACCACGTCGATGGATGCCAACCCGCACGCCGCGAGCATGCCGATCTCGCGCGAGCCGATGCGGGTACCGCGGCGCAGCAGCGTTTCGCCGCGCGCAATATCCGAGCCGGCATAGGAAATGAGTTGCCCGCTGGCCGCGGCGCGGCGCAATTCGATCGTCGGCGCGACTTCGGTTTCGATCAGCTCGGTGTGCTCGATCATCACCACCGCATCGGCGCCGCGCGGGATGACGCCGCCGGTGGCGATCGCGGTCGCGGTGCCGGGCATCACTTCGATGGCGGGCGCCACGCCGCAGGCGATCACTTCGGCGTTGAGCATCAGCCGCTTCGGCGCGCCGTCGCCGGCGCCCGCGGTGTCGGCGGCGCGCACGGCAAAGCCGTCGACATTGGAACGGTCGAACGGCGGCGCATCGACCGGAGCGACGACATCGGCGGCGAGCACGCGCGACAGCGCCGCGCCAAGACCGACGCTTTCACCGCCAAGCGGCGAGCGATCGATGCAGGCGTCGAAACGGCGGCGCGCCTCGTCGGCGGAGACCACTTCGAGGAATTGCTCCTGCCGCGCGGCGCGCTTGACCGCATCAAGAATCGCCGCGCCGCGCCTTTCGGATTCCGGGTTTATGGCCATGGTCTCACCGCAACCGGCGTCCCGGCCGCAAATCCTTCGCTGTCGGCGGGAACGACGATCCAGCCGTCGCTCCCGGCCAGCGCCTGCAGCGACAAATAGCCGGAGGCGAGCGGCTCCGCCAAGCCCGTGATGCAGCTCACCGGCACCAGTTCGGTCAGCCCAATCGTCGAGGTGACTTTGCGCTTGAGCGGCAGGACGATCGGCACATCCACGACACTGCCGCCGGCGAGCCTGGCGACAAGGTGGCGCCCGATCAGGAGCCAGATCGCGAGCGCCGCGTCGAGCCGTCCCGGAACAAGAAGATATGGCCGCGAACCAACAAATCCAAAGGCGGCGGTTTCGCCCGGTGACACGGCAATGCCGTGGGCCTCGACACGGCCGTGCTTGGCCAAGGTCTGCACGCTGGTGTCCCGTCGTCCGCTGCCGGTGCCGCCGACAACGATGACGGCGTCAGGTTGCTCGTAATCGAGTGACGCCTGCAGGATCATCGCCTTGCCAAAGGCCGCGCCACCGCAGTCCGCCGCGGCCCATGACAGAATTCCCCGCGCGGCTTCGATGACCGGCGAAGTCGTGCTGCCGCCACGAACGATGCTGATACGCGGCGCGCGGATCGTGACCTCGGCGACGCCGGCAGCTGCCACAACGGCGACGTCGATGGCGCGCAGCCGCTCGCCGGCACGGCGCAACGGCCTCTCCGATACGGCGTCGCCGCCCGCCGGCAAAACCCCCTCGCCCGGCGCAATCGGCGCAACGGCCACGGCGTGATCGCCGCGCTCGTTGATGGCTTCGAGCGGCGCCACCGCATCGGCTCCGCCCGGCAGCTCGTCTCCGGCATCAACGCGCGGCGGCTTCGACGCCAACGGCACCGGTGAATAAGGGCCCGCATCGGCAATCGCGCCGGCTTCGACGGCAAAGCCGTCGCGCAACGCGATCGGTGTTGGCGGCAGTTGCGCGACAACGACGTCTTCGGCAAGCGTTTGCCCCCGGGCCGATGCCGGCGGGCATTTGCTTGGCTGCACCGCCGCAACGCGCGCATCGATGAGCGCAAGGATCGCGCCGAGCGGCGTCAGGCGGGCAATGCGCTGGAGGCTGGGATCGACGGCCATTCGCTATGTCACGCCCGCGAAACCGGGCATCCGGTAAACACCAAAAACCGAGTATACATCCTCACCAACTGAGATTACTGGATCGTCCGCATCCGCGGCCGATGACACGGGGCATGACCGAAAAGACGCTCAATCTGCGCGGCCTCAAATGCCCGCTGCCGGCGCTGCGCACCAAGAAGGCGCTCGGCGCCATGGCGGCGGGCGACGTCCTGCTCGTTGAATGCACCGACCCGCTCGCCGGCATCGATATCCCGAACTTGCTCAATCAGACCGGCGACGTGCTCGAAGCCGCGCACAAGGAAAAACGGCTGCTGACATTCCGCATTCGGAAGAAATGAGCAGCTACTCCATCTTCAGCCCGGCTTTGAGGATCACCGGCTTCCAGCGCAGCGCCTCGTGGGCGACGAAGGCATTGTAGGCGTCGGCATCCATCGGCGCGATGATCATGCCGTCCTGGCGGATGCGGCCCTGGTTGTCGGGCTGCGCCATGCCGGCATTGATCACGGCGTTGACCTTGCGGACGATGTCGGGGGAAAGCCCGGCCGGGCCGGCAAGCCCGAACCAGTTGGTCGCCTCGAGCTTGTAGCCGAGCTCCTTGAAGGTCGGCAGGTCCGGATAATCCGGCAGCCGCTCGCTGCCGGTCTGCGCCAGCGCGGTCACCGTGCGGCCTTGGATTTGCGAGGACGCCGACGTCACCGTCGGCGTGGCGAAATCGATGTTGCCGGCGACCACGTCGAGCTGGCTTTGCGCGGCGCCCTTGTACGGCACAACCTGGAATTTCACATCGGTTTCCTGGGCGAAGGATTCGGTGACCATCTGCCCGGCGCTGGCCAGGCCCGACACGCCGTAGGTCAACGGCTTTGCGCTCGCCTTCGCCGTGGCGACGAAATCCTTCAGCGTTTTTATGTCGCTCTTGGCGCTGACGATGAACACGATCGGCGAGCCGGCGAGATAGGCGACGTGGGTCAAATCCTTGAACGGGTCGTAGCCGATCTTGGCGTTGATCAGCGGATTGATCGCGGTGAGCGACAGCGTCGTGATCACGAAATTGTAGCCGTCGGGATCGGAGTGGGCGACGAAGTCGACGCCGATGACGCCGCCGGCGCCGGCGCGGGTCTCGACATAAAATTGCTGGCCGAGCGCCTTGGTCAATTGGTCGGCGGCCATCCGCGCCAAAATGTCGGCGGCGCCGCCCGGCGCAAAGGTGTTGACGATGCGCACCGGATGGCTCGGCCAAACCTCGGCCGCGGCCGGCAACACCATTGACGCCACGGCGACAACGGCCGCCGCGCACGTCCGCGCAAACCATGTCCTCATTCGGCGGCGACCCGGTGCGCGGCGACGCCTTTGGCTTTCACCACCACCTTGATGGCGTCGTCGACGCGGTCCTTGGCATAGCGGATCGCGGTCGGCAGATCGTCGAGCGGGAAGGTGTGGGTGTGGATTTTGGTGGCGTCGAAGCGCTTTTGCGACATGAAAGCCTCGGCGCGGTGGGTCGCGCTCCTGCCCTCGCCGCGGATGCCGTAGAGGTAAATGTTGTTGCGCACGATATGGGCGACGTCGACCGGCGTCTCCTGATGCGGGAACGCGGCAAGGCAGACTTTGCCGCCGCGATTGACCATGCGGATGGCGTCGTTCACCGCGTTCGGCGCGCCCGAGCACTCGACCACATAGTCGACGCCCTTGCCGCCGTTGAGGCGGCGCACCGCTTCGACGGCGTCTTCGTTGCGCACATTGACGACATGATCGGCGCCGAGCGCGCTGCCGATTTTCAGCCGGTTGTCGCGGGTGCCGGTGAGGATCACGGGCGCGGCGCCGAGCGCCTTCGCCACCGCGACGCCGAGGAGCCCAATCGGGCCGGGGCCGGTAATAACGACGCTCTCGCCGGCAACGAGGCCGCCGAGCTCGGTCAGCCCGTACATCGCGGTGCCCGCCGTGACCACCAGCGTCGCCTCCGCGTCCGACATGGCGTCGGGAATGGCGACCAGGGTGTTGATGTTGTTGACCTGGTATTCGCAGAAGCCGCCGTCGGTGGTGAAGCCGTTGGCGCGATGGCCCTTGTCGACGTCGCCGTAATTGAGGCCGTAGTTGTGGCACGACGTGTACATGCCCTCGCGGCAACGCTTGCACTGGCCGCAGCCGGCGTGGATTTCCACGGTAATGCGCTGGCCGATTTTGTATTCGTCGACGCCGGGCCCGAGCGCCACCACGGTGCCCATATATTCGTGGCCCGGCGTAAAATTCTTGTTGAACGGCATGCCGCCCAGGATCGAGGCCGGCGGGCCGTGATCGATGATCTCAAGATCGGTGGCGCAGATCGCCACCGCATCGATGCGCACCAGCACCTCGGCGCGTTTGGGCACCGGCACCGGCTTCTGGGCGAGTTTCAGCTCGCCGGGATTGCCCAGCACCCAGGCTTTCATGGTGTCCGGGATCGGATAATCCGGGCTCGTTTTCACTCCGGGGCCTGAATACATTGGAAAATCCCTCTTGCTCGCTGGGAGCTTATATTGAAATTCGGCGTCGAGCGCGAGTGTGTTATAATGACTCGATGGGCAAGCTCGAAAAACCCTCCGGCACGCGGGCCAAGCGACTGAAATTAGGCTTGGCCGGCTTTGCCAAAATCAGTGCCGTCGAAGGCATTTACCTTACGCGTGATATGAAGGGAACCTTTCGCACCCTTCAGCGGCAAAGGGCATCCGCCAACAAGCGCCGGGAAATCATCGCGAAGAAGTATGGCCGCTCGTCCTGATCTCATCGATGTACAACGCGATCGATGATCTCTATTGCTATCCAGGAACGACTGTCCTCAGAAATAGGAAAAAGCTCAAAAGTCAAACCGCGTTGAGCCGTTTCGAGACAGCGATGACGGCGCAACGTTTCGACGAGCCGTTGCCTGATGGCCGGCTCAGCTTGAGTCACTACAAGGCAGTTCATCATCACCTTTTTCAAGACATCTACACCTGGGCCGGCCGATTTCGCACTGTTCGGATCGGCAAACAAGGCAGTATGTTTTGCTACCCCGAGAATATCGATCGCGAAATGAGGCAGCTGTTCGCCCGGCTGCGGCGGGATAAGTCCTTGAGAGGCCTATCAGCTGACGAGTTCGCGCGCGCCGCTGCAACGTTTCTTTCGACACTGAACGCCATTCACGCCTTCCGGGACGGCAACGGCCGCACTCAGCTTGCATTCCTCGCCTTGCTTGCCCAAGCGGCTGGGCATCCGCTCAAGCTTCGCCGCCTGCGGCCGAGAAAGATTCTGGACGCCATGATCCGCAGCTTTCATGGAGACGCGACCCGATTGGCCGCGGAGCTTCGTCGACTGCTTTGACGGACTGGTTCACACCGGCACTGACGTCGCATCGTACGTGAACAGCCAGTCGTAACGCTCCCTGATACGGTCCTCCTGCCATTCGTGATCGACGTGGGCTTGCGCCGCCGCGGCGTCGACCATGGCGCGGTTGTGGAAGCGCGGGATCATGGCAGCCGAGCCGGCGACGACCTTGTTGGCGCGGTCACAGCGCGCCGCTTCGTAGGCTGCCAATGCGGCTTCATGATCGCCCGGAAATTTTTCGACGGCGCGCGCCAGCACGACACCGTCTTCGAGCGCCATCACCGCGCCTTGGGCCAAGAGCGGCACCATCGGGTGGCAAGCGTCGCCGAGCAGCGTGCAGCGGCCTTTGCTCCATGCGTCCATCGGCGGCCGCAGCGCCAGGCCCCATTTGTACGGCACGTCGATGTTGCGGATCAGCGCATGGACGTCGGCATGCCAGCCGCGAAAGTCACTCAACACTTCTTCCGTCGTGCCGCGCACGTTCCAGCCCTCGACGGTCCAATCGCGCTCGCCCATGCCGACGAAGTTGAGGAGTTTTCCGGCGCGCAGCGGATAATGCACGACATGGCCGCCGGGGCCGACCCAATTGGTGCCGATGCTGCGCGAGATCGAGGCCGGCACGCGCTCCATCGGAATGACGCCGCGCCAGGCGATGATGCCGCAGAATTCCGGTTTTGCCGCGCCGAACAAAGTCTCGCGCACCACCGAATGCACGCCGTCGGCGCCGACTACGAGTTCTGCCTTGACCGGCGCGCCGGTTTCGAAGCGCAAGTCGACGTGATCGGCCGCTTGCGCGAGCCCGACGCATTTGCGGTTCAGATGAATCGCGCCGGGCTTGGCTTGCAGCACCGCTTGCGCGATTACACTGTGCAAATCGCCGCGATGGATGGTGATGTAGGGAAAGCCGTAGCGCGCGACCGATTCCAGGCCGAGATCGAACAGCTTCCAGCTCTGCCCGGTGTTCCACAGCCGGATCGCTTTGCCGGCCGGCAGCACCTGCACTTTCTCCAACGCGTCCTGGAGTCCGAGCGCATGAAGCACGCGCGTGCCATTGGCGCTGATCTGCACGCCGGCGCCAAGCTCGCGCAATTCCGGCGCCTGCTCGTAGACATCGACGTCGATGCCGCGGCGAATGAGCGCCAGCGCCGCGGCGAGCCCGCCGATACCGCCGCCGACGATCGCGACGTTATTCATTCGCAATCTCTACAGATCGAAGAACGAGATGATCTCGCCGATCAGCTCGCGTTTTTTTGCAAGCTTCTCGGCCGGCTGATAGCGCCCCAGCGAGCGGCCGGCGATGTCGATCTCGCCCTGCTCGCCGACCACGATATAGAGCGGCTCCTCGTAGTGGTCCGATTGCGGCCGGTGCAGGACGAGCTTGTGATCGATCAGGCTTGATTCGATGCCGCGGGTTTTCAGCGTCTGCGACGGCTTGATGTCCTGCTCGAAGAACTCGGTCAGGAACTCGCTGGCAAGCTTGTGCCGCTCGCGGCGCTCCTGGTCCTGCTGCGCGCGCTTGCCGGCAAGCTCGCCGAAGACTTTGTCGAGCTCCGACATCACAGAATGAAGCTCACCGAGCCGAGCAGGCCGAGCTGTTGCGCATCGAGAATGGCGCGCCGCTCGGCGATCTTGAGCCGGCCGCCCTGGCGTTTGAGCTTGTAGCGGTAGTGGCCGACGAAGACGCGGTCGAGATCGTTGTGGCGGTAGCGATGGATGATGAAATTCGCCGCCGCCGCGATCACGTCGCCGTCGATGCCGGTGATGCGCACATTGCCGATCATGCGTCGGGTCCGCGACAGCGGATATTCGGCGTGGCAGTTCGGATCCTTCAGCCGGATCACGCGCTCGCGCAGCCGCACGATGTCGTCGGCGATGGTGAACAGCGTATAGCGCGCATCGGCGTCCGGCTTGTCGTTCGGCGGCACGTAATAGGCCGCGTCGTCGGTCAACAGTTCCAGCCAGTCGTCGAGCCGCCAGGAATCGAGCAGGTCAGCTTCCTGATAGAACAAGTCCTCGACTTCGGCGCGCGACACCGTCGAGGCGACGAGCTCGTTCATGCCCGCGTCTCCATCAGCTCGTTCCACTTGCGCCAAAACACGCGCAGATGGCCCTCGTCGGTGGCAAGCTGCTGGTCGCCGGCTTTGGCCATGCCGCGCGACAGATCCGACCACGGCACTTCGCGCCAGGCGGCAAAGCCGAGCTGCGCGGCTTCCAGCGCCGCGACGTCGTCCGGCGTGGCAAAGCCGCCCGGACCGTAAAAGGTCAAAAACGCGTGCAGCCGGCGCGCGCGCTGCGCTTCGGTCTCCTCGACCGGCCCGAGTGCCCAGGCGGTGACATGCATGCGATCCGGCGCCGCCGGATAGAAGTGCCGCACCGTGACCGAGGAGCCGTCGTTGATGACGAGGTTGGGAAAGATCGCCAGATTGCGGTTGGTGTCGGCGACGCGGGCGGCGCGCGCCGAGCCGAGCCGCGCCACCAGCTCGTTGCGCAACGCGTCGATGTCGGCCTTGGCATCCTCGCCATAGACCGAAATCCATTTCGCCACCGGGCGGCCGCGATAGTTCGGATTGTCGGTGGTCAGATGGCCGTTGCCCAAATCCTTGCCGAAACCGCGGGTCGGCAGCAGTTCGCCCTTCGGCGGCGTGACGTTGACGCCGGAATTGCGCATGTAGTTGAGCCACGTCGAGTGCGTCGAGATCAGGTGGTAGTCGTCGACGCTGTTCTCGACCAGAAGCTTCCAGTTGGCGCGGATGTCGTATTCCTGCGTCCCGGAAATGATCTGCATCTTTCCCGACGGCGACTGGTCGATGACGATGTCGATATAGTCCTTGGCCTTGCCGAGATAGGTGTCGAGGTCGATTGCGTCGCGGTCGAAATTGGCAAAATAGAAATCGCGATAGGATTCCAGCCGCGGCACCGCAACGAGGCCCATTTCGCTCCGGTCGAACGCCTCGCCATAGGCATCCTCGCCCGGCACCGACTTGAGCCGGCCGTCGGGATGGTAAGTCCAGCCGTGATACATGCAGTAGAACTGCCGGGCATTGCCCTCGCGCTCGCGGCAGACCAGCGCGCCGCGGTGGCGGCAGCAATTGATCAGCGCACGCACGACACCTTCCCGGTCGCGGCAGAAGATGACCGGCCGCCCCGCCACCGGGCGGGTCTTGAAGTCGCCTGGATTTTTGATCTCCGAGGCGTGGCCGACATAGATCCAGCAGCGGTCGAAGATGGCGCGCTTTTCGCGCTCGAAGACGTCGTCGGAGACGAACACCTCGCGATTGACGAAGAAGGTCTTCGCGTCCGGGTTCTCGACGACGAAATCGTGGCCTGAGGGCTGGTAGTTCATTTTGGTGCCGCTCCAAGGGTTCGTGACTTAATATAAAGAAGCCAACCCTTTCGTCCAATGCCGGTCAGCACACCGCGACCTGATGCTTAAGCATGACTTCGCGCCGCTCGCGCGCGGATTGGGCGATGGCCAGCATCACCTCGACATTGGCCTTGCCCCAGCGGCCGTCCTGCAGCGGCGGCGTGCCGGTGCGGATGGCGGCGATCATGTCGTCGAGCACTTCGCTGCGGCCGGGCATGGCGGCGCTCTTGGGTAGCGCCGCCTCGCGCTTGCCGTTGGCGTCGTAGATGAACAGGCCGTCGGCGGAGGCGCGCATCTCGCCGCGCTCGCAGGTGACAATCAGCAAACCGAAATGCGGTTGATGGCCCGGCAGTGGCCCGCTTGGCGACCCATAGGCGTAACGTTCGACGCGCAAGCGGGCTTCCTCCGCCTGCTCCGCCGCCAAGGCGCGCCGTGCCGCGCCGTGCTGGTCGGGCGGCTTTGCCGCGCCGCGCTCGTTGATCCAGAAATGCAGCTCGTCGCTGTCGAAGAAATCGTAGCCGCCATAGACCAGCGAGGCCGCGGCGCCGTCGTCGAATTCGAGGAACGCAGCGGCGCTGCCTTCGGTCGGCCGTGCCGGATCGAGCCGCGTCGCCTGGGCGCGCACGCTGCGCAGCCGCCCGCCCCCGATCAGCCGCACCATGTCGACCTGATGCGGCACCTGGTTGAACAGGATGCCGCCGCCGCGCGCCGTATCGAGCTCTTCCGGCCGCCGCGGCCGGTAGAGGAAATTCGTATAATTCCACGCCGCGATCATGCCGAGCCGGCCGAGCGCGCCGCTGGCCACGATGCGCCGGATTTCGCGCACCGCCGGGTCGAAAGCGTGGGTATGGCCGACGATGAGATGAACTTTTGCACCCTCCACGGCCGCGATGATCGCGTCGCAATCGGCCAGCGTCAGCGCCATCGGCTTTTCGAGGATAACGTGTTTGCCGGCGCCGGCGGCGAGTGCGGCATGGGCAGCGTGGAACTGATGCGGTGTCGCGATGTAGACGGCTTCGACGGCGGGATCCGCGCAAAGCTCGGTCAGGTCGGCATAAGCGCGGGCATTGAAGTCGCGCGCGAAGGCGTCGCGCGGTGCGTCATGAGGATCGGCGGCGGCGACGAGTTTTATGCCGGGATGGCCGGCGGCCGCACGTACCATCACCGCGCCGGCCATGCCGAGGCCCGCAATGGCAAGGCCAAGCGGCGCGCCCAGCGTTTTTGCCATCAGGCCGGCTCTCCGGCGGCGTCCTTGTCGAGGTCGACAAAAACATCGTCACCCTGCAGCACGACCTTATAGGTGCGCAGCGCGAACGAACATGGCGGCGCTTTCACGGCGCCGGTCTTCACGTCGAAGGCGCCGGAATGCAGGCAGCACTCGATGATGCCGTCTTCGAGGAAGCCGTCGGCGAGGCTCGCCGAGGCGTGGGTGCATTCGTCGTCGGTGACGTAGAACTGGCCCTCGAGGTTGTAGACGGCCAACCTTTTGTCGCCGACCTCGTACGCCTTCACCGTTTCCGGCGCGATGTCCGACTGCGCGCAGACCCGGACGACATTATCCGCCATGGCTATCCCCTCACTTTCACAGGGCCGTTGCGCCCCTCCTCCGCGCTGCGACACAAAACCGCGCGGCGCTTGCGGTCAAGTCCACCTGTTATAGCGAGAGGCGGGAATTCGTTGCAATTCCTGAGCCCATGGCGAGTTGTGATCGGGCCGATTGCCCGGCACAATGCCGCTAATCATGACCGCAAGCGCCACCAATCTGCGTGCCGTCGGCGAGCCGGCGGAGCACCGTCCGCAAGCGGCGCGACCAGCGATCCGCATCAACGACCTGCAAAAGTCGTTCGGCACGCTCCTCGCCATCGACCGGGTCTCGGTCGATATCGAGCCAGGCGAGTTCTTCGTCATCGTCGGTCCGTCGGGCTGCGGCAAGACCACGCTGCTGCGCATTCTCGCCGGCCTGGAGACGGCGACCGCAGGCACCATCGAGACCGATATTCCCGCGGGCTCGGCCCGGCCGGAAAATTCCATGGTGTTCCAGGGCGAGTCGATCTTCCCCTGGATGACGGTGTGGAACAACGCGGCTTACGGCTTGCGCATGCGCAATGCGCCGGCCGCAATCATCAAGGAGCGCGTCGGCCATTATCTCGATGCCACCGGGCTGACGCGCTTTGCCGGTTATTATCCGCACCAGCTCTCCGGCGGCATGAAACAGCGCGTCTCGATCGCGCGCGCCTTTGCCAACGATCCGGAAATCCTGCTCATGGACGAGCCGTTCTCGGCGCTCGATGCGCAGAACAAGCTTCTGCTGCAGGAGGAACTGCTGCGCATCTGGGACGAGCAGAAAAAGACCGTGGTGTTCATCACCCACAGCGTCGACGAGGCGGTCTTTCTCGGCGACCGCATCATGGTGATGACGGCGCAGCCCGGCCGCGTGAAGAGTTTCGTGCGGGTGCCGCTCGCCCGGCCGCGCAACCTCATCGAATTGCAGAAGGCGCCGGAATTCGGCGAGCTTGTGCATCGCATCTGGTCCGGGCTGCGCGACGAAGTGCAGCGCGCACGCGAGCAGGAAAACAAGGACGCCGTTCCAGGAGCCCGCACATGAGCACGCAAACCATCGCCGGCAACCCGGAGCAGAGTTTCTCCATCTCCATGCGCAGCCGCGAGCGCATTCTCGGCATCGCCTCGCCGATCTTGCTGCTCGTGGTCTGGGAAGTGGCGGCGCGGCTGCATTTCATCGACACCCGGTTCTTTCCCGCGCCATCGAGCGTGATCGCCGTGCTGATCGACATGCTGCGCTCGGGCGAGCTCGTCACCAACACGCTGGTCAGCCTGCGCCGGCTGGCGCTCGGCACCTTGATCGGCGGCGGCCCGGCACTCGTCATCGGCATCGCCATGGGGCTCAATCGCTGGGTACGCGCCGCGCTCGATCCGATCGTGGCCGCGACCTATCCGATCCCGAAGAGCGCGATCCTGCCGCTGGCGCTCCTGATCTTCGGCCTCGGCGAAGGCTCGAAAATCTTCATGGTCGCGGTCGGCGTGTTCTTTCCGGTGGTGATCAATTCAACGACCGGCGTGCTCGAGATCAACCGCATCTATCTCGACGTCGGGCGCAATTACAAAGCCAGCCGCTGGAACACGTTCTGGACCATCGCGCTCCCCGGCGCGCTGCCGGTGATCATGACCGGCTTCAAGCTCGGCATCGGCATCGGCCTGATCCTGATCGCCATCGCCGAGATGATCGGCGCCAAGAGCGGCCTCGGCTACATGATCTGGACCGCCTGGGAGACGTTTTCCGTCGAGCAGATGTATGTCGGCCTGTTCATGATCGCGATCATCGGCTTCGTGCTCACGGTTGCGCTCAACGAGCTCGAGCGCGTCGTCGTTCCGTGGAAGCGCGACTGATGGAGGTCCTGGTCGTCGGCGCCGGCGTCATTGGGCTTGCGGTTGCGCGCGCGGCCGCGCTCGCCGGCCATGACGTGACGATTGCCGAAATCACCGGCGGCATCGCCAACGGCGTGTCGTCGCGCAACAGCGAAGTGATCCACGCCGGGCTTTATTATCCGACCGACACGTTGCGCGCCAAGCTCTGCGTGCGCGGCCGGCGCATGCTCTATGAGTTCTGCGCCTCGCACGGCGTCGGCCACCGCAAATGCGGCAAGCTGGTCGTCGCGACCAACGACGCCGAGCTCGCCAAGGTCGAAACCATCATGGCGCAGGCCGAGCGCAACGGCGTCGAAGGCGTCGAGATGATCGGCGGCAACGCGGCGCGCGCCATGGAGCAGGAATTGTCCTGCATCGGCGCGCTGTGGTCGCCGGAAACCGGCATCATCGACAGCCACGGTTTCATGCTGGCGCTGTGGGGCGAATTGGAAGACCGCGGCGGCATGATCGCGTTCGAGACGCCGGTCGAGCGCATGACTTACAAGGCGCCGCATTGGCACGTGCAATTCGGCGGCCGTGACGCGGGCGTCATGCCGTTCGATGCCGTGGTCAATGCCGCAGGCCTTGGCGCGCAGGCACTGGCGCGGCGCATCGAAAACTATCCGGCCGGCAAGGTGCCGCGCCTCGTGCTCGGCAAGGGCAATTATTTCGGCTTCGCCGGCAAGCCGGCGTTCTCGCGGCTGATCTATCCGACGCCGATCGACGGCGGGCTCGGCGTCCATGTCACGCTCGATCTCGCCGGCCGCATGCGCTTCGGGCCGGACGTCGAATGGATCACTGAAGAGAATTACGCCGTCGATCCGCGCCGCGCCGACAGTTTCTATGCCCGCATCCGCACCTATTGGCCGGGCCTGCCGGATGGCTCGCTGGTGCCGGATTATTGCGGCATCCGGCCGAAACTCTCCGGCCAGGGCGAGCCGCAGGCCGATTTCATGATCGCTGGCCCCCCGGCGCACGGCCTGCCGCGGCTCGTGAACCTGTTCGGCATCGAATCGCCGGGGCTGACGTCGTCGCTGGCGCTGGCCGAAGCGGTCGTTGATTATCTGAAGGACTGAGACGGCACGATGGTGCCCGGCTCGTCGACCGGCGGCGACGGCTCGGCGCGGCGCGACAGTTTCACCGGCGCGGACCTGGGATTGAGCTGCGCGGCGACGGTCGCCGAATCGATCGGCATGAACGCGGCCTGGCCGCGCGCGCCGCCATAGGCGGCGAAGCCGTCCTTGGTCGCAACGATGTCGCCCGGCCGCAGCGTCGGGTCGTTCGACATTTCGAACCGCGCCAACCCGAACGCGTCCCTGCCATTGCAGGTGCAGTTCGCCACCAATTGCTTGCGGTAGACGAAGGCGTTGTCGAGCTCGGCATAGCGCTGGCCGTCCTTGGCCACGGCGCCGCCGATATCGCCGCCGAAGAAAACCTTGGTCTTGCTCGCCGGACACATCGCCCGGCAGGTCTCGATCGGCGTCGCGTTGGGCAAATGCTCGAGCGGAAAATGCTGGCCGTCGCAGAGCCGCACGCAGAACGCTACGGTGCGGCCGATGGCGCCGCTGCCCTGGCGGACGTCTTCGGTGCCGTTCGGCACCGCCGGCGCGACGCGGCCGATCGAGGCCGGCGGCTCGGCATAGGAATTCACATTCCTCGGCGGGGATTGGCGCTGGAAGCCGCCGAACAGAAAATCGAACAGGCCTTCGGCCCGCGCCGCGCGCGGCAACGCGATCAGCATGGCGGCGAACAACGCGGCCAATGCGGCAACGTGCCAAAACAGCGGCTTGATGCGCCACGCTTGCATCGCAGCATGTCCTCACAACGGAAGCGGCGTGATAACGCGGCCGCCGATTCAATCGTTCCCGCCTCGCTGGACCGCAAGCATCGGCGAAAAGATTCAACATCGGATGATTCCGTGCGCCGCGGCAAAACGCCGAATTACCGAACATGGCTAAGAGATTGTGAACTGATCATCCTGCCCCGCGATAGCGGGGAAGGGGGACCGCCCGAAGGGCGGTGGAAGGGGCGCAGGACTCGCCACAACATCAGCGATTCAAGGAGATGTCGGCACCGACGATAATTGCCTTCCAACGGCAACGAAGCGGCGCGGCGAGCGCCCCCTCCACCACCCTCCGCTCGCTGCGCGAGGCTCGGGTGGTCCCCCTCCCCCGCTTCGCGGGGGCGGAAAGTAGCGGCGTTCTCGCGCGGTGCAATGAATCCGTCTTGCCAACCGCCACGCTTGAGAGTTTTGATCGCGGACGAGCAGACTGCGAAATCACCCCGCGAGCCGAGGACCGGCGCAGTCCAGAATCCGGAGGAACGCCATGATCAAGGCCAAGCGCTTCGGCCACGTCACCTTCGAGACATCCGACCTCGAGCGCCAGATCGCCTATTTCACCGAAGTCGCCGGCCTCCTCCTGGCCGAGCGGGAAAACGGCCGCGCCTACCTCGCCACCAAGCACGGCGACCTCGTGGTTCAGCTCGAACGCGGCGAGCATGCGCGCTGCGCCAGATTGGCGTTCCAGGTCGCCCCCGACAGCGACGTCGACGACATGCGCGCCGGCATCGAGGCGGAAGGGCTGCGCTGTCAGGCGCGCAACGATCCGGCCCCGGGCATTGCGCAAATGCTGTCGTTCGAGGATCCCAAGGGCACCGTCTGCGAGGTTTTCGCGGCGCAAACGCCGATCTGCAAGCCGCGCGCCGTCGCCGGCATCGGGCCGCTGAAACTCGGCCATCTGGCTTTCGTCGTGCCGGAGCCGAAGCAATATGCCGACTTCTACAGCCGGGTTCTCGGCTTCCGCGTGTCGGACTGGATCGAGGACTGGTTCGTCTTCATGCGCTGCGGCCCGGACCACCACACCATCAACTTCGTGCGCGGCAAGCGCACGCAGATGCACCACGTCGCGTTCGAGCTGAAGGACTGGCCGCAGGTGCAGGCGGCGTGCGATTTTCTCGGCAGCCAAAACATTCCGATCATCTGGGGCCCGGGCCGCCACGGTCCCGGGCACAATATCTATACCTATCACCGCAATCCCGACGACCAGATCATCGAAATGTTCACCGAGCTCGACAAGATGCTCGACGAAAACCTCGGCTATTTCGAGCCGCGGCCGTGGCATCGCGATCATCCGCAGGTGCCGAAAGTCTGGGGACCGCCGCCGAACGACATGTGGGGACCGCCGCCGACTGCGGAATATCTGCGGCAGCGCGACTGATGAAACGATCGCGGCTCAGCGCGGCAGAACAAAAAGATAAGTGAGCGCCGCGAACACCGGCGCCAGCACCACGACCGACCAGACCAGATAGCCGAAAAAGCTCGGCATCTTGATGCCGCGCTCGGTGGCGATGGCATAGATCATGAAGTTCGGCGCGTTGCCGATATAGGTGAGCGCGCCCATATAGACCGCGCCCATGGAGATCGCCGTGAGCGTCGGCGAAAGCGTAGTCATCAGCTCGGTGGCGTTGCCGCCGGCGAGCTGGAAGAACACCAGATAGGTCGGCGCGTTGTCGAGGATCGCGGAGAGCACGCCGGTGAGCCAGAAATAGGCGACGACGTGCGGGCTGCCGTCGTGCGCCGTCACCGCGGCCAGGAGCCACGCCAAGGAGCCGTCATGCCCGGCGGCGAGCGCCGCCAGGATCGGCACGGCGCAGACGAAGATCGCCGCAAACAGGATCGCCACTTCGACGATCGGCTCCCAGGAAAAGCCGTTGGCCTCGCGGTGCTCGTCGGGCGTCAGCCACAGCGAGGCGAGCGCGGTCAAAAACAGCACGGCGTCGCGCAGCAAATTCTGCAGCGGCAGCGCCGTGCCGTAGACGGTGAAGGTGACGCCAGGCTTCCACAGCGCCGAGACGATGACGGCGCCGATGATGACCGCAAGCAGCGCCAGATTGACGAGACCGTGCACGCGCATCGGCGCGCTCGTCTCGCCGACCGGCGCGACGCGGCGATCCTTTTGGAAGAACCACAGATCGACGGCGACGAAAATCAAAAGCACGCAGCCGGCGACGAAGACGGTCGGCAGCCACAGGTTTTTCGCCGGCCAGAAGAAATCGACGCCGTTGAGGAAGCCGATGAACAGCGGCGGATCGCCGAGCGGCGACAGCGCGCCGCCGATATTGCCGACGAGAAAAATGAAGAACACCACGACATGGACGTTGTGCAGCCGCGCCGCGTTGGCGCGGATGAGCGGCCGGATCAAAATCATGGCGGCGCCGGTGGTGCCGACGATGCTGGCGATCAAGGCGCCGAACAGGAGCGTCAGCGCATTGGTGAGCGGCGTGCCGCGCATGGTCCCTGAGACCACGATGCCGCCGGCGACCACGTAGAGCGCGAACAGGATGGCGATGAAGCCGAGATAGTCGCCGAGCAGCGCGTGCGCCAAGGCGGCCAGCGCGGTGTCGGCGCCGCGCAGCGCCGCCAGCGGCGCGAGCGTCAGCACCGCCCAGAAGAAGGCGAACTTGCCATAGTGATGATGCCAGAAGCGCCGGATGACGAGCGGCGCGAAGGCTATCGTCAACAGGATGCCGGCGAACGGCAGCGCCCACGGCCACGACAATGTCGCGCCGTCGAGCTCGGCGGCGTGAGCCGACTGGGGCATCAAGACCGCGACGGCGAGAAAGGCGACGAGGCGTGCGTACATGGCGGGCGGACTTTGCCACGGCCGCGCGACGATTGCATTATGGCGGCGCGGGCAAAGTGCCCCAGCCGGAGAGGAGTCAATCGTGGCCATCCATCGCTTCGAAAATCCTTCGACCATGCCGCCGACGCGCGGCTATACCCATGTCGTCGACACCACGAGCCCGTGCCGCACCATCTACATTTCCGGCCAGCTCGGCATGACACCGGACGGCAAATTCGCCGGCGGTCCTGGCGACTTCCGCGCCCAGGCCACGCAGAGCTTCGAGAACTTGAAACACGCGCTCGCCGCGGTCGGCGCCAGTTTCGAGCACGTGGTGAAGGTCACCTGCTACTTCGTCGACATGGCGCATCTGCCGCTCTATTTCGAGGCGCGCGACTGCTACGTCGACACCAAGGCGCCGCCGGCCTCGACCGCGGTGCAGATTTCAAAGCTGGCGCGCGATGGCGCGCTGTTCGAGATCGAAGCGATCGCGGTGGTGCCGCAGAAATAGCGGCGCTAGCGCCGCGCGATGATGATCAGGATACCGCCGACGGCCGCCAGCGCGGCGCCGTAATAAATCCATCGGGTCTGGTTGATCATGAAGCTCGATTTGGGCCAGGGGATATAGCCCGAGCCCTGCCCCATCCACAAAAGTCCCATGGCGAGAGCGAGGATGCCGATGAGCGTCAGCGCGGTTTTCATGTTTGCATCATCCCGTCATTGCGAGAAACGAAGTTCGCAATGTTTCCTCAATGCGCGTCGTCCCAATTATCGGCGGCATGCGCCTCGACCTGCAGCGGCACCGACAGCGACAGCGCCGGCAGCGGCGCATCGACCATCACGGCGGTGACCACCGGCAGCGTCTTCTCGACCTCGGCTTCGGGCACCTCGAATACCAGTTCGTCGTGCACCTGCAGCAGCATCTGCGCGTTCAGCTTCCTCTTGGTCAGCGCCGCGTCCATGCGGATCATGGCGCGGCGGATGATGTCGGCGGCGGTGCCTTGCAGCCGCGCATTGATCGCGGCGCGCTCGTTGAACGAGCGGATCGAGGCGTTCGAAGCGCCGATCTCCGGATAATGGCATTTGCGGCCGAACAGCGTCAGCACGTAGCCGTTCTTCTTGGCGAACGCCTTGGTCTCCTCCATGTAGTCGCGGATGCCGGGAAAGCGCTCGAAATATTTGCGGATATAGGCGCCGGCCTCCTCGCGCTCGATGCCGAGCTGGTTGGCGAGCCCAAAGGCGGAAATGCCGTAGATGATGCCGAAATTGATCGCCTTGGCGCGGCGGCGCACTTCGGCGGGCATGGCTTTGACCGGCACGCCGAACATTTCCGACGCCGTCAAGGCGTGGATGTCGAGGCCGTCGCGGAACGCCTTGCGCAATTGCTCGATGCCGGCGATCTCGGCGAGGAGCCGCAGCTCGATCTGCGAATAGTCGGCGGAGACGAGCTTGTGGCCCGGCGCGGCGATGAAGGCGCGGCGGATTTTGCGGCCGTCCTCGGTGCGGATCGGGATGTTCTGCAAGTTCGGCTCCGACGACGACAGCCGGCCGGTGGTGGTGGCAGCGAGCGCGTAGCTCGTATGCACGCGATGCGTCGTCGGATTGACGTAGCCGGGCAGCGCGTCGGTATAGGTCGATTTCAACTTCGACACCTGCCGCCAGTCGAGAATCTTTTGCGGCAATTCGTAGCCCTGCTCGGCGAGTTCATCCAGCACCCGCGCGCCGGTCGCCCATTGCCCGGTCTTGGTCTTGGTGCCGCCGGGCAGTTTGAGCTTGCCGAACAAGATGTCGCCCATCTGCTTCGGCGAGCCGACATTGACGGTTTCGCCGGCGAGCGTGTTGATCTCGGCTTCGAGCCCGGCCGCTTCCTGGGCGAATTCGCCGGACAGCCGCGACAGCACCTGGCGGTCGATCGAGATGCCGCGCCGCTCCATATTGGCGAGCACGCGCAACAGCGGCCGCTCCAGCGTTTCGTAGACGTTGAGCATGTGGTCCGCCGCGAGCCGCGGCTTGAGCACCTGCCACAGCCGCAACGTCACATCGGCGTCCTCGGCGGCGTATTCGGTCGCCTTGTCGATGGCGACGCAGTCGAACGTCACCCTGGTCTTGCCGGCCTTGGTCACCTCGTTGAAGTCGACGACCTGATGGCTGAAGGCGCGCTCCGCGAGCGGACCAAGACCGTGATCGTATTTGCCGGCATCGACCACGTACGACATCAGCAGAATGTCGTCGTAGGATTTGATCTCGATGCCGCGCACGGCAAAGATCTGCCAGTCGAATTTCAGGTCATGGCCGATCTTGAGCACACCCGGATCTTCCAGCAGCAGCTTGATGGCGTCGAGGGCCGCGGCTTCCGGAATTTGATCGGGCGCGACATCGCCCTGGAACAGGCCGCCGCCGCCGTCGCCGCCCTGACGGTGCGACAGCGGCACATAGCAGGCCTCGTTCGGCGCCAGCGCCAGCGCGAAGCCGCACAAGGCGGCCTGCATCGGATCGAGACTGTTGGTCTCGGTGTCGATGGCGACGGCGCCGAAATCGCGCGCGCGCGCGATCCAGGCTTTGAGCCGGTCGAGGCTGCGCACCGTTTCGTATTTGGAGCGGTCGAATTTTTGGCCGCGCGCGATGTCGAGCCGCGCCGCGGCGAGTGTTTGCGGCGTCAGTTTTTCATTCGCAGCGCCCAGTCTCCCTCCCCCGCTTGCGGGGGAGGCGGAGGGGGCCGGCCTGCTCCGCGCAACCGACGTACCCCCACCCGACGCGCTTTGCGCGTCGTCCTCCCCCGCAAGCGGGAGAGGTGAAGCAGCGGCGGCACCGCCCACGGCGAGCTTGGCATCCGGCTCGATCTCCGCGACGTCGATGCTGGAAAACTCGGCGACGCGGCGGGTCAGCGAGCTGAACTCCATCGCCTTGAGGAAGGCGATCAGCCGCTTGTGGTCGGGCTCGTGCACGGCGAGATCGCCGACCGGCACATCGAGCTTCACTTGGTCGTCGAGCGTGACGAGCTTTTTCGACAGCCGCGCTTTGTCGGCATTGTCGATGATCGCCTGGCGGCGCTTGTCCTGTTTGATCTCGGTCGCGCGCTTGAGCAAGGTTTCGAGATCGCCGTATTCGTTTATCAGCAGCGCCGCGGTCTTCTCGCCGATGCTGGGCACGCCGGGCACGTTGTCGGTAGAATCACCGATCAGCGCCTGCACCTCGATGACCTTTTCCGGGGGCACGCCGAATTTCGCGATCACCTCGGCACGGCCGATTTTTTTATCCTTCATCGTGTCGTACATGACGACGCGGTCGTTGACGAGCTGCATCAAATCCTTGTCCGACGAGACGATGGTCGAGGTGGCGCCGGCCTCGTTAGCCTGCCGCACATAGGTGGCGATCAGGTCGTCGGCCTCGAAACCCCTCTGCTCCAGGCAGGGGATATCGAAGGCGTGCACCGCGTCGCGGATCAGGCCGAATTGCGGTTTGAGATCGTCGGGCGGGTCCGGCCGGTGCGCCTTGTAGTCGGGATACATCTCGGTGCGGAAGGTGTGCTCGGAGAGGTCGAACACCACGGCGAGATGGGTCGGCTTGTCCTCGGCCTTCATGTCGCGCAGAAGCTTCCACAGCATGTTGCAGAAGCCGAACACGGCGTTGAGCTGCAGCCCGTCGGATTTGCGGTTGATCGGCGGCAGCGCGTGATAGGCGCGGAAAATGTAGCCGGAGCCGTCGACCAGGAAGAGATGGTCGCCCTTTTTCAGCGGCTTGGCGGCGGCTACCGGCTTTTGCGGTTTTGGCGGTGCTTTTTGTGCGGCTGGCATGATGGCGAATATATAGGTTTTTTGCGTCATTCCGGAAGTCGCGCAGCGACTATCCGGAATCCATATTCACTGCCTGTGCAGAACCGGCGCGGCAAAGCCCAACTCAGATGATAGTGATTATGGATTCCGGGCTCACCGCTTCGCGGTGCCCCGGAATGACGGGATGACTGATGGACGCTTCCCCGCTTCCGATCGACGCCGCGCTGCCGGACTTGACCGCGGCTTTGCGCGGCAACAATGCGGCCGTGCTGGTGGCGCCGCCCGGCGCCGGCAAGACCACGCGGGTGCCGTTGGTGCTGGCGCGCGAGGACTGGGCGGAAAAGGCAGAAAAAAAGCGCCGCATCCTGGTGTTGGAGCCGCGCCGGCTCGCCGCACGCGCCGCCGCCGAGCGCATGGCGTGGACGCTCGGCGAGCGCGTCGGCGACACGGTGGGATTGCGGGTGCGGTTCGGCTCCAAAATCTCGCGCCGCACCCGGATCGAGATCATCACCGAGGGGATTTTCACCCGGCTCATCCTCGACGATCCGATGCTCGACGGCGTCGCCGCGGTAATCTTCGACGAATTCCACGAGCGCTCGCTGGACGCCGATCTCGGCCTGGCGCTGGCCCGCGACGTGCAGCAGGGCCTGCGCGAGGATTTGCGCATCCTGGTCATGTCGGCGACCATCGACGGCGCGCGCATCGCGCAATTGCTCGGCGACGCGCCGGTCATCGCCAGCGAGGGCCGCGCCTTCCCGGTCGAGACCCGCTATGCCGGCCGCGACCCGCGGCCGATCGAGCCGCAGGTCGCCGACACGATTGTGCGGGCGATGCGGGCCGAGACCGGCTCGCTGCTCGCCTTCCTGCCCGGCGCCGCCGAAATCCGCCGCACCCAGTCTTTGCTCGACGGCCGCACCGAGCCGGCGACCGACGTGGTCGCGCTTTACGGCGCGCTGGCCGGCGACGAGCAGGATCGCGCCATCGCACCGGCGCCGCCCGGCCGCCGCAAGATCGTGCTGGCGACCTCGATCGCCGAGACCTCGATCACCATCGAGGGCGTGCGCATCGTGGTCGACAGCGGATTGGCCCGCGTGCCGCGCTACGAGCCCGACGTCGGCGTGACCCGGCTCGAAACCGTGCGGGTGTCGCGGGCCGCCGCCGACCAGCGCCGCGGCCGCGCCGGGCGCATCGAGCCCGGCATCTGCTACCGGCTGTGGGACGAGCCGCAGACCGCGGCGCTCGAGCCGTTCGCGCGGCCGGAAATCCTCGCCGCCGACCTCTCCTCCTTCGCCCTCGATCTCGCCGCCTGGGGCGGCGGCGCCGACCAGCTCGCCTTCCTCGATCCGCCGCCGCGCGCGGCGCTCACCGAAGCCAAGGCGCTCATCGCCGCGCTCGGCGCTATCGACGGCGACGGCCGCATCACCGCCGAGGGCAAGCTGTTGCGGCGGCTGCCGCTGCCGCCGCGGCTGGCGCGCATGGTGGTCGATGCCGGCGCCGAAGGATGCGCCCTGCCCGCCGCCGAAATTGCCACGCTGATCGGCGAACGCGGCCTCGGCGGCGACGATGTCGATCTGCGCGGGCGCTTGAATGCGTTGCGCCGCGACCGCTCGCCCCGCGCCCGCGATGCCCGCGCCATGGCGCAGCGCTGGGCGGAGATTGCCTTAGGGAATAGTCCGAGCGAAGGCAGCGCACTGAGCATTGGCGCCCTGCTGGCGCTGGCCTACCCCGAACGCATCGCCAAGAATCGCGGCGGCGGATCGGGCGCGTTCCTGCTCGCCAACGGCCGCGGCGCCAATATCGACCCGGCGTCGGCGCTGGCGCGCGAGCCGTTCCTGGCCGTCGCCGAGCTCGCCGGAACGGCGGCGCAGGGCCGCATCCTCTCCGCCGCGCCGATCACGCTCGCCGAGATCGAGGCGCGTTTCTCCGATCGCATCGAAGCGCGCGAGGAGATCGCGTTCGACGCGGCGAGCGCCAGCTTGCGCGGGCGCCGGAGCCGGCGGCTCGGCGCCATCGCGCTCGCCGAGCAGCCGATGCCGGTCGCCGCCGATGACGACACTGCGCAAAAACTCGCCGCCGGCATTGCGAGCCTTGGTGTCGGCCGGCTGCCGTGGACCAAATCGCTGCAGCAATGGCGCGACCGGGTGATGTTTTTGCGCGCCAGCGAAGGCGAGGAATGGCCCGATCTGTCCGACACCACGCTCGCGCAAACCGTCGACGCCTGGCTCGCGCCGATGCTCGTCGCCAAAACCGCGCTCGGCGACATTACCGCCGATGAATTGAATACCGCCGTGCGCGGGCTATTGCCTTGGCCACTGCAGCGCCGGCTCGATGCCGAGGCGCCGACCCATTTTGCGGCGCCGACCGGATCGCAGGTGCCGATCGATTACGAGGCCGAGGGCGGACCGAAAATCGCCATCCGCGTCCAGGAACTGTTCGGCCTCGACCGCCATCCGGCCATCGCCGGCGGCAAAGTGCCGCTCTTGATCGAGCTATTGTCGCCGGCGCACCGGCCGGTGCAGATGACCCGCGACCTGCCGGGTTTTTGGCGCGGCAGCTACGCCGCCGTGCGCGCCGAGATGCGCGGCCGCTATCCCAAGCACCCGTGGCCCGAGGACCCGATCGCGGCGCCGGCGACGCGGCGCGCCAAGCCGCGTCTGCGTTAAAAATCCACTACCTGAAAATCCATCCATCTTTATCCGTTGATTTAAGGCAACCATAGGAGACCTCACGTACTAAGAGCGTGCCACGCACGACCCATCACGCGGTGCAAAATGACACGCTTCTTCTTCGACTATACGGCGAAAGAGCAATCGCTCCTCGACTATGGCGGACACGAGTTCCGCTCGTCCCAGGCGGCCATCGAATTCGCCGAGGCGATCGCCCAGGATCTGAAACACTCGCTCACCGAAAATTGGCGCGGCTGGAGCGTCGAAGTACGCAATGTCGCCGGCATGCGGCTGCTGTCGTTGCCGGTCGACAGCCCGGAGCTGGAAGCGGCCTGAAAAAGCCTGCGATTTGCGCGTAGCGTTTAGCGCTTTCCTTACCTTTGCGGCGCAAATCCGGCGTAGGCGGAAACGACATGAGCTTCGCGTTCGCCACGCCATGGTGAACTGAAAGCCGACAGCCGGATTTCCTATGCGCTCAGTCCTCATAGTTGCCGCAGTCGCGCTTATCGCCGCCGTCATGGTGCCGCGCTACTTCACGCAGCGCAACACCGCGCACCCGGCGCCCGCGATGATGGCGGCCCGGCCGGTGGCGGCGCCGCAACCGGCGCCTGCGGACTCGCGCTCGGTCGTCGTGTCGCGCAACAGCCGCGGCCACTTTCAGCTCGACGCCCGGGTCGACGGCCGGCGCCTGCCCTTCATGGTCGATACCGGCGCTTCGGTGATCGCGCTCACCGCGGACGACGCGGCGACCCTCGGCATTCATCCCTCGGCCAGCGCATTCACCGCGCTGGTCAAGACCGCGAACGGCGTCGTCAGGGCCGCACCGGTCGAGCTCGACCGCGTCGAGATCGAAGACATCACCGTGCGCAACGTCGCCGCCATGGTGCTGCCCGACGGCGCGCTGAGCGAAAATCTTTTGGGCATGTCGTTTCTGTCACGGCTGCACCGCTGGGAATTCGCCGACGGCAAGCTGGTTTTGGAGCAGTAAGCTGTGTCATTCCGGGGCCTCGCGAAGCAAGGAGCCCGGAATCCATAACCACCGTCGCTCAAGCCTTTGCACGCACGTTTAACCCCTCTCCATTAGCGATTATGGATTCCGGGCCCGCGGACTTCGTCCGCGTCCCGGAATGACGGCGTCGCAACCATTCCTGTCGTCCGCCGTTTACGCTATTGCTGTCGGGCATTCGATTCGGATTAATTCTTCAATGTTTCCCAAGCCCAAAGCTTCGCTGAAGCCGAACACCTATGCCTACGAATCCGAGCCGATGGTGAAGGCCACCGGCTTTCGCGAATACGACGCGCGCTGGCTGTTCGGCAGCGAGATCAACCTGATGGGCGTCGAGGCGCTCGGCCTCGGCCTGGGCACGCTGATCCATGAGCTTGGCGTCAAGCCCCAGCTCGTCACCGGCCACGATTTCCGCGCCTATTCGGCGTCGATCAAAATGGCGCTGGTCAACGGGCTGCTCGCGGCGGGCGTCGAGGTCAAGGACATCGGGCTGGCGCTCACCCCGATGGCCTATTTCGCGCAGTTCGATCTCGACGTGCCCTGCGTCGCCATGGTCACGGCGTCGCACAACGACAATGGCTGGACCGGCGTGAAGATGGGCGTCAACCGCCCGCTGACCTTCGGTCCCGACGAGATGGCGCGGCTCAAGGACATCGTGCTCAACGGCCGCTTCAAGATGCAGGGCGGCGGCGCTTACGACTTCGTCGAGAATTTTCCGGCACGCTACATCGCCGACCTGACCAAACGGCCAAAACTCAAGCGCCACCTGAAAGTCGTCTGCGCCTGCGGCAACGGCACCGCCGGCGCCTTCGCGCCGCAGGTGCTGCAAGCGATCGGCTGTGAGGTCGTTCCGCTCGATTGCGAGCTCGACCACACATTCCCGAAATACAATCCGAACACCGAAGACATGAAGATGCTGCACGCCATGCGCGACGCGGTGCTGGCGAGCAAGGCCGACGTGGCGCTCGGCTTCGACGGCGACGGCGACCGCTGCGGCGTGGTCGACAACACCGGCGAGGAGATCTTTGCCGACAAGGTCGGCGTCATGCTGGCGCGCGACATTTCCGCCAACCACAGTAACGCGCTGTTCGTCGCCGACGTGAAATCAACCGGCCTGTTCATGACCGATCCGGTGCTGATCAAGAACGGCGCCAAGACCGACTACTGGAAAACCGGCCATTCCTATATGAAACGCCGGGTCAACGAGATCGGCGCCATCGCCGGCTTCGAAAAATCCGGGCACTTCTTCTTCAACAAGCCGTTCGGCCGCGGCTATGACGACGGGCTTATCTTCGCCTTCGCGGTCTGCGACATGCTCGACCGCAATCCGGGGCGTAGCATGGCGGATTTGAAAAACGCGCTGCCGAAAACCTGGTCGTCGCCGACCATGTCGCCGCATTGCGCCGACGAGATCAAATACGCGGTGGTCGACGAGGTCATCGAGCACTTTCAGGCCGAGCAGAAGAACGGCGGCAAGGTCTCAGGCCAGCCGATCCGCGACCTGGTCACCGTCAACGGCGTGCGCGTCACGGTGGAGGACGGCACCTGGGGCCTGGTGCGCGCCTCGTCGAACAAGCCGGAGCTGGTCGTGGTGGTCGAAAGCCCGGTCTCGGAAGCGCGCATGCGCGACATGTTCAAGGCGATCGACGCCGTGCTGCGCACCCACAAGGACGTCGGCGAATATAACCAGACGATCTAAATCAATCATCCGCCCCCGCGATAGGCGGGGGCGGAAAAAGATTTTACGACGCCTTGGCCAGCGCCGCGTCGAGGCCGTTGGGAATTTCGATGTCGACTTCCAAGGTCGAGACCGATTTGCCGCGATCGAGCTTGATCTGCACCCGATCGGGATCGAACGGCACGTGCCGGCTGATCACTTCGAGGATTTCCTCGCGCAAAATGCCGAGCAGGTCGGGCTGGCTGCGCGCCACGCGCTCGTGGGCGAGCAGGAGCTGCAGGCGTTCGCGCGCAATAGGCGCGCTGCCGCTGCGGCGGAATATCTTGAAAAGGGTCATGCTGCTTTCCGTCCGAACAGCTTGTTGAAGATGCCTTTGGTCTCGCTGGGAACGATCATCGGCACGACCTCGCCGCGCAGCCGGCGGGCGGCATCGAAATAGGCGCGGGCCGGCGCGGAGAGCGCGTTGCTCAGCGTGACCGGCGAGCCGATATTGGACGCGCGCAACACTTCTTCGCTTTCCGGGATGATGCCGATGAGCGGCGTCGAGAGGATTTCGAGCACGTCCTCGATGGTCATCATCTCGCCGCGCGCGGCGCGTGACGGATGGTAGCGGGTGATGAGCAAATGCTTCTCGACCCGTTCGCCGTTCTCGGCCTTGACCGTCTTGGAATCGAGCAAGCCGATGATGCGGTCGGAATCACGCACCGAGGAGACTTCCGGATTGGTGACGATGATCGCCGCATCGGCATGCCGCATCGCCAGCGTGGCGCCGCGCTCGATGCCGGCCGGGCTGTCGCAAATGATCCAGTCGAATTTGGCCCGCAATTCGTCGATCACCTTGGCGACGCCCTCGTCGGTCAGCGCGTCCTTGTCGCGGGTCTGCGACGCCGGCAGGAGATGCAGGTTCTCCAACCGTTTGTCGCGGATCAGCGCTTGCGGCAGCTTCGCCACGCCGTTGATGACATTGATCAGGTCGAACACCACGCGGCGCTCGGCCCCCAACACCAGGTCGAGATTGCGCAGGCCGACGTCGAAATCGATGACGACGACCTTCTCGCCGTGTTGGGCGAGCGCTGCGCCCAACGCCGCCGTCGACGTGGTTTTGCCGACGCCGCCTTTGCCTGATGTCACGACTACGACATGAGCCATTTTTGACTGCCTTTCATTTTAGTTGGAGCATGATCTTTTCCGAAAACCGGCATCCACTTTTCGGGATCATGCTCTAGTTCTAATTAAGCGCCGAGAGCTTGAGCGTGTTGCCCTCGAGCCAGGCCTGGGCCGGGCCGTGACGAAAACTGTCGTCGATGTCTTCGGCGGTCTTGTAGTAGGAATCGATCGCCAACAGCTCGGCCTCGACGCGATGACAGAAGATGCGGGCGCGGGCATTGCCGGCGGCGCCCGCCATGGCGCGGCCGCGCAAGGTGCCGTAGATGTGGATCGAGCCGCCGGCGACGATCTCGGCGCCGGAGCCGACCGAGCCGAGCACGGTGATGTCGCCGTCGATGAAGACCACGGTCTGTCCCGAGCGCACCGGGTCCTCGACCAGGAGCGACGGCTGTTGCGGTTTTGGCGCCGCCGGCGCGGCGGCGACCGGCTCGACGTCCGGCAACAGCGTGACCGAGGGCGTGTCGCGGCCGCCGCGCAGGATCGGCGGCAGGCCCGGCGTCGCGGCGGCGGGGTCGAGGCCTTCGATGCCGAGGACGCCGATATTGCGTTCCTCGAGGCTGGCGAGCAGATGCGTGATCGCGTTCGTGCTCAAGCTCACGGCCGACAGATCGACGACGATCGGATAGCCGGCAAAAAAGCCCTTGGACTGCTCGAGGCTGGCGTCGAGATCCGCCAGCCATTCCACGATCGGCGGCCGCGGCATGATGACGAATCCCGTATAGGAGCGCGCCCGGAACATGAGCGATTGGCGCTGGCGAACGACGCTCGACACGTTGGCCTCTCCGTCGTCTTCGTGATTCTGATTGGTTAACAAAGTGCGCAAACATGGTTAACGGGTGGTTAATGCACTCGGCCGCGGCGCTCGCGCCTCCCTCAATTCAGCCTCCCCTGCAGGGGGAGGCCGCCGCGCGAAGCGCGGCAGGTGGGGCGATGCAAAGAACACGCAAGTCTCTCGCATCGCACTGCCCCACCCCGCGCACCTTCGGTGCACGACCCTCCCCCTGCAGGGGAGGGTGAAGTAAGCGCCCCCGTTCTCGCGGCGCATCGCGCCCGAGTTTTGCCGACCAAAGCCACCAAGCTTTTGCCTCCAAAAAAATAAGGGGAGGCGGAGCGCCGAAAAGGCGCAACTGTCCCGTGGGGCCTCGCCACGCAGCGGATGTCGCCATCCATCTGCGCTTCGGGCGAAGGCCGCGCGCTCATCGGAGCGCGCTCGCCTTTCGGCGCTCCACCGCGGCGCTCGCCTCGGCCATGTGCCGAAGCTCGATCCAGGCCGCGCTTCACGCGATGCAGCGCGAAGGAGTTACCTCCACCTTGGCACCGCGCTTAAGCGAAGCACCTCGCGCGCCGGTCGTAATGCCGGCGGGGTCGATGCCCGGACCGCCCGGGAGCGGCAGTGACGAGCCGCCGCCCGCAGGAACCGCACCCACTCCATCAGTCGGCGTCACCGGTTGACGTCCCTTACGTGAGCAGGATGCCGTGCTTGTCAGCAAATAGCGCCGCGGCCGTCAAGCATTGTCGCGAGGCGGAAATGCTTCGCGCCTGTAAGCCGCTGGAAAGCAATTCGTTTTACGCAATCTCACAAAACCGCGAGCGGCCATGCCGAAGTGCGGCTACCTGCAGATCGCATGTTTCACTCGAAAAGATTCGCAAGCCCGTAGCCTGTAGGATGGGAAGGGCGAAGCAAAACCCATCCTACTTGCGCACAGCCCCGCGATGGCGGGGAAGTGGGCCCCACGCTGGTCACCCACAGCCGCAGCAGCTTTCGGGGGTGAAGCGGACGCCGGAAAATTAAACCGCCGCGGCAGCTAATGACCCGGAGCGGTCATTTTGTTGGCTGTCAATTTGCATTGCAACAAACGCGTGCGTGCCTACTCGATCACGTCGTCGGCGCGACTAAGAAGTGTCGACGGGACGTTGAGGCCGAGCGCTTTTGCGGTCTTGAGGTTGATGACGAGTTCGAAATTGGTCGGAAGCTGGACGGGTAGGTCGGCAGGCTTGGCACCGCGCAGAATGCGGTCGACGTAGGTCGCAGCTCCTCGGTACATGTCGAGGGTTCGATTCCCATAGCTCACCAAACCGCCGGCCTCAGCAAATTGTCGGCCGGAGTAGACCGCGGGCAAGCGGTGCTGGGCCGCCGCGGCGATGATTAAATCGCGGTGAAGTGTGATGAAGGCGTCCGTCTGAGCAATAAGACTGCCACCGGGTTCGTTCGCTTGCTCTGCTATGAATATTTGGAGTTCGCTTGTGTCATGTACGGCAGCTGCTATCGGTTTGATGGCATTTGCGCGCGCGGCAGTTTCAAACGTTGGTAGAAACGACTGGGTGAAGGGCGCCGTCTGCGGATTGTACAGGAGCGCGACTCTTGTGACGCCCGGCGCAATTTCCTTGAGAAGCTCAAGCCATTTGCCGGCCATTGTATGCTCGAAATTAGTGAAGCCGGTGGCGTTGCGGCCCGGCCGCGCCAAGCTCTCGACAAAGCCCTGACCCTGGGGATCGGTGACCCGCGTAAACACTATCGGAATGGTGTGCGTCTGTCCGAGGAGTGCGGCTGTCGAGGGGCTCGAGTCGCCGACTAGGACATCAGGCGCGAGGGCCACCAGCTCCGTCGCATAGTCGCGCAGTCGGTCGGGATCGGTGACCGACCAGCGATGGTCGATCCTGAGATTGCGCTCTTCGGTCCAGCCCAGGTCCCGCAATACCTGCGTGAATGCCATTCGGAACGAAAGGAACGCGGCGGTCTCGGGAGCAAGCCCCCACAACACACCGACCCGCCGCACCCGATCGATCTGCTGCGCCTGCGCTCCGAGCGGCCACGCGACCGTCGAGCCGAGCGCGGATATGAATTGCCGCCGTCCGATGCCGATTGCCATTTGCCCGGCCCCCAACGGGATCACGCCCGCTGCAACGAAACCAGAATATCACGTCGTAACCGGCAGGTCTGCGACCGACTCGACGGTGGTCCTCTCGCTGTTTTTGCTGCGGGTGCGTGCGGCAGTTGTTGGCCCTGAACCGGCGCGCCGACCGTCCGCCTTCGTGTCCGGTGTTGGGGGCGTAGCTGCCGCGCGGCTTTATAGTCGGCGCGGCGGTTCATGACCCATTTCGACATTTCGGCCGGCTCAATTGCTGTAATGCACAACGGTACTCGTCAGCGCCAGTGGTGTGGTATGGTGGAGGTCGGCGTGGGGGGCCGTCTATGAGAAGGCGCGAATTCATCACACTTGTCAGCGGCGCAGCCGCCGCGTGGCCGCTGACTGCGCGTTCGCAGCAACATACGGTCACCCGTATAGGTTTTTTGCAGGTTTCCGGGGTTAGCTCCACCGCAGGACGGGCAAACTTCGGCGCCTTTCGTGAGAGGCTTGCCGCACTAGGCTATGTGGACGGAAGGGACGTTGCCATTCTGCAGCGAGGTGCGGACGGGTTTATCGAGCGGCTCCCAGCTTTAGCTTCCGAATTAGTCGGCCTCAAAGTTGATGTCATTGTTGCTGGGTCAACTGCAAGCAGTCTTGCCGCGCAGAAGGCGACCATCACAATTCCTATCGTCGCCGTAGCGATAGGCGATCCGGTTCAAGACGGACTCGTGACAAGCCTCGCTCGACCTGGTGGAAATATAACCGGTACAACATTTCTTGGGCCAGAACTGGTCCCCAAACGTCTCGCCATCTTCAAGGAATTGCTTCCCGCAATGTCACATATTGCCGTCTTATGGAATCCTGGAGCATTCGGCGAACAGACAACAAATGACATGCTAAAGCAGGTGACCGAAACTGCCGGCGGACTAGGCTTGCAATTGCAATTGGTTGAAGCACGAACTCCAGACGATTTCGAGAATGTCTTCTCCAATATAGCTAACGGGCACGCAGAGGGGATGTTTCAGTTCCCGAGCCCGATGTTCTTTTCGCAAAGAAAGCGCCTTGTCGACTTGGTCGCTGAGCACCGATTGCCAGCGATGTACAATGCTAGGGAGTTTATCGAAATTGGTGGACTCATCGCGTATGGAGCTAGCATTTCTGACTTATACCGAAGTGCCGCAAGCTACGTGGACAAAATACTCAAGGGGGCGAAGCCATCCAATCTTCCGATAGAGCAACCCACAAAGTTTGAACTATTTATAAATCGCAAGACCGCAAAGGAACTCGGGATCAGCATACCGCAGACGCTGCTTGCCACTGCCGACGATTTAATCGAATAAATCGCCTACTTCCAGGACCAACAATCCTTCCGTCCCGCTTGTGCGGGGCACGCGCAATGTCGCGTAATGGCGCGCTTTCGACCATCCTCGGCAGGCAGTCGGTTCGGTCGCTATAGGGGGAAGATCGGACATCGGCCAACGCCCCCCAAACGACGTTCTTGACCCAGCAGCGACATTGTCCGGCGTTTTATGTTGCAGCGCGAAGCGAGTCTCAGCTCTATCAAAACATTTGCTTGAGCCGGTACGATGCAGTCTCCTCGGCAGCTAGAGGGGTAGCCCGTTAACGGTGCCCTTCCGTTTTCCCTCCCGGACGCCGGCGACAGCACCGCGGTTCGTCTGTCAGCCCCCGGGGCCGTCCGTCATGATGTAGCCCATCAGGTCGCCCACGTTGTGCTCCAAATTTCGGATGATGTCCTTGACGACGTCTCCTATCGAGATCACGCCCACGACCTTGCCCGCGTCCAGCACTGGTAGATGGCGAAAGCCGCGCGCAGCCATCATTGCCATGCAGCCTTCCAGTTGGTCGTCCGGCTTGACCGTCACCGGGTCGCCCGTCATCACTTGGCCCACCGGAGTCTGCTTCGCATCGAGCCCGGGCAGCAGCACTTTTATGGCGCAGTCACCCTGGGTCACGATACCGACCAGTACGTCGTCGTCGATGACCAGCACCGACCGGACCCGGTTGTCGCGCATCTGGCGCAAGGCTTCGACGACCATGTCGCCGGAACGAACATGGATCAGGGCGCCACTCTTCTGGGCCAGAGCGTCTTTGACTGTGTTCATCGAGTTCCTCTCGTGAGCCCTGTCCTGGCCCGCCTAAGTGGTACGCATTGAAGGTTAGAGCCGGCTCGTTCAGCAGCGACCATAATCTAGCTCACTATATCGCCGCCGCCGGCCTCATCGAATAGCGAAGCAAACTTTGCTGCGGTGCGTCGAGACGCAAATCGGACGTTAATGGCACAAGGCGGACATCAGAAGCTGACAGATCGATGTCCGCTTCTCTAATCGGCCGTTTGGGGTCAAGCACTTTCAGACCATCCGCCGCTGCGGTGTCGATGTCACTCACGGGCTCGTGCTTCTCTTCGGAATC
>Ga0210408_10000522_pt1 | contig 48625 bp, 38 predicted proteins | sample IncBWH4MmetaG_FD_155471 | JGI IMG/M metagenome (GOLD analysis project Ga0210408, IMG submission 155471) | Forest soil microbial communities from Barre Woods Harvard Forest LTER site, Petersham, Massachusetts, United States - Inc-BW-H-4-M | ecosystem: Environmental > Terrestrial > Soil >...
CCCTAGCGAGTGGTGTCACAGCTACGCCGCGGGTGCTCCCTAGCGAGTGGTGTCACAGCTACGCCGCGGGTGCTCCCTAGCGAGTGGTGTCACAGCTACGCCGCGGGAGTGGTGTCACAGCTACGCCGCTGCCTCGCATGGCGACACGCGCTTTGTGGGCTTGCCGGATGAATGCCAGTGACAGAACATATCTTTACGGAGTCGCGGGCCGGCCGTACCGGCCGGCAAGACATGTAAGCGGCGATATGACGGACCAGTCCCTGCTCCGCGCGCGTGATTACATGGATTAACCAACCCAGCCCGCCCAGATACTTGCCGATCAATCGCCGCTTACATATATAGCTGGTCGCAGACCAGCCAAGCACTCACTTAAAGATCAGTTCCCACACTGACCCATCTCCGGCGAGCCCACAAACAGCGTAACGCCGCCCGAGGTAGCGGCGTAGCTTGACCCCCACCGCCGCGTAAACACATAGTTCAACCCCACGCGCCGGAAACCCCTCACGCGCCGGAAAACCACCGCGGCGATTTGACGCCGAGATCCGGGCGGGCTGGATGGGCTGCCCGAGGGCTAACGCGTTTCCCAGGCTTCCTCCTGTTTGGTGAGGGCGACTATGTCCTTTGGCAGCTTTCCCGAGGCGACGTCCGCTAGCGTGACGTGCTCGAGGACTTTGCGCAGGTTCGCGCGCAGCGCCAGCCAGACCTGTTGCAGGGACTCGGCGGAGCCCTCGTAGGAGACCTCCTCGGGGCGCAGCCCGCGCACGCCGACGAGCGGGCCCTCGACGGCGCGGATGACCTGCGCGAGGTTGACCTCCGCGGGCGGGTGTGCGAGCCAGTAGCCGCCCTCGGGGCCGCGCTGGCTGCGGACCAGACCGGCGGAACGCAGTTGGGTGAGGATGTTCTCCAGAAACGACACGGGTATGCCCTGGGCCTTGGCGACTTCGTCGACCTTGCGCGGCGAGTCCTGGCTGCCGGAGGCGAGCTCGACGACGGCGCGCACGGCATAGTCGGCCTTGGCGGTGACGTGCATGGCGGGATTCTCCCGGAAACGGCGGCGGACGGCGCCCGACCACGCCTGCACGCTCAATTCCGACCGCTGTGGTAGAAATTAGGCGACCCTAACTCGACGCCTCGGCGGTCGACGTGCAGAGCGCGCGAAAACACATCATGACGACCAATCGACGAATGGCGCAGACATGAGCTTCGGCGAGACGGTCGCGCTCGGCGCGATTGCGGGCCTGACGATCTTCATCGGCCTGCCCATCGGCCGGATGCGGGTGCTCAGCGAGCGGATGCGCCTGAGCCTGGCGATGTTCTCGGTCGGGATCCTCGCGTTCATCTTCATGGACGTGACCAAGCACGGCCAGGCGATCGTGGAGACGGCGCTGAATCGGTACAAGCACCATACGGGCAGCCTCGGGGAAGTGCTCGGCCTGTTCGCGCTGCTCGCCGTCGGGTTCACGATCGGCACGGCCGGTATCTCCGCGGTCGAGCGCAGGCTGCGCGCACGCCGCAGCGCGCCCGCGCCGCTCGCCGGCGGGGAAGCCGATGTGATGCTCGACGCCACGCCGGCAGCACACGCACAGACGGACGCGGGCGACACGGCGACGACGGCGGCGGCGACGGCCGAACGCCGGGCGCTGCAGACGGGCATGACGATCGCGGTGGCGATCGGCCTGCACAACTTCGCCGAGGGCCTGGCGATCGGCGTGTCCGCCAGGACGGGCGCGATCGGGCTGGCGACGGTGCTCGTGATCGGCTTCGGCCTGCACAACGCGACCGAGGGCTTTGGCATCGTCGGCCCGCTCGGCAAGGTGCGCCCGTCGTGGCGCTGGCTCGCGCTGGCGGGCCTGATCGGCGGCGGGCCCACGTTCCTGGGCACGATCGTCGGCTACCAGGTCGACTCCGAAGCGCTCGAGCTGCTGTTCTACGCGCTCGCGGGCGGCGCGATCCTGTACGTGATCGGCGAGATCTGGATGGGCATGCGCCGCTACGGCCATCACACGCTGGGGCTGTACCTGATCGCCGCGGGCTTCCTCGTGGGCGTGGCGACCGACCTCGTGGTGGCCTACGGAGGAGGATAGAATCACGACCATGTCCGCGCAGCAGGCGACAGGGAACGATGTCACGACGCAGCCGCCGAGCTGGACATTCGAGCCGGGGCACACCGAGGCGGGGTTCCGCGCGCGCCACATGATGGTCACCTGGGTGCACGGGCTGTTCAAGGACGTGCACGGCAAGCTCCACCTCGATCTCGAGCGCCCGCTGGAGGGCACGTTCGAGGGTACGATCGATGCTCGCAAGCTGTGGACGGGCCAGGAGGAACGCGACGCGCACCTGCGCAGCGCCGACTTCTTCGACGTGGATAACCACCCCACGATCACATTCGCCGGACGGCTGACCGAGCGGGTCGGCGACATCGCGTTCAAGGCTCGGGCCGAGCTGACGATCCGCGGTGTGACGAGAACGGTGGACATGGACGTGTCATATCTCGGCAGCTGGAAGACGCCGTTCTGGGTGGGCGACGAGAACAAGGGCACGCTGACCCGCATCGGCTTCGAGGCCAAGACGCGTATCAACCGCCACGAGTTCGGCGTCTCCTGGCAGGATCAGATCCCCGACGGAGGCGTGGTGGTGAGCAACGAGATCGAGCTGACGATCGACGTCGAGGCGATCCTCGACGCGGACCTGGAGAGCACGGGCGCGATCGAGTACTACCGGGAGTAGCGCCGGTAGCACCGAAGCGGCGGACGGGCCTCGAACCCGCGACCTCGAGCTTGGGAAGCTCGCGCTCTACCAACTGAGCTACCACCGCGCAGGGGAAGATGTTAGACCCTGGGAACCGCGCTAGGAGGCTTGCGTGGTGCCTCTCGCGGTGAGTCTCGTCGAGCCCCCGCCATCTATCCTCACTCCCGTGCGTGGTCGCGTCGTGCCGATTCTCATCTCCCTGGCGGGCGCCTGCCTGATCGGGCTGCTGGTGTATGGCGTGACCACGCAGGGGGCGAGCCGCACGCTCGACGAAGCGGTCGCCAAAGGGCAGCATCCCCCGGCGCCGCAGGCCGCGCGCACGCTGCCCGCGCTGTTGGGCGCCGCGAACGGGAGCGGAGACTCGCTGACCGCCTACAGGGGCAAGGTGGTCGTGCTCAACTTCTGGGCCTCGTGGTGCGTGCCCTGCCAGACGGAGGCGCCGCTGCTGGAGCGCGCTCAGAGCCGGCTGCTGCAGCACAATGGGACGGTGCTCGGCGTGACCTATCTCGACGCCTCGACCGACTCGCGGACGTTCGTGCGCGAACACCGCATCACCTACCCGAACCTGCGCGATACGACAGGCGAATTCGCGCACGCCTACGGCACCGACCAGCTGCCGGAGAGCTTTGTGATCGACCGTGACGGCGGCGTCGTGGCGGTCTCCAGGGGCGAGATCGAACAACCTCGACCGGGGAGCGCTCCGACGTCTCTAGGCCCATTCCTGGACAAGGCGATCGAGCTCGCGGAAAGCAGCTCATGAGGATCCGCGCAGCTCTGGGCCTGCTGGCCATGACCGGCGCGATCGGAGCGCTCGCCCCCGCGGCTGTCCTCGCGGTCGGTCCGCGCGCTTCGCTGCCGGCGATCGAACGCAGGGTGATGTGCGTGACGTGCAAGATCCCGCTGATCGTCGCGCAGTCGCCGCAGGCCGACCGCGAGCGGGTGTTCATCCGGGGGCTGATCGCCGCAGGCAAGACCGAGTCGCAGATCGAACGCGCGCTGGTCAGCCAGTACGGTCCGACCGCGCTCGGGTTGCCGAGCGCGCACGGATTCGACCTGACCGCCTACCTGGTGCCGCTGACCGCCGTGCTCGCGCTGGCGGCGACGCTCGCGCTGCTGCTGCCCCGCTGGCGAGGGCGCGCGCGGCGCCGGTCAGACCCCCCGGCGCCGACGCTCAGCGCCGCCGAGACGGCGCGCCTGGACGCCGATCTGGCGCGCTTCGACCGATAGTCAGCGCCGAAGCATCACATCTGCTGGGGCGCGGTGACCCCGAGCAGATCCAGGCAGCGCGCGATCGTGCGCTGCGCCGCGACCGACAGCGCCAAGCGCAGCGATTCGACGTTCGCCTGGCCCGCCGGCGGCGCGGCCGGGATCTCCACCGGCCGGTCGGCGCCGACGATGCGGCAGGCGTCGTAAAAGGCGGTGTAGTCCTGGGCCAGATCCAGCGCGTAGGTCGCGATCCGGTGCGGCGCGCGCCGCTGCGCCGTCTCGGCTATCTCGCCGGGAAAGGCGAGCAGCCGCTTGATCAGGGCGCGCTCGGCTGAGTGCAGGGCGACGGCGACAGCGCCGGTGTCGATGATGATGACGTCCTCCCCCGCTTCCTCGCTCGCGGCGGCGCCCTCGCGCATCACGTCCTCCAGCGCCGCGGCCACGCGCTCTGGACCTGCGAGGGCGAGCACCGAGACGATGCGTGCGTGCGCGTACTGGACGTAGTAGACGGGGTTCTCGCGGGACTGCGCGCGCGCGAGGTCGAGATCGAGGTCGATCGTGGTGTCGTGCGAGCGCGACAGCAGAAACCAGCGCGCCGCGTCGACTCCGACCTCGGAGACGAGGTCCTCGAGCGTGACGAACTCGCCCGCGCGCTTGGACATCTGCGCGCGCCTGCCCCGGCGCACGAGATGGACGAGTTGCATCGTCAGCATCTCCAGGTGCTCGGGGTCGCCGCCGAGGGCCGCGTAGGCGGCCCGCATCCGCGGCAGATACCCGTGATGATCGGCGCCCCACACGTCGATCTGGCGCTCGAAGCCGCGCTCGCGCTTGTCCTGGTGGTAGGCGATGTCCGAGGCGAAATAGGTGTGCTCGCCGGAGGAGCGTACGAGCACGCGGTCCTTGTCATCGCCGTAGTCGGTGGTCCGCAGCCACAGGGCGCCGTCCTGGCGATAGGTGTGACCGTGCTGTTCGAGGGCCGCGAGCGTGTGCGCGACGGGACTCGGATCCCCAGCGTGCAGCGCGCTCTCGTACTGCCAGTGGTCGAAGCCGCGGACGGCGAAGGATCGCAGCGTCGCCTGCATCCGCGCGATCATCACACCGACCGCCGCGCGCCCGAGCTCGTCGGGATCGAGCGTCGTGGCGCCCTCGAGCTCGGCAGCAAGCTCACCGACGTAGTCGCCGCGATAGCCGCCCTCGGGCACGTCTTCCCCGCGCGCGAGGGCGCGGATCGACTCGCCGAGGGCGCGCACCTGCGAGCCGGCGTCGTTGACGTAGAACTCGCGTTCGACCTCGTGCCCGTGGAACGCGAGGACGCGCGCCAGCGAGTCTCCGTAGGCCGCGTTGCGCGCGTGGCCTACGTGCATCGGCCCGGTGGGGTTGGCCGAGACGAACTCCACGAGGATGCGCTCCGGCGCGCGCGCCCTGCCCGCGCCGAACGCATCCTCCGCGCCGAGCACTCGAGCGAGCGCGGCGCGCAGCCAGGCATCGTCCAGGTACAGATTCAGGAAGCCCGGTCCCGCGACCTCGAAGCGCCGCAGGCGCTCGCCGAGGCGGCGGGTCAGCTCGGCGCCGAGACGCTCGGCGACCTCACGCGGTGAGATCCCGAGCGACGGCGCGAGCAGCAGCGCCGCGTTGGTCGCATAGTCGCCGAAGTCGGCCTTGGGCGGGCGCTCGAGTACGATCGCATCGGGCCTGTGAAGGCCCGAGCCCCCGTCGGCGCCGCCGGCGCCCGCGAGCGCCGTGGCGCCCGCAAGGACCGCCTCGCGCAGATCGTCCACAGGGGTGCTCAACTTGTCGCACGCATCTGGCTCACAGATTGGGATACTAACTACGTGAACGACCATGACCCAGGCGCGGAGCGCCACATAAACATCCAACTCTGCAGCGGGAGGGAGGAAGGCCCCTCCCGACCTCCCCCCAGAAGGACCAGCCAGTGAACGACCAAGACCCAGGCGCGGAGCGCCACATAAACATCCAACTCTTTAGCGGGAGAGGGGCAGGCCCCCCTCCCGGCCTCCCCCCCAGAAGGACCAGCTCGTGAACGACCAAGACCCAGGCGCGGAGCGCCACATAAACATCCATCTCTCCCCCGAGATCATGGGGGGCGTATACGCGAACTTCGCGAACGTAAGCCACTCCGACTACGAGTTCACGGTCACTTTCGCGCGCGTCGACCACGAGGTCGAGTCCGAGGAGGTGCCCGGCGTGGTCGTTGCGCGTGTCAACCTCTCGCCGCGATTCATGCGCGAGCTGATCGATGCAATGGAGGACAACTACTCCAAGTGGCGAACCCGCGAGGGCATTAAGAACCTACCCGAGTACGGCGGCGCCGAGCCGGGGGACGCGGAGGAGTAGCGCCAGACCGCGCGCCCGGCGGTGCGCGGCGGACGACGATGAAGGTCGCGGTCATCTCCGACATCCACGGCAATAGGCACGCATTCGAAGCGGTACTGGAGGCGATCGCCGCGAGCGACGCCGCGGAGCTGTGGTGCCTCGGCGACCTGGTCGGCTACGGCGCCGAGCCGGACGCGTGCGTGGCGCTCGCCTCAGAGCACGCCGCCGTGTGCTTGGCCGGCAACCACGATCTCGCCGTCACCGGCGAGATTTCCTTCGAGGAGTTCTCCCGCGGCGCCGGCCTCGCGGCGCAGTGGACCCAGGAGGTGATCTCCGCCGAGCACCTGGACTTCCTGGCCGGCCTGCGCCCGCAGGGACAGGAGGGACCGATCGGGCTGTATCACGCCAGCCCGCGCGACCCCGTGTGGGAGTACGTGCTGTCCGCGCTGCTCGCGGAGCTGTGCCTGGACAGGCAGCCCAGCCGCGTCTGCCTGATCGGCCATTCGCACGTGGCGCTGTCGTTCGTGCGGCGCGAGGGAGAGCTCGCCAGCGGCGAGCCGCGCCGCGAGGGCGTTCAACTGGACATCGCCGGCGGCGAATGGCTGCTGAATCCCGGCAGCGTCGGTCAGCCGCGCGACGGCGACCCGCGCGCGTCGTGGCTGATGCTCGACCTCGACGGGCTGACGGCTTCGTTTCAGCGCACCGACTACGACGTCGCGGGCGCGGCCGCCGCGATCCGCGCGGCGCGCCTGCCGGACTCACTCGCCGAGCGGCTGGAGTACGGTCAGTGATCGTGCACGGCGACATCTCCTCATGCGGGCGGCCCTGGGCGACGGGTCTGCGCCTGCTCGCGGCCGGGCTGCTGGGGGTGGCGATCGCGATCGTGCTCGTCTCCTGCGGGAGCTCGGGCAAGGGCCTGATCCCGAGCGCCAGCGCGGGGCCGCTGCAGAGCGACTTCGAAGCGGTCGCGCAGGCCGCGCAGGCCGGAGGCGGCAACTGCACGGCGACGACGGAAGCGATCAACAAGACCGCGCAGGACTTCGCGGCGCTGCCCGCCACGATCGATTCCGGACTGCACAAACGGCTCAGCGAAGGCATCTCCAACCTGCGCGAACGCGCGCTCGCCCTGTGCGCCCAGCCGCCCACGCAGACGGCGACCACGACCACGCCGCGCACGACGACCACCACGACGACGAAAACCCAGACGACACCGACGCCGACGACCACCACGACGACGAGCGTCCCGACGACCCCGACGACGCCCAGCACGCCGCCGAACAACGGGGGCGGCACGGTGGCGCCCGGAGAAGGCGAACGCTCCTCGGAAGACAACGGCAACGGGCATGGCAATGGACACGGCAACGGCAGGGGCAGCGAACCGGACGAATCCGGCGGTGTGGCGCCCGGCGCAGCCGGGCAGGAAGGCGGCAAATGAGCCGGCGACTCAAGCCCGCGCCCACGCCTATGCCCACGCAACGTGCCTGGGGCGAGGAGGGCCGGCGTGAGCGAGACCGATAACGTCATCGCCGGGCGCTACCGCCTGGAGGGCAGGCTCGGATTCGGCGGGATGTCGACGGTGCATCTGGCGTTCGACATGCGCCTGGAACGGCGCGTGGCCGTGAAGCTGCTGGCCGAGCATCTGGCGGACGATCCGACGTTCGTGTCGCGGTTTCAGCGCGAGGCGCAGGCCGCCGCGCGCCTGGTGCACCCGAACATCGTGCAGATATTCGACTCGGGCCTGGACGAGCGCTCGGGCCGGCACTTCATCGTGATGGAGTACATCGAGGGGCAGTCCTGCGCGGAGATCCTGCGCGACGACGGCTGGGTGCAGGTGGAGGAGGCCGTGGCCATCATCGAACAGGCGTGCGAGGGATTGCACTACGCCCACCGCCACGGGGTGGTGCACCGCGACGTCAAGCCCGGCAACCTGCTGCGCGCGCGCGAGGGCGAGGTCAAGCTCGCGGACTTCGGCATCGCCAAGGCGACCGAGCAGTCGAGCATCACCCAGGTCGGCTCGGTGCTGGGCACCGCGGCGTACCTCGCGCCCGAGCAGGCGCGGGGCGAGGAGGCGGGTCCCCGCGCGGACCTGTACGCGCTCGGAGTGGTGGCTTATCAGCTGATCTCCGGGCGGCTGCCGTACGAGGCGACGTCGCTGACGGAGCTCGCGCTCAAGCAGCAGCGCGAGGAGCCGTCGATGCTCGACACGCTCGTCGCGGCGGTCGGCCCCGAGCTGGCCGAGGCGATCGCGCTCGCGCTCGCGCTCGACCCCCGCGAGCGCTACCAGACCGCGCGCGAGATGGGCCGCGCGATCAGCGACGGCGCGGACGGGATCTCACCGCTGGAGTCGCCCGCCCCGAGCCACTCGGCGGGCCGGGGCGCAGCCGGGCAGGCCGGCCGATCTCCGATCGGCCAGGCCACAAGCGTGCTGAGCGGCGGCGCCCGCGGATCGAGCGCCGCCGGCGCCAAGCCCGCAGTCGTTCCCCGCCGCCCGCGGCAGGGACCGGCGAGGAGCGGCGCAGCCGCCGCGGCGAGCGCACGGCCCACCGCCGTCCCGGTCTCCGGCGCGCGCAGCCGGGGACCCAGGCGGCTGGCGCTCTCGCTGCTGGGGCTGCTGGCGCTTGGCGGCGTGATCGCCGCGATCGTGGCGATCACCGCGCCCGCGCCGACCAAGGTGATGCTGCGCAACGTCGTCTACAACGACGTCGAACGGGCTTCGGTGGCGCTCAAACAGCTGGTCAGCGAAAACACCAAATAGGCCCTGGACAGGCAAAAAGCTCGCGTCTACGCGAGCCCCTCGCCTGGACAACCGTCACATTCATAGCTTAGCAGACAATTGTCCCACAAGGGGCCATTAACGGCGAAAGGCCCGCTTACGCGGGCCCCTCGGGAAACTACTTGCCCTTTCGAGCAGCGTGACTGTCACTCACCCTGCAGGCTAGCAACATATCCCGTCGCCTACAACTATGGCTCCGGCGGCCGGACTCGAACCGGCATCTCGTGAGTGACAGTCACGCATGCTGCCCTTACACCACGCTGGAATGCCACGATCCAAAGTACGCATCACTTGGGATGGAATTCTCCGGCGCGCCACCGCGCGGCGACCTCGGGGAGCCGCCCGTCGAGGATCCCCTGCCGCAGATCGCCCATCAGCCGCGCGAGGAAGGCGAGGTTGTGCATCGTGATCAGGCGCGTGCCGGTCAGCTCGCCGGCGCGGGCGAGATAGCCGAGGTAGGCGCGCGAGAACCCTTTGGAACACGCCGGGCAGGCGCAGCCGTCGAGCAACGGCTCGGGCGACTCGCGCACGCCCGCCTTGGTCAGATCCAGACGCCAGCGCGCGGCGGGGTCGGGCACGAGCGCAGTGCCGTGGCGACCGAGGCGGGTGGGCATGGCGCAGTCGAACGTGTCGATACCCAGCTCGACGCCCGCGATCAGATCGTCGACCTCGCCGATGCCGAGCAGATGACGCGGCTTGGCCTCCTGCTCACCCCCGAGCTCGGCGGTCGCCCACGAGACCACCTCATACATCTGCGCCTTCTCGGCGCCGAGCGATCCGCCGATCGCGACGCCGTCGCAGGCGCTCGAGCCGACGAGTTGGGCGGATTCACGGCGCAGGTCTTCGTAAACTCCTCCCTGCACGATTCCGTAGACGAGCTGCTCGGCGGGACCGTGGGCGGAATGCCGGCGCAGGCAGCGCTCGAGCCAGCGGTGGGTGCGCTCGGTCGAGCGCTGGGTGTAGGCGCGGTCGACGTGAAAGGGCGTGCACTCGTCGAAGGCGAGCGCGACGTCCGCGCGCAACGCGGCCTGCGTCGCCATCGAGTCCTCCGGGGAGAGGAAGCGCGTGCGGCCGTCGACGTAGGAGCGAAACCGCACGCCGGCCTCGTCGATCTCGAGGATCGCCCCCTCGCGCTCGCCGGGGCGGCCGCGGGCGCGGCCCTTGATCTCCTCGGCGACGGCGCCGTGGCCCATCGAGAACACTTGAAACCCGCCCGAGTCGGTGATCGTCGGTCCGGGCCAGCCCATGAAGGCGCCGAGGCCGCCGAAGCGCTCGATCAGCTCGGGTCCGGGGCGCAGCAGCAGGTGAAAGGTGTTGCCGAGCACCATCTCGTACCCGAGCGCGGCGACCTCCTCGGGCAGCAGCCCCTTGACGGTCGCCTTCGTCGCCAGCGGGACGAACGCCGGGGTGCGGACCTCGCCGTGGGGGGTGTGCAGCGCGCCCGCGCGGGCGCGGGAGGACCGGTCGCGAGCGGCGATCGTGAAGGGAGACATCGCAGCGGCAATCCTATGGAGCGCAGCGCGCGCGCTGCGCGCGGGAATCCCCGCCGGGAGGAGCCACGCCCGCCGGGAGGAGCCCGCGTCGCGAGCTGCCGCCGGGGGCGCGCGCCGTGCACCACTATCGTGGGCGGAGCCCGCAGGGCCCGATCATGCTCGCCGCGATCGTCAACGTCAGCCATCTCGTCGAAACATTCGGCTACCCGCTGCTGTTCCTGGCCGTGATGGCGGAGTCGAGCGGCGTGCCGATCCCCGGTGAGACGGCGCTGATCACCGCGGCCGTGCTCGCCTCGCAGGGGAAACTGCAGATCGAGCTGGTCATCCCGATCGCCGCGGCGGGGGCGATCGTGGGCGACAACATCGGCTACATGATCGGTCGCAAGGGCGGACGCTGGCTGCTGGAACGGCCGGGGCGCTTCCATCGCCAGCGCCTGCAGGCGCTGGCGATGGGGGAACCGTTCTTCGAGAAGCACGGTCCCAAGGCTGTGTTCTTCGGCCGGTTCCTGCTGGGGCTGCGCGTATGGGCGTCGTGGCTGGCCGGGGCGACGAGGATGCACTGGCGCTCGTTCGTCCTGTGGAATGCGCTCGGAGGGATCTGCTGGGCGACCGGGATCGGGCTGCTCGCCTACTTCCTCGGCCACGCGGCCGGCAACGCGATCACGACGTTCGGCATCTACGGGCTGGTGGCTGTGCTGATCGCGGGGGGCGGGGCGCTGCTGGCCCACCGCCGGCATCGACGGCGGATGAGCGCGGAGTTCAAGCGCGGAGAGCCGGCGCCGAGCGTCGAGACGCAGATACCGCCGAGCGAGCCGTAGTAGAGCTCACGGGAGGGCTGCGCGAGCCCTCAGCAGCCGGGGCCATGTCCGTTGCCGTTGCCGCATGGCGCGATGCGGTCCCACAGGTCCGCCAGCGCACCCAGCTCGGGCTCGGAGAAGCGCGAGAAGAAGTGCTCGCGCACGACCGCCAGGTGCGTGGTGCGGGCCTGCGCGAGCCGTTCGCGACCCAGATCCGTGAGACAGGCATAGGAGCCGCGCGCGTCGTGGACGCAGGAGCAGCGCTCCAGCAGCCCGTCGCGCTCCAGTCGATCGACGAGTCGGGTCAGCCCGCTGCGAGACAGCTGGGCCTGCTCGGCGAGATCGCACATGCGCATCCTCCCGGCACCCGCGTCGTCGAGGTGGTGGAGCACCTCGTAGGAGGACATCGGCAGGCCGTGCGCGCGCTCCAGCTCGGCGTCGAGACGCTTGGCCAGACACGCATGGGCGCGCAGCAACCCGCGCCACGCACGGAGCTCGCCTTCGCTGAGGGACTCCTGCTCCCCTGGTGGGATCTTGACTGCAGTCGCGGTCGACATGATGACAATCGCTACGAAAACCCTGCTCAGTCGAACATAGCAGCGTCGACCGCCGTCTCAGGAGGCAGATCGCTCATCGACGCGGTTCCTCGGGCCGCCCCGCGAGCCCGTCATGACCCTCGATCAGCGAGCGTCCGGTCATCGCCGCCGGCTGGTCGATGTCGAGCAGCTCGAGCACGGTCGGCGCGACGTCGGCGAGGATGCCTGCGCCACGCAGCGAGACGCCCGCGGACGCGGTCACGATCAGCGGGACGGGGTTGAGCGAGTGCGCGGTGTTGGGGCTGCCGTCGGGCTCGAGCATGTGATCGGCGTTGCCGTGGTCGGCGGTGATCACGCAGACGCCGCCGGACTCGCGCACCGCGGAGACGACCCGTCCGAGGCACTCGTCGACCGCCTCCACGGCGCGTACCGCCGCGGGAATCACCCCTGTGTGCCCAACCATGTCGGCGTTGGCGAAGTTGATGACGCCGAACTCGGGCCGGTCCTCACGCCACGCGCGCACGAACAGATCGGCGGCCTGGACGGCGCTCATCTCGGGCGCGTGGTCATAGGTGGGGACGTCTCGCGGGGAGGGCGCCAGCTCGCGACGCTCGCCCTGCTGCGGGGTCTCGACGCCGCCGTTGAAGAAGTACGTCACATGCGCGTACTTCTCGGTCTCGGCGACGTGCAGTTGGCGTGCGCCGGTGCGCGCGATCGTCGCCGCGAGCGTGGTCGCGGGACGCTCGGGGGCGAACGCCACCGGGTAGGACCAGCATTCCTCGTACTCGGTCAGCGTCGTGTAGCGCGCCACCGGCTCGGCCCCGTCTCGCCCGACCCAGCCGGGCAGCTGCTCCGCCGCCACCACGTCCTCCCCACCGTCCCCATCCGCCCGGCCGAACCCCGGCTCGGCGAGGGCGCGCGTGATCTGGCGCATGCGATCGGGGCGGAAGTTGAACGCGATCACGCTGTCGCCCGACCGGATCGCGGTGCCGGCGCCGACGAGGGTGGGCTCGACGAACTCGTCGGTCTCCCCCCGCTCGTACGCGGCCCGCACGGCCTCCTCACCGCCGGCGGCGCTGTACGGCGCGCGCGCGTGGACGAGCAGATCGTACGCCCGCTGCGTGCGCTCCCAGCGGCGGTCGCGGTCCATCGCCCAGTAGCGGCCGACGACCGAGCCGACGCGCGCGCCCGCGGTCGCGTCGAGCCGCGCCAGATGGCCGGCGCCCGCGCGGGGCAGCGTGTCGCGCCCGTCGGTGAACGCGTGCACGATCACGTCTTTCGGCTCGCCGGTACTGGCGGCTGGGTGTTCACGGGCGCAGGCGATCAACGCCAGCAGATGCTCGAGCGAGGAGTGCACGCCACCGTCGGAGACGAGCCCGATCAGGTGAACGCGGTCCGTCCCCTCGAGCGCCGCCCGCAGGACGGCGCTCGAGGCGAAAGAGCCGTCGGCGATCGCGTCGTCGATGCGCACGAGGTCCTGGCGCACGACCGCGCCCGCGCCCAGATTCAGGTGGCCGACCTCGCTGTTGCCCATCTGCCCGTCGGGCAGACCGACGGCGCGACCGCAAGCGAGCAGCGTCGTATGCGGACACTCGCGCCACAACGCATCGAACACCGGCGTGCGGGCCAGCGAGATCGCGTTGCCGGGACCGGGCTGCGCCAGGCCCCAGCCGTCGAGCACAACCAGGCAGACACCCGGCGCGCGCGGAGTGCCGCGGTCAGTGGCGGCGGCCATCACTCCGCGGCGCTCATCGCACCGCGGCGGCCACGATCTGCGCGAACGTCTCCGCGTCGAGCGAAGCGCCGCCCACGAGCGCCCCGTCCACGTCTGCCAGCGCGAGCAGCTCGGCGGCGTTCTCGGGCTTGACCGATCCGCCGTACAGAATCCGCACGCGTTCGGCGGCCCCGGCGTCACGGTCGCCGACGAGCGCGCGGATGAACGCGATCGCCTCCTGGGCCTGCTCGGGCGTGGCGACGCGGCCGGTGCCGATCGCCCAGATCGGCTCGTATGCGATCGTGACGTCCGCCAAGCGCTCGTCGGGCACGGCGACGAGGTCGTCGCGGATCTGCTGGCGCAGCTTGCGCTGGGTGTCCTCGGCATCGCGCTCTGGCTCGGTCTCGCCGACGCACAGGATCGGCTGAAGGCCCGCGGCGAGCGCCGCGGGGAGCTTGGCCGCCAGCGCGCGGTCGGTCTCGCCGAACAGCTGGCGGCGCTCGGAGTGGCCGAGCACGACGCCGTGGACGTCGAGCTCGCAGAGCATCGGCGCGGAGATCTCGCCGGTGTAGGCGCCCTCGGGCTCTGCGTGCATGTTCTGGGCATACACCTCCACGCGCGAGCCCCGCGCGGAGTCGACCATCGCGCGCAGGTCGGTGAACGGCACGCAGATCGCCACGTCGACGCCGTCCACGGCGGAGACGCGGGGGAGCAGCGCCTGGATGTAGGACTCGGCCTGCGCCACGGTCTTGTGCATCTTCCAGTTGCCCGCGATCAGGGGCGTGCGGGCGCCGGCCATCAGGAGACCACCCCTGCGCCTTCCAGTGCCTGCACGCCCGGCAGAGGCGCGCCCTCGACCAGCTCGAGCGTCGCGCCGCCGCCCGTGGAGAGGTGGTCGACCGCGTGCTCCAGCCCGAACTGCGCCAGCGCCGCGGCCGAGTCCCCGCCTCCCACAACGGTCAAGCCCGGCGCGCTTGCGACCGCCTTGGCCACCGCCCGCGTGCCCACCGCGAACGGCTCCAGCTCGAAGGCGCCCATCGGGCCGTTCCAGAAGACCGTGCCGGCGCTCGCGATCACGCTCGCGTAGCGCTCCGCGGTCTTGGGGCCGATGTCCAGGCCCATCCAGCCCTCCGGCACCTCCACTCCGTCGAGCACGCGGTGGGGCGCATCGGCCGTCAGGCGCTCCCCGATCACGAGGTCGTTCGGCACCAGCAGGCGTGCGCGGCCGAGCTGGGGGGAGTCCGTGTCGCTGGCCCGCGACAGAGCGCTGCGCGCATGCTCGACGTCCTCCTCGCCGCACAGTGAGTCGCCGACCGTGTGTCCCTGTGCGCACAGAAACGGGAAGCACATCGCGCCGCCGATCATCACCACATCGGCCACTGCCAGGAAGCGCTCGATCACCGCGATCTTGTCCGCGACCTTGGCGCCGCCGACGATCGCCACGAATGGGTGCTGGGGATGCTCGAGGATCCCGGTCAGCGTCTTGACCTCGCGTTCGAGCAGCCGTCCGGCCGCGCTCGGCAGCAGGTGCGCGATGCCCTCCGTGCTCGCATGCGCGCGGTGTGCCACGCCGAAGGCGTCGTCTACGTAGAGATCCGCCAGCGCCGCGAGCTCCCTCGCGAGCTCGGGATCGTTGCGCGTCTCTCCCGGCTCGAAGCGCACATTCTCGAGCACCAGGATGTCGCCGTCGCGCAGCTCCTGCGCCAGCGCCGTGACCTCACCGCCGACCACCGCCGGTGCCAGCGTCACCTTCGCGCCCGTCAGCTCGCGTAGGCGATCTGCCACAGGCGCGAGCGACAGCTCCGGCACGCGTTTACCCGCCGGCCTGCCCAGGTGAGAGACCAGCACCAGTCGTGCCCCGCGCGCGCGCAGCTCTTCGATCGTCGCCAGCGCCGCGGCGATACGCGTGTCGTCGCTGACGAGCGGAACGCCACCGGCCGCGACGTCGCCGTCCGCTCCCAGCGGCACGTTGAAGTCGACGCGCACGAGCACTCTGCGGCCGTGCACGTCCAGATCGTCAATGCTCCTCATCGAATGACTGTCTCCGATCTTGTCGTGATCCTTCACGTTACCCCCGGCAGATCGCCTGCATTGTCGCGCCGGCCCCGTGGACGAGCGGGCCGGCGGGACGCCATCGTCGGCTCACAGAACCCTCTGCACCAAGTCGACGAGGCGGTTGGAATAGCCCCACTCGTTGTCGTACCAGGCGACGACCTTCAGCATCGTGCGGTCGATCGTGGCGGTCAGCGAGGAGTCGACGATCGAGGAGAACGGCGAGCGCACGATGTCGCTGGAGACGATCGGGTCGGTCGTGTAGGCCATGATCCCGGCCAGCGGACCGGACTGCGAGGCAGCCAGCAGGGCGCCGTTGATCTCCTGCACGCTCGTCGCGCGCGCGCACTCGACGGTCAGGTCGACGACCGAGCCGGTGGGGACGGGCGCGCGCACGGCGAACCCGTGCAGCTTGCCCTGCAGCTCGGGGATCACGAGGCCGATCGCCTTGGCCGCGCCGGTGGAGGCGGGGATCAGGTTGATCGCGGCGGCGCGCGCGCGACGCAGGTCCTTGTGCGGCAGATCCTGCAGGCGCTGGTCGGCGGTGTAGGCGTGGATCGTCGTCATCAGGCCGTGGGCGATGCCGACCGTGTCGTTGATCACGCGGGCGACGGGGGCCAGGCAGTTGGTCGTGCAGGAGGCGCCCGAGATGACGTCGTGCGCGGAGCGGTCGTAGACCTCGTCGAAGTTCACGCCGAGCACGACGGTCGCGTCCGGTTCGGTGGCGGGCGCGGAGATGATCACCTTCCGCGCGCCCCGCTCCAGATGCGTGGCGGCGCGCGCGCGATCGGTGAACAGGCCGGTCGACTCGATCACGACGTCGCACCCCAGCTCGCCCCAGGGCAGCGCGCCGGGATCGCGCTCGGCGAGGACTCGCAGCTCGCGGCCGTCCACCTCGATGGCGCCGTCGCGAGCGTGGACCTCGCCGGGGTAGGGGCCGAGGATCGAGTCGTAGCGCAACAGGTGCGCCAGCGTGGCGGCGTCGGTCAGGTCGTTGACCGCGACCCACTCGATCTCGCGCGCGTCAGCTCGCGCCTGCGCAGCGCGGAGCACGTTGCGACCGATCCGGCCGAACCCGTTGATTCCCACCCTTACCGCCATATGTGCACGGCCCTCCTAGTCGCGCGAACGTAAACGAAGCCGGGCCGGCGAGCGAAGCCGCCGGGGCCCGGCAAGCCTGCCGAAGGCTATCAACGAGCGATTGCCGCCCAGCTGGAGGCATCGACCCGAGCCCTGCCGTGCCGGAGTCGCCCCCCCGGCGCCGCGCCACTCGGGAGCGGCTCAGGGGCGCCGCGAGGCCTTGTCGATGTCGCGGTGGGCGACCGCCACGTCGAGGTCCTCGTTGTCGTGGTAGCGCGCGGCGAGGTGCTCGGCGATCGCGACCGAGCGGTGGCGTCCGCCGGTGCAGCCGATGCCGATCACGAGATGGGACTTGCCCTCGGCGACGTACTCCGGCAGCAGGAAGTCGAGCAGCGCGTGCAGGCGCACGTACAGCTCGTCCAGGCGTCCGTCGCGCGCGACGTACTCGACCACCTGCTCGTCGTGGCCGGTGAGCTCGCGCAGTTGGGACTCGTAGTGGGGGTTGGGCAGGAAGCGCACGTCGAACGCGAGGTCCTCCTCGCGCGGGGGGCCGTGCTTGAAGCCGAAGCTCATGAACGTCACCGCCAGCCGGCCGGCGGTCTGGCGGGGTAGGAGCTCGTCGGCGATGCGTCCGCGCAGGATCGCGGTGGACATGCCGGTCGTGTCGATCACGAGGTCGGCCTGGCTGCGCAGCGGCTCCAGCAGGGCTCGCTCCGCCGCCACGCCCGCGGCGACGCTGCCCTCGGGCGCGAGCGGGTGGCGGCGACGGGTCTCCTTGTAGCGGGTGACGAGCGTCTGCTCGGCGGCCTCCAGGAACAGCAGGTGGTGGTTGAGCCCGAGCGCGTCGAGGTCGTCGACGACGGCGCGCAGCGCCTCGAAGTAGACGCCGCCCCGCACGTCCGAGACGACCGCCGCGCGCTCGACGCGGGAGCCGCCGTGGACGAACAGCTCGACGAGCGAGCGGATCATCTCGGGCGGGAGGTTGTCGACGCAGAAGTAGCCGGCGTCCTCGAACACGTTCATCGCCGTGGACTTGCCGGCGCCGGAGAAACCGGTGATCACGACGAGGTCCTGCAGGCGCGACTCCACGACGGGCTTCGCCGCGCGCAGGGGACGGAGGGGCCTGATGACGGCCATGATGCTTGATTGTGCCGTGTTGGGCGGACATCCGTGTCAGCTGATGAGATGCCTGCACCGCATGCGGTGCAGGCAGCAGGGTCGCGCATGTCTCGGGCCCGCGCATGCGCGGGCCCGACTGGCGGCGCGTGCGCGGCCAGAGACTATGGCTCTACCAGTTCGATGTCGATGTGCGTGCCGTCGCTTAATCTGAATAAATCCACTAAAGCATTCGCCACCTCGGACGCTAATTCCTGCCTGCCAAACAGGCCCGCCCGTAATTCCAAATCAAAGGACGATGGGCCTACGGCGCCTGGGAGTAAGAATAATCTCAAATGCTGTAAGCCGGGGGCCGTCTGCTGGAAATTCAGATTTACGTCTAAGAAGGGCGTGTTGAGCGGCACCGGCGCACCATTGCGCTGGAGCGCGCCGATCGCGTTGCCTTTCAATTCGACTGAGATCATTCCGCATTTGATCACAACGAGATTCGATAAGATGAGTGCTGCCGGCAGCTGCCCTGTGCTTAAGGTTAAATGCGCTAAACCCAGCACGAATAACGTCGATAACGGCAGGTGGATTTCACCGGCACCGGCCCCGTTTGTGTTGCAGACTAACCCATTAACCGTGCATCCTAAGTACCGTATTAAGATATCGCCTAAAACTGCGGATAAGAACAACCCATGACTCGTAGCGAATGCACAATGGATGATATTTCCATTGTGCGTCCAAACTAACGGTAAAACCGCTTGCGCTAAGAAGGTGGTGCCCGCTACGCCTCCACCACCCGCGACTCTTGCTAACAATTCCCCGGCCGAGGCACTTGAAGCGGCGACCGCGCCGAGCGCGGACATCGCCACCAGGCACAGCCCGACGGTGTATATGCGTTTCATTTCTTCTGCTCCTTGAATTTGGGAGCAGCGATGTCACGCGCAAACCCCCGCTCGCGGGGATCCTGCGCTTTGCTCGCACGCTCCATTTTTTGGGTGAGAGCCCCGAACCTTCGGCTGCGAACGTCCTAACACATGCCATCCCGCTTCACGGACAAACGGAAACAAAGAGACAGACTTCCCCTCAGCCCGCGCGGTGCAGATTTGCGTGCAGCTCCCGCGCGACCTTGGCGGGCAGTCCGGGAACTGCCTGCAGCTCCTCGCTGGAGGCCGCGGCGACGGCCTCGGGCGATCCGAAGTGCGTGAGCAGCGCCTGCTTGCGCGCGGGGCCGATCCCGGGGAGGTCGTCGAGCAGCGAGGCGGTCATCGCGCGGTCGCGGCGGGTGCGGTGGTGGGTGATGGCGAAGCGGTGGGCCTCGTCGCGCACGCGCTGGAGCAGTTGCAGCTCGGGGGTGGAGTGGTCGAGCACGAGCGGGGTGCGGCGGCCGGGCATGAACACCTCCTCGATGCGCTTGGCCAGCGAGACGACCGCGACGCCACGGTCGCGGAACCCGCGCAATGGTTCGAGCCCGGCGGCGAGCTGGCCGGCGCCGCCGTCGATCACGACGAGGCTCGGCAGCGAGGCGAAGCTCGCGTCGTAGTCGGAGTCGTGCGGGGAGATGTCGGCCTGGGCCTCCCACTGGGCGTAGCGACGCGCGAGCACCTCGGCGATCGCGGCGTAGTCGTCGGAGGCGCCCTCCTGGAGCGAGCGGATGCGAAACCGCCGGTAGTCGGACTTGCGCGGGGCGCCGCCCTCGAACACGACCATCGAGGCGACGGTCTGGGTTCCGCCCAGGTGGGAGATGTCGAAGCACTCGATGCGGATCGGCGGAGCGTCCAGCCCCAGCGCCTGCTGCAGGCCCTCGAGCGCGTCGACGCGGGTCTGGCGGCGGCGCTCGGCGCGCAGACGCTCCTGATCGAGCGCGAGCAGCGCGTTGCGATGGGCGAGGTCGAGGATGCGCCGCTTCTCGCCGCGCTCGGCCGGGCGGATCTCGACGGGACCGTCGCGGCGGCTGGCGAGGGCCTCGGCGAGGGGTTCGACCTGCACGTCCAGCGCGAGCTCGCGCTGGACGACGATCAGCGCCGGGATCGACAGGTGGCCGGCGTAGTACTGGAGCATGAACTCCACCGCCACGTCGGCGACGCCGCGCTCGGTCTCGTTGGCGAGGTAGAACGACTGCCGATCGGTGAGCACGCCGTCGCGGATCTGGAACACCTGCGCGTTGGCCTCGCGCCCGTCGATGGCGACGGCGACGGCGTCGAACGTGCCGGCGGAGGCGTTGGCGACGCGGCGACGCTCCAGCAGCGAATGGACGGCGCGCAGGCGGTTGCGCTCGAGCGTGGCCTGCTCGAACTCCTCGGCCGCGGCGGCCGCGCGCATGCGCGTCTCCAGATCGCGCTCGATCGCGACGAACCGCCCGGACAGGAAGTCGCCGACCTGGTCGATGGACGCGCGGTAGTCCTCCCGGGAGATGTACTCGACGCAGGGGGCGGTGCAGCGCTTGATGTAGTAGTCCAGGCACGGGCTGCCGCTGCGCCGGCCCGGCTCGGAGCCGGTGCAGGAGCGGAACATGAACACCTTCGCCAGCACCTCCAGCGTGGCGCGCACGCGCTTGGCGTTGGAGTAGGGGCCGTAGTAGGCGCGGCCGGGACGGTGGCGCTCGCGCGTGAAGTACACGCGCGGGTAGTCCTCGTCGAGCGAGATCGCGATGAACGGGTATGACTTGTCGTCGCGCAGGCGGATGTTGAAGCGGGGGCGGTACTGCTTGATGAAGCCCTGCTCGGCGAGCAGCGCCTCGGCCTCTGAGGCGACGACCACGCACTCGACATGGGCGACGGAGGCGACCATCTCGGCGTGGCCGGGGCTGCTTGGGACCTGCGCCTTGGAGAAGTGCGAAGCGACGCGCTTGCGGATCGAGACGGCCTTGCCGACGTAGATCACGCGACCACGGTCGTCCCTGAACAGATACACGCCGGGCTGGTCGGGCAGCGCGCGGCGTTGCGCGGCGAGGGTGGTCGCGCGCGTATCGGGATCCTCGGCGATCTGGGTGGCCATCGCGTTCGAGGATAGGTCCCCGGCGGCGTATACGCCGCCGGGCGGCAGCGCGCATGCGCGCTGCCGTGAGGGGCCGCATGCGGCCCCTCATCCGACGGCGCATGCGCCGTCGGCGAGGCCGCACATGTGCGGCCACGAGCAGCCCCCGGACGCCGCCCGCGGAGAGAGCGGGCGGCGCCCAGGAGGCCACCGGGGTCAGGGCGCTGAAGGCGCCCCTACATCTATTGGGCCTCTGTCACAGCCCAGGTGCCATTGACGAGCATCGCTTTTCCGGCGGTTTTGGGTTTGATTATGAGCCATGCACCCGCCTTGCCCGCGCCTTCTCCATTTTCTGCATTCAACGCCAGTATTTCACCGACGTTGGCGAAAGCGGACTCCACGCCACTGACGAACACACAAAGATTGCCTGTTGCTGTCGCTCCGGATCCCGTGATCCCGGCCGCCGGCGTGGCGAAGGTGCCTTTGCATTCGCCGTTGGTGATCGATGCAGCCTGATTAACTTCTCCTTCCCCTTCGCCCAAAAGGATGACGTGTACATTGGCTTCTCCAAGCATTTCGTTAAGCGGGATAGTAAACGAGATGCTCGCCGTGAGTATTTCACCCAAGCCTGCGGAGATTGTGGTGGGGATGCCGCTGGCGACCCAGGTGCCCTTCTCGGACTTTCCGGGTGGCAGTACGCCACCCACCGTCCATGGGGAGCCTTCCGGGCCTGTTGCTCCCGTCGCTCCGTCTGTCCCTGGTATTCCAGGGCTACCGGCTTTGCCGGTCGCTCCCATCGGGCCAGCCGGTCCAGTCGGTCCCGCGGGACCGACTCCGCCCGGTGCGCCATCTTTACCGTTCGTGCCGTCTTTACCGTTCGTGCCATTGGTGCCGTTCGTGCCGGCCTGCCCCACTGGACCCATTGGGCCCTGTGCTCCTGGAGCGCCAGCCGGCCCGGCCTTGCCCTCCAGCTGTTTGAGCACCGACGGACTGATCTGCTTTGTTGACGTGATCAGATATTTTTTCGCGGCGTACGCGCCGCCCGTCATCACGAACACCAGCACCAGCGTCAGTACAACATTGGTGAACGTGAGACGCTTACGTATTCTCGAGAACACTTCTTCCTCCCTGTAACAGTTTATTGTCAGCGTGCGCGGCGACATTGCCCGCACGGCACATGATGATTGGCGTGCTGCGCGGGTTTATTTCTTTTTGCGCACCGCCCCCTTCTTGGCCTTCTTCACCGGCGCATAGCGTTTACGTGCTCGTGCTTCGCACACAGTGCGCTTGTGACCTTTCGCCTTCTTACGACAGGCTTTGAGCGCCGCGGCGAGCAGTTGCGCCCTCGTCAGCTTCTTTACCTTGGGACAACCGGTCGCGCTTATCTTGGTGGACTCGTGGATCGCCAGACCGTTCTGCGCGACGAATTCGGTTGGCATCGCAAGCTTGGACGTACATAGATTTCCGTTTGCGGTCAGCGCCGAGTAGGGGCCCTGTGGCAACATCAGTTCGAACGTGCCGACAGGGACGTCGGGAACGGTCTTGAACGTGCTGCTCGTGATCCCGGCTTTGCTGATGAACGTCGTTCCGACGAGATCGACCGTGACGCCGTAGCCCTGGAGCGCGATTATCAGGCTGGGGAACGCTTCTCCGCCGTGACTCACGAAATAAGCGGGTCCTTCGAGCGGGACGGGGAGGATCGGGGTCGTCGCCCGGGCGTGCCCGATGATCGACGCAGCGGGGCACCCCGCGGGATTCGCTTCGAACTGCGCGGCTGTGCACGCTTTTTGCAGCGTCGTGAGCCTGGACGGCAGCTGCTTTGGCAGTTCGACTTTGACGCTCGCGATGTTCGCCTGCGATCCCTGCGGGGCGTTGGGATAGGCGAGTCTCACCGCGAGGCTCGCGCCGTTCGCTTTGGATGTCTTCCCCGATGTCGTGACGCTGAATTTGGGAGCGAACCGCAGTACGGCGCAGTTCGTCGCCTGGAACGGAACTCCCAGGGTCGACGAGGCCCCTTCGATGCTCGACAGCGTGCCGGTGATCTGCAACGGGTTGCAGTTCGTGGGGTTGAACGTGAACCCGGATCGTCCGATCGTGACGTTGACGTGCTTGATCTGCAACGGGATCCCTTTGATCGTCGGTGGGATCGCGTACGGTCCTTCTTTGTCGCTCGTGACGGTCAGCGCGGCGGTGTGCGGGTCGACTTCGATCCTCGCGCGCACCACGACCTGGCCGAGATCGAACGGGCCGGCCTTCGCCGGGTTGACGATCGACAGGCCGAACGGCGCGCCCTCGTAGGGGCCGGTGAGATACACCCTGCCGCCCCTGACGGTGTAGGGGCTGCTGCCGAGACCGACGCTGACCGTCGTTTCCCCGATCAGGCTGCCTTCGTCGCACGTCCCCGCGTTGGCCTGCCCTTCGCCGCACAGCGCCACGCCCGACAGATCCCCCGACAGGCCGGCCGGCATGTGCAGCTGGACGCTCTCGAGGTTCTGGTTGCCATCGTCGCGGCTCATGGTCATCGTGAACGGGGTGAACCCGCCCGCCTGGTTGCTCGTCGTGCCGGCCGTCAGGGACGGCGCGAACGGCAGGCTCGCGCCGGGGCAGGGGCTCCCGTTCGGTCCGGAGGTGATGTTGAACGTCGAGGAGACGGCGCTCGGTTCGTTGCCCGACCACGGCGCCAGCACTGCCCGGGTGGTGTAGGGACCGCAGAACGCAGGCGTCCCCAGCGGCGCTCTGGCTTCGCCGAAGAAGTGCAGTTCGGCGTCTTCGAAGGCGAGCTGCGGGTTGTTGAGGAACGTCGTGACGAGCTGCCCCGTCGCCTGGCAGGTCATTCCGTCGACCGTCGCGCCCGGGCCCGGACAGAGCTGCGTTTCGCCCGCGAGCTTGATCACCGTCCCGGAGATCGGGTCTTTCGCGACGAGATAGAGGGCGATCAGCGACCCGAACGGGTTTTCGTTCTGCGTCGCGAGATACACCCAACCCCGCACGAACTGACCCGCGGGCAGCAGCGGCGTCTTGATCGTGACTTCCCCGATCTTCGACGCGTCCGGGCAGAAGTTCACGCCCGGTTCCAGCGGCACGGGCAGACCGGAAGTGAACGTCGCCAATTCCCCTCCCGTTTCGAGCGCACTGAAGCCCGTGAAGCCGGCCAGACCCTCCGAGCAGGCCTGCAGGCCGTCCGCGCCCCCGGGATTGACCGTCACCCCCGGCGGCAGCGCGACCGTGATGTCCTTCACATCCGACTCGGCGAGACCTTCTGGGTTCAGCACCGCCGTCTGGGGCACGTGCACCCGCACGTTCACGCCCGTCGCGGTGCTCGCGTCGGGAACGTCGGGGGCGACCTCGATCGCGGGGTTGAACTGCAACTGGTTACATCCGCCCAGGCCGTTCAGCACATATTCGTCGAACAGCGGCCGTTCGAGCAGCTGCGCGGGCGAGGGGTGGGGGTCTTCCCACGAGTCGGCCTGCACGGTCGTCCTGAGCGGGCCCGTGCACGACGTCGGCAGCGACAGAAACGGCGGCGGCTTGGAAACGTCCGCGGAGCACGACGGCTGCCGTTCTTCGAGGCAGTCCCAGCCGCGTCTGCCGTCGTGCGCGGGAGCACCGGGAATACCCCACAACGTCACCTTGCTGCCCATGACCCCGATCGCCTCGGGTGCGTTGGTGACCTTGACCATCACGCCGTAATCGCTGCCGCTGCGCACCGCCGTGTCGATAAATGTACGCGCGCCCACCACTTCGAAACCGAACCGTGCCGGCTCGCCGGCCAACGGCACGAGATTGAACACCGGCACCGTCTTCGAGTTGAAGCCTTCAACATTGCGCGCGTCGACCGTGACCATCGCGACACCGATAGCGGTCTTCGCTTCGCATTCATTGTGTTCGGTGCCGGGCGCTTGGGTGGAGAACTGCGCGTCGCTGCACTGCGCCAACGGTATCGGATTGCCCACCAGGCCTGCCGGCAACTGCACGGTCACGTCCTTCACCATCCCCGCCGGCTCCTGTTTGCGGGAATCAACCGCGGCGCTACTCGCGGCGAGCGTCAACACGGTCGTGAGCTGAAACGGATGGACACCGGCCTGCGTGGACACCGCTCCGCCTTCTTCTTCGGGGTTCAGCTGATAGTCAGCCACACCGAACGGATTGCTCGCGCCCACACCGATCGGCTTTGTCAACGTCGCCGCGCGCGCGCCGCCACCCGAAACGGTCACCGTGTTGCCTTCGCCCGTGACGGCGCCTGCTGTGCTGACCGCGACGCGCACTTCGAGCTCTTCATACGGCGGCAACTTCCCTTCGAACACGCACCGCGCGACACGCGCCGACGGTGACGAACACGCCACCGGACCACGGTTGCGAAGAAGTCCCGGCGTTTCCCCAGCGACGCCTTCCACCCCCGTAACCGTCGCGTGTTCGGGCACCACGTCTTCGACGATGACTGGTGTCACACCGCCGTCGATATTCGCGTCTCCCATGTTCTCCGCCGTCACCACGATCTTCCCTGAGCCGGTTTCCGGCAGATTCGTCGGCCACGACCCCGACGACAAACTCCACCACGGCGACGGGCCCGCAAACGCGGATGCCACACCAAACAGCAGCACCAGCGTCACCCCCGCGAGGACGCCCAGCACGGTACGCTTGAGCAGACGCATACCGATCACCCCCGCGTCCCGCGACGGACCGTCACGGCAGACCGTCGCACGCTCGACTTGGACGACTTCACGGTGTAGCGAGCGCGCGCCTTGCGTTCACACCCGACACGCCTACCCCTGCTCCGACGCTTCCGGCACGCCCTCAAAGCCTGCCTGAGCTTCTCTCTCCGCACTTCTTCAACCGTGGGCTTCGGCTTTCCAGGCGTTCCCGGGGTGACGTTGCCCGCCCCGGAGAACGTCGAGCTCGACGGGGCTCCATACAACGAAGGTTGGGGCAATGGCGCCGCCCTGCACGACGCGGCAGATCCGCATTCTTCGATCTGTTGCGTGCGCGAGGCGCACGGCGAGGCGGCAGTGCATTCATGCGCGTCGTACACATCCACGGCCGTGTCGACGTCTTCGGGAACGAGGCGTTCGGCGGTCGTGAAGAACACGTCACCTCCGGTGGCGCTCGCTTCCAGGAACACCGACGGCCCAAACGCCAGGCCTGAGGAGATCAAGCCCACACAACCACCCGTACGCGCAGCAAAAGTCGGACTCGAGGACGAACAATCCCCGACACCCGCGGGCTCGAACTCGTACACGTCCACGTTACCGTTCGTGTCCTGCGGCACGAGCGCATCGCCGCTGTCAAAGAACAGGCGGCCATTATCGAACAACGACCGGGTAGCCCCAGCATTGACTGTCAGGACAAAGGTATTTTCCCCTTCCGCGTGGGGACGGCCCGGGCCGGACACTCCCGCTGGGCCGACGGGTCGCGCTCCGGTCGGATCGCACGATGCGCACCCCACTTTTTCCGACTGAGCGTCATACAGGTAGACCTCGCTGTCCGGCAGACCCGTCTTCGCGTCGCGATTGTCATAGCCCGTGAGCGACGCTTGAGAAGAGAAAGCGAGCCACCGCCCGCTGCTTGACACGGCGCTCGCCACGTCCACACCCGAACCGGGGGAAGCGATGAAGCTCGTGCTCCACGCTCCTTCCCGCTCGTGCGCCACATACAGGTTTTCCTCGCCGGGGGTCGCGCCTTGTGCCTGCACGCCTTCCGCGAGAAAATAAACGTAACTGCCGTCAGCGCTGATACCCAGCACACGCGACACCCGGGCGTTTTCGAGAGCGCCCGGCCGGCCCGCTCCGGGCACCGGGGTCAGATCCGTCAAAACGCAGTTCAGCGGCGCGGCGCCCACGTCGCACACGTACAGATCCGCGCCGGTCGTACCGGCACCTTTTCTCAACTGTGCATGATCGGTGAAGAACGCCTTCGACCCGTCCGCGCTGGCCCCCCAGAAGCTCAGTTCCGTTTTCGCCGGGACGCCACTTTCGGGCACGTCCAACCGCACAGTTTCGCCTCTCGGCACATCACGCACCTGCAATTCGCGCTGTATGGGTCCTCTGTTCGCGAAGAATACCAGTGACCCGTCGGTCGAAATACCTTCGAAGCGCTCGCCGCCCAAAATTTCGGTGGCCGACGGTACGCTCACGAGCGACAGTCGCTGCGCCGCCGGCCTATTCGCCGACCACTCGTACAACCACGGCGCTTTACCAGTCACAGGCGTTTCCGTCAGCCGCACGTTGGAGCTGATCACAGCATGGGTCGCGTCCGGGGTCGCACCCCTGACTCGCACGTCGCCTTCGTCTGCGGTTGGATCACCCCCGTACGCTTCTCCCCCCGCGGTGTCTTCTTCGAACAGCAACGGTTCGTAACACGCGGGCCGGTTCGATTCGCACGTCGTATCGTGTCGCAGATAAGGTGTCCGTTCGGTCGGCAGCGGCGACGCTTCCACAACACGTTCCCATGCGCCGCCGTGGTTTTCGTGCCACCCTTCCGGCACAGAGAACGGTCCGAGCGATTCCGCGATACCCAAACCGAGATCTTCGGAGAAGAAGCGATATTCGGGCAACACGTCGGCAAAGACGCCCGTCGGCTGACTGTGCGACAGTGAGATGTCCACGCTGGACCACACCCCCGGTGCCACACGCGAGGAAAGCACCTGATTTCCATTCCCGTCGTAGCCGCTGGCCGAAGATGTACTCGGAGTGCCCGTCAAGAACGTGAACTCGTCGCCGGCGACCGCGGTCTGCGCCCACCCTTCGATGATCTTTGCGCCGTGCTTGTCCACCGGCGAGACCAGTTCCCACACGCGGCCATCGGGCGGTGCCGACGGCTTACCGGGTCCCTGCGTCGTGAATGTGCGGTCTGGACCGTAGAACGCGATCTGCACACCAGGCTCGGCTGTCGGGATGACACCGGGCACAACTTTCGGCAAGGCTTCGTTCATCGCCAACACGCGATAGTGGTACGTCGTGCTCGGCGTCAATTTACTCAAATCTTCTTCCACCCCCACGCTGGCGACACTGGTGCCGGTGCTCGCAGGCGCAAGCGGCACATTCACACACGCCGACGGAGCGGCCACACAACCTTCCGTGGGTTCCTTACTGTACTGAAAGTAGTACATCGTCGGCAAATTCGTCCCTCCCTGCAGATCATGTTCCTTGTTCGAGGCGTCGTGAGGAGCGATCGTAGCTTCAAGCTTCGCGCTCGACGAGGACACACTCGACACCGACTCGCTCTCCAAACCCGGGCCCGGCGTAGTGAATTCATAGTCCTGCGATTCTTCGCCCAGATTCGTCCCGTGTTCGTTCCGCGCCTGCAACCGGTAGTAGTACGTCGTATCGGGCTGTAGACCGCTCAAGCTCGCGTCGACCGGCACTGGTGTGCCGACGCTGGGAACTGCTTCTTCTTCACACGGCGTCACCCGATTCAACGCCTGCTTCGACGTACCCCACACGAACCAGCACGACGCTTCGCCCGCGTTGTCGGGATTCACCGTGCCAGTCGCCAGGATGCCCCACGAATGAGCACCCGAGCCATCGGTTTCCAATTCCAAATTGAACGGGCTTCTCGTTTCCACATCCGGCACCACCACATCAGGACCAAACACATCCACAGCAGCTAGACTTTCACCTTTTGGACCTACCTGCGAGCCAAACACCCCCACAAACACGCGATGGGATTCCGGATCCACCGCAAGACTCACCGGCCTGGCCGTGTCTTCGTTGAACCGCACTTCTTCGCTCTGCCCTTTGATCCCGGTCGGAATGCCTTCCTTCGGCACGCTCGTTATATCGCCCCGAAACGATCCTTCAGGGCCGAACTCGTAGACCGCTGTCGTAGTGGCCACATAAATCTCACCGTTACCGTCATCCACCGCCACAGCCTGAACTTCTTTGAGTGAGCCGCTCGGCGGCAAGAGTTCCTGCACAAATACGTACTTGCCTTTTTCAGGGCGGAAGAGGTAGGCCGCCGCATTGCTACCACCAAGAGGCGCCCCGACCACCAGATCACCGTTGAAGCCCGACACGGCTATACCTTTCAGTTCTTTGAACGATTCGCTCGCCGATCGCCCGGTCACTTGGCCGACATATTTTTCACCGCCACCAGCTTCAGGCTTGAAGATGTCTATCACTGGTTCTTCAGCTGGTGCGTCAAATTCTTCCGCGGCAAAGACATCCCCGCTGGCCCAGTCGCCGGCGCTTGTTCCAGAACCCGACGAATGATCCACAGTTATATCTGCCAGGTGACTCAACGGATGCGGCGCTTCGGCGCCTGTCCAGAGTTTCTGCAAGCTTGCGCATTCCAGATCGCCGCACATGCCTGCGCTGAACGCGTCGACTCCGGAAGGGGAATTGCGCTGGCCTATATACATCTCCGCTTCACCGGTAGTCGCGCCAAACGCGATCCCGGCGTATCGGCCGTTACCGGGTTCGGGTTGCAACGGCAGCTGCGAGGCGAATCCATATTCGCCCGGTTTGGACCCGGAGGGAGCGAACTGATCGGTTCTGCTTGCGCTACCAGCTATCCCGTCGCCTTCGAGACGTTCGGCTACATACAGATCGCCCGAGAAGACGGTCATTGAGCTTGCACGCTCGAGGGCGCCGGGCATTGTGACCGGTCCGCTCGGCCCGGTGGCGGGCACTTCAGGGATCGCCGATTCGTACACGTGCGAGGTCCTCGCGTATGCGAGAGGCGTCGTAGTAGTCATAGCAGCGAGAGAGACGAAGGCGGCAAACGTCCCGACTACGCACACTGGCAACGACCACCGCCTCGCTCGCAAAGGAGGCCCACGAATGTACTCCGCAGCGTGCCCAGAAAACGCTCGACAAGCCTCCCAGACCGCCAAACGCACGCACGGCCGAACGCCTACGTACCCGCGCAATATTGCTTCTCTCCCCTCCAAATTTGCTCCCGCTCCCATCACCACTCCTCCATCTACTCAACCCGAAACCCATGGTGGGTGGGGTCGCGACATGGTGTCGCGACCCCACGGTCAACCTGACTACTTCTTTACGGCTCTACCAGTTCGATTTCTGTTGCTGCACCGGTACTGTTTGTGAATCCATCCAATGCGTCTTTTGAGGTCTCGCCGGATTCTTCTTCGAGGAGGATAGTCGAGGTCAGATGCTGCGTGACCAGACTGCCTCCAGGCATTAAGAATTCCTTCAATTCCTGCACCCCTTGAGCAGATTCTTTGTATTCCAGAGTGACTTCTTTCTCAAGGGTATTCAGCGGCGCCTGAGAGCCATTTACCAGCAGTGCACCGATCGCAGCTCCCTTCACTGTGACGGAGTTAACCCCACATTTGAATTTCACTTCTTCATCCAGTAAGACGTCTACTGCCGGGATGCTCGTGTTCGCACCCAAATGCGCTAAACCCAGATGGAATAACGTCGTCGCTAACGGCAGGTGGATTTCACCCGTACCCGCACCGGTGCTTGTGCAGTTGAGAGTAACACTGCCAAAGGCCACGGTCGTGCACCCTAAGAATCGTATTAAGACATCGCCTAACGTGGTACTTAAGAACTTTCCATGACTTCGAACTTCTTTACAGTGGACCTTCGATCCACCTTTTGATTGCAATACCGATAAGCCGCCTGACGATAAGAATCCTCCTCCTACGATGTTGCCTGTTCCTGCTTTGAATAACAGTTCCCCAGCCGAAGCACTGGACGCAGCGACCGCGCTAATCGCGAACACCGCCATCAAGCTCAGCCCGACCAAACGTACAGCTCTCATTGTCAAATGCTCCTTCCTAACGGAGCACACGGCCCGGCACAAAGCCCACACCGCGACGAGAATCCTAGCCAAGCCCACACCGGCCAAGCAAGCACCGGTTTTTGGTTCGACCGCGACAGTCGCGACCGAGCCGCCCATACAACTCCCGAAGGAGCCGCAATCATCCCTGAAACACAAGCGACCGCCGACCCAAGCTCCGCTGAGGAGACACCACACGAGGACTTCATGCGCATCAGCCACACGCTCCTGTTGTCGAAACCCCAACCCGACGGGCCGGGGCATATGTTCACCGACACCGAAGCGGCGACCTCCAACCGACCGCCACGGGCCGTACCACCCCGCCTCAGCACCATGACCACCGCGACGGGACGACCACATCTAACACGCCCCATCCAGACCACGCGAATCCTGCTTCGCAATACGACCCCGACCCCAGCAGTCCTCCCCCAAAACCTGCCTACAAGCAGGAGATTTCAACCGGCAAACGACCCTCCACGACATCCCGCGAATTGTCTCCGACTACGCTCGAACGTGTGCGCGGCCCGTTACACCACGTTTCTGTATGGGTAGGATGCATGGTGCTACCATGTGCTGATGACAAAGATCAGCGTGAGTCTTGAGGACGATCTGTACCGACGTGTACGTGACGCGGCCGGTTCGGACGGCGTATCGGGCTGGCTTGCCGAGGCCGCGGCCGCCCGCCTACGCGCCGGCGCGCTGCGTACCGTCGCGGAAGAGATCGCCGAAGAGACCGGCGGCCCCTACACCGAGCTCGGGCTCAGCGCCGCCCAGAAATGGTTGCCCTCGTCTTCGACGCCGGCGCACTGATCGCGCTCGACCGAGGCGATCGGTCCATTGGCGCATTGCTGGCCCTCGCAGCCCAACAGGACGTGAGGCGATCACGTCGTCAGCGTGCATAGCCCAGGCGTGGCGCGACCCCGCTCGTCAAACGAAGCTGACCCGTGCGCTGGAGGGCTTCCTGGAGCGGCCGAGATGGACGCGGCGGAGCGTGAGCGCTGGAAGCGCGAGCAGCGGGTGCTCGGTTGAAGCTGCTCCTGGACGAGCACTTCCCATCGGACATCGCAGCACGCCTCCGAGAGCGGAGCCATGATGTCATCGCCGTCTGCGAACGCCTGGACCTGATCTCGGCCGAGGACGAAACCCTGCTCGCACTGTCGACTCAGTCAATACGCGCGCCAGCGGCGGACGACGACGATCAGCGCGTACACGATCCCGCCGACCAGCACGAACCACAGCAGCTCGCCGACGCCCGTCTGCCACATGCGCGCGCGGGACATGTAGACGAGCACGCCGCCGGCGATCGCCCCATACAGCAGGCCGCGGTAGCGATCGCCGAGTGAGTGCAGCGCGACTCGCTGTTCGCGGTAGAGACGCAGGCCGATGTAGCCGATCGCGACGCCGAAGCCGACATAGAGCAGCGCTTCGGCCGTGCTCGCCGCGCGCCCGCCCCCGGGGAGGAGGTAGACCGCCGCGGCGATCAGCGCCACGATCACGACGTTGCGGGCGATTTTCAGGCGGTCGCTCACAGAACCGAGGGTAGCAAGGGTCGGCACTGTGGGCTGTGACATGAATGTCGCGGCCACCGCAGCGCGCGCGCGCGCAAGGTTCGCTTGAGCAGCCGCGCCCGTTCATGGTCGCCGCCTTCCACCTATGACTCCGGTAGCTGGAATCGAACCAGCGCTTGACAAGTGAAAATTGTCCGTGCTACCCATTACACTACACCGGAATACCTACGACTAAAAATTACGCACCACCCGAGACAAACCCTCCGCTTCACGCTCACCTTGAGGGATCCTGGTGCATCCTTGCTGTACTGGATGTCATTTCTTCTTCTTGTGCTTCTTCTTGTGCTTGGGTTTCTTGTGCTTGCTCTTCGTCGTGTGTTTTTTGATGGTGGGTTTGGCGGTGTTCGTGGTTTCTGTGGGGAACGCGATCATGGGTGTCGCAAGCAATGGCAATCCTTGGGGCTGCACGATCGGGTTGCTGTAGGCGGGGGTCGTGAACGTCCGGTCCGCGCCATAGGTGCGTCCGTCGCTGTTGATCGCGACGATCCGGTAGTGATAAACGCTGCCGGGCGCCAGGTTCTGCAGACTGACCGTGACTTCGGTGGGCGCCCTGCCGGACCCGGCTTCGCCATAGATGCTCGTCCCGTACGTCGTGTCGGTGCCGAGATCGAGCTCGTAAGACGTTTCCAGGCCCTCGGGGTTGATCGTGCCCGCTACGGTCGCCGTCGTGAGCGTGACATTCGACGGTTCCCCGGTGCTGACGGTCGGTGGTGTCGGCGGGCTGGTCGTGAATGTCTTGTCGGGACTGTGGGTCGTGCCGTCAGCATTGGTCGCGACCAGCCGGTAATGATAGGTCGTCGCGGGCACCAGACCGCTGATGCCGATGGGGGCGGGGACCGCTTCGGTCCCGGAGCCGGCGTTGACGCCCTGGATCGAGGGGGCGTTACCCCCATAGGACGTGCTGGTGCCGTACTGGTAGTAGTAGAACGTTTCCAGGCCTTCCGGGTTGACCGTGCCCGGGAGCGTGGCTGTGGTGCGCGTGACGCTCTGCGCTTCGCCGATAGTGAGCGGCGTGGACGGGGTCGTGAAAGATTCCACCGTGGGATCAACGGTTTCCCCGGAACCGTTCAACGCCGTAGCGCGATAGTAGTATTTCTGGTTCGGCGCGAGGACAGACTGCAGCACGACGCTGGCTGCCTGGTCCCCGAATTTCTGTCCGCCGGGACCCGCCAGCGTCGTCGTGCCGTGTGCCTGGTTGCCTTCGCGGTTTTCCACCAGTGCTTTGCTCGTAGCGTATTCGAACGCGTAGCTTGTTTCCTGGTTGTTGGGGTTGATCCGTGCTTCCAGGACGATCCCGGACGGCGTGAGATAGCTGGTCTGGCTGTCGATTTTCGGTGGCGCCGGTTCGGTCGGGAAGCTCACCGGCGCCGCCACGACGGACCCGAACGCGTTCGAGGAGACCAGACAGACCAGGTACGTAGCGTTTGGCTGCAGTTCGATCGCCTGTTCGCTGGTCTTGGTGGATACGGCCTTGGTTCCCGTCCCCGTCCCCGCGTCTTCCGGGTTCGTGGTGTTTTCGCCGGTGCATTCAGGACCGTTGGCGAGTAGTTTGTAGTCGAAGGCGTATTTCGTATCGGCGGAGCTGAGCGGCGTCAAAGCGCCGTTGAACCTGGCGCCCGTCGTGGTGATTTCCGTCACGGCTTCGGTGAACGGGGACGGCACGGTGGCGAATTCCTTGACTGCGCCTTCAGCCGGGTGCGGTTCTGTTTTGCTCTGCGCGTTTTCCGCGATCACACGATAGAAGTAGGTCGTGCCCGACTGCAGGACAGAACCCGTGGAAACGCTCGCGGTCTGGTCGCTACCGCCTTCCAGTTCAGCCGCACCCGGGACCTTTGTGCCTTTCCCAGCCAAAACTTCCGCTTCACTGGTCGAGTATTCAAAGAAGTACGCCGTTTTCTCATTGTTCGGGTTGACCTGGGCTTCAAGGGTCGCTCTGACCGACGTCACAGAGACCTGCTCGCTATCCACTTTCGGCGGCGCGGGGGGCGTTTCGAAGGTCACTTCGTTGCCCCGGGTTTCGCCTTCTCCGTTGCTCGCGGTTAGACAGGCAGTATATTTCCTTCGCGCTTCCAACTGCGTGATTTCCACTGTCTCCGGCAGCGCCTGGCCTTCGACTTCTTCTTCGGTCGTCCTGAACGCATCGACGCATTCCGGGCCATACTGTTCAGGGCTATACGCAAACGACCAGCGAACTTTCGCGGACGCCGCCGGATTCAGCACACCGTGCAAAGTCGCCGTGGTGGCCGTGACCCCCGTCGCCGGTCCAGTGACCGGTTTTTCCGGGGCAGCCGCAAGGGCAGGGCCCGCTGAAAAGCCCAGAGCGCACAGTGACACCAAGACGATCAAGGGCCGGGCACGGAATGAAGGCGCGCCACTCCCGTGGCTGCGGAGCACACCATGAAGCGTCCCGAAGAAACCGATCTTGCCAGACGGCTTCGTTGGGGTGTCTCCTGTGATGTTCACTATCGTGCCTTTCTCATGGTGATTATATGGCCCTCTCATGCTGTGGTGCTATCATGGCATTTCCGTTTCGTTCCATCCTCCTCAAGAGTTTCTTCTACCCCTGAGAAATGTTTGCGAGGGTTGCGAGTGGCGTGCCGGGGAAAACTGTTGCGGCGAGGTTGTCCCGTTTGGGAGTCGCTGTCGGATAAGGGGCAAGGACCGCATAATCCGCCGACAGGAGACCACGCTGCCAAATCACGAAACCGCTCCCCCACTCGCCAGCGAACTGATCTCGCTTGCCCGGGACCAGCTGAAGATGCAGACCTCGCGCTCCGTGGCGCTGGATGCCGGGGCGCTCGGCCTGATGGTCATCGACACAGCGCTCGCCACAAACCTGCTCGACAGCAGAGGGGCATACAACCTCTGGATCGCCGCGCTGGCGCTGTTCGGCCTGTCCTTCGCGCTGGCGATACGCGCGTTGCGGCACGAGGGCGCCAAGGAAACCGGCCCCTCCGTCGCACGCCTGAGCGAGTACGGCGAGACCCACGACGAACGCCAGAGCAGAGAGTTGCTGCGCGCAGAGCTCACCGAAGAAGCACAGACCAACGACCGCGCCCTGGCCCGCAAGGCCGTACTATTCGACCGAGCGCTGATACCCATCGTGCTCGCGATCCTGAGCGATCTCGCCGGGAGGCTATGATGAGCCACGTGAAGCAACCCACCACAAAATGGCCGATGCCGGACTATCCCAGGACGCCCGACGGCAAATACATGTACACGACGAGGGATGGGCGGCCAAAATACTTCCCATCCACGATCCTGCCCGGCCTCGGCGATGCCCAGGTCCTCCCCGACTGGGTGCACAACTGGGCGCGCAGACCGTTCAAACGCACCCCCTGAAGCGCAGCGGCGCGGACGGGAAACAGTTTCGCAGCCGGACGCGCTAGCGGCCGAACCGAAACTTCTCACGGACGCGACGCGTCTGATCATCGGTGGCCCTTCCGGGCCCTGCGAGCCTTGTGGGCCCTGCTGGCTCTGGCGCCGCACCCCGTGACCGCTATAGGGATCGCCTGGTGGATCGTCAGACCGTTCTGCGCCGTGAAGACGCGTCGGATCATCGGTGGCCCTTCCGGGCCCTGCGAGCCTTGTGGGCCCTGCTGGCTCTGGCACTGCAACCGGTGACCGCTATCGGGGTCGCCTGGTGGATCACGATCCCGTTCTGCGCTGTGAACGTCGTCGGCATCACGAGTTTGCTCTTGCAGAGCCTCCCTATAGCCGCAAGCGCCGAGTCGGGACCTTGCGGTAGATACAGCTCGAAACTGTTGACAGGAACATCGGGGACGGTCTTGAACGTGGTGCTCGTGATCCCCGCTTTGCTGATGAACGTCGAACCAGCCAAATCCACGCGGACACCATCGCCCTGCAATACGATCACCAGGTCCGGGAAGGCCGCGCCGCCGTGGGAGACGAAATACACCGGACCAGTCAGCGTGGTCGGCAACGTCGGCGTGATCGCCTTCACGACACCAATGACCGACGCCGCGGGACACGCACCAGGATTCGCTTCGAACGTCGCCGCGACACACGCCTTCTGGATCGTCGTCAGCCTTGAGGGGAGCTGCTTGGGCAGTTCCACCTTGACGTAGGCGATGTTCGCCTGCGTCCCCAGCGCCCCTTTCGGGAAGCCGACCCGCGCGTCCAGGCTCGCACCCTTCGCTTTCGAAGTGTGCCCCGAGGTCGAGACCTTGAATTCGGGTTTGAACCCGAGATCCCCGCAACCAGTCACCTGGAACGGGCTGCTGAAGCTCGCTGTCGAGCCTTCGCGGCTGGTCATCGACCCCCCGATGCTCATCGGACTGCAGTTGGTCGGGTTGAAGACGAAATCGGGACGATCGATCAGGACGTTGATCGTCTTGACCTGGATCGGGACGCCGTCGATGACCGTCGGCAACGGATCGCTCGTGACAGTCAACGCCGCTGTGTTCGGATCGACGTTGATCGCGGCCCGCACGACCACCGTACCCAGGTTGTACGGGCCCGCGATCGCGGGGATCACGAACGTCAACCCGAACGGCGCGCCCTTGTACGGGCCGGTCACGTACACCGGCTGTTGGGGTTGACCGGGTATCGGCAAGTACAGCGGAGCGGCGCCGGAACCAACACCGACCGTCACGTGACCGATCAGAGACGCGGCGGAGCACGTCCCCAACGACGCTTGGGGCTCTGGACACAGCGGAACGTTCGCCAAGGTCCCGAGCAACCCGACAGGGGTCTTGACCTGCACATGATCGACCCGTTGATCGGCATCGTTACGCGAGAACGTCGCGCTGAAAGGACTAAACCCACCAGCCTGGATGCTCGACGTGCCGGCCGTAAACGACGCGTTGAAGGGGACCGGGAACGGGCACGGTGCTCCCAACCCGTCGAAGCTCACACCGAACGTGCTGAGCGGCGTCGCGTCGCCCGTACCACCGGGGCCGGCAGACCACGGCGTCAGATCGATCGTCGTCGTAGCGGGACCACACGACGACGGGTTCACGAACACCGCACGGGGACCACCATAGAAATGCATTACGAAATCTGTGAACGGCAACTCCGGATTGTTCAAGAAGCTCGTGGTCAACTGACCCGTCACAGGATTCGCGACCACAGTCGCCTTCAGCTTCACCAACAACCCGTCGCCACGGATCACGACGAACACCGCATAATTATTAGCCGAATGATCGATGCTCAAATACACCTCGCCGTGCAACACGTCCGGCAACGCCGGAGTCGTCAGTTCGACCGTACCCAACTGCGACGCGTGCGGACACGCCGGCTGCGCGGCAGAGCCCAACCCGATCTCGTTACCGGGGCTGCCCGGTGGTTCAGCGCTGTTATCCGTGCACGCCTGCAGCCCATCCGCGGCGCCAGGATTGATAGCCAAACCCTGCGGCAGCGTCGCCACAGCATCCTTCAACGCCGGCGTAGCGAGATCCTTCGGCGCGATACTCTGCGGAACATGCAGATCAATCCCGTAACCAGACGGCGAATCAGCCTTCGTCGTATCAGGCGTCACACTCAACGACGGAGCGAACCCCAATTTATTGCAACCGGTCACACCAGCCGGATACATCGACGTCGACGCCACCTGCCAGTTGGGATCGCTCAACAACGGCCTGCCATCGAACCGCTCGAACAAGCCAGGATGCGTCCAACTATCACCGATGAACTTCGCGTCGTATTCGCTTCCCGGACCGCACTTCGTCGGATTAGTCAAAAACGCTGTCGGCGGCGCACTATCGGGCAGCGGTTCGCCTCTTTTATTACCCGGGGGAGGCCTGCAGAAGACACACGACGCGACACCATTTTCGGGTAGGAACCGTTCCGCGTCGTGCCTGGGATCTGCGGGAACACCCCAAAGCGTGGTCCTCAAACCCGAAAACGCCAGGATCTGCGAAATGTTCGTGGTCTGCGAAACCAAACCATAATCCCCATCGGTCCGCGCACTGACGAGAACCGGCTGCGCTAGAAACAGTACATGGAACGCGAGCTCCGCAAGACCACCATCCGAGGGAACCATATTATAAACAGGCACAATTGGGAATCTTTGTATGTGTCCAAACACATCAAAGACGGGTTCGGCGACCCCCACCTGCGAGCTCGTAGGACAACCAGAATGGCCGACTTCAATATCAGTGATGCGACACTGCGGGACCGAAACGATACTACCAGCGAACCCCGACGGGAAATCGACGCTGATATCCCGCGCATAAAATTCTTCACTAATACTACCTTCCGAATCGAGATTCAGGTTGAAGTTCGTGGTCATGTCAAACGGGTGGGCGCCAGCCTGAGTAGACAGATCGTTGGGGTTAGCTTCAGTCGGGTGAGCGGGATTCGCAGAATTGCTCACCACAACCGACGGCGCTCCTGCACCACCCGCAAAGCCGAACGAGGCCAACGCCACGGACGCACCAACTCCCATGACGGTGAGAGCCAAAAGCGAAGCTAGAGTCAAGCTACGCAACAGAGCACGTTGTGACCGAAGGTCAATGAGCTTGCCTGCGGTTGTTAGTGGTTTACGAAAGGTGGATTTGAAGAGCGGCTTGAAGATCGTCATCGGCTCGCCCTCCGGCGGTGGTTTGACTTCCTGGCTTTCTTCGCCCTGGTTTTCTTCTTCTTATGTTTGGCCTTCGGTTTGGTCTTCGCCTTGACCGCGGGCGCCGAGGCGGCCGGGACGGGGTTGCCGAGACCCACGAACGTCGCGCTCGCCGGAGCGCCAAACAACGGCGCCGGGGTCTGCGGACCCTGACACTGACCACTATCACAACCCGGGACGAACGGCCGATACAAAAAACCACCACCAACACGAGCATCATAAATCTGCGCCGCGCTCTCAATATCCTGCGGCGCCAAACGATCAGTCGTCGTCAAAAACACGTCCCTACCAGTACTGCTTACCCCCGAGAGCTTCGACCCGGCGGTGCCCTGACCCGAAGAAATCAGATAGATCCGACCGTTCTCCCACTCATACACATCGGAAAGCCCGTTCGTGTCCTGCGGCACCAATGCATCCACCGTTTCGAAAAACACACGCGAACCATCCGGAGAAACCTCACCCACAGAATAATCCGGCAGCAACTGGTTGATGCTCCCATACATCAGGCTAGCGTTACCCAACGGAGGCACACCCGTAGGGTTACACGACACGCACGTAACCCCACCCGTTCCGGCATTATAAACATACGCCTCGACATAACCGAACTGTTTGTAGCTCGTCAAATCAGCACTATCGAGGAACAACAACCTGGAACCATCCGGCGTAGCAACAGCATCTACCCTAAACAGGGGAAAAACCGCGCTCGAGAGCGTGCTGTTACCAAAACCTTCACCAGCACGCGGTATCAAAACACTCGTACCCCTGTCCCAAAGATACAAACCAAGGTTCGATCCCCCACTATTCAAATAGTAGACGCGCGACCCATCAGCTGAAGACGCGACGAATTCCCCTTCCGTCGTGATGGTGCTCGTCACACCCGTCGCAACGTCATACTCAAAAACACCACCACCCTCGGTGAAGACCTTCGAACCATCAGAGCTCCTCGCGACAAACCCCACCCCCGCCAGCTTAATCGTCCTCGCGTTGTTCTCACGCAAGTACACACCTTCAGAAGGACCGCATGGCGATCCTTCATAACGCGTCGTGAAGACGACGTTCGTGCCATCCGGCGAGATCGCACCATAAACACGCCCGGTCCCAAAATACACACCCTTCACGCCGTCGCCGAGCGTGGTCGGGCACGTTTGAGAAAACGTGCCGTCCGGCAGCACTCCAACCGCATACGTGTGACCGCCCGTACGATCGTACAACATGTCAAACGGATGCATTTCGCTGGGCTGCCCCGGCGCCGGCACAACAGGCAACTGATCCCACGACTGGAAGAAGACATGACCGCCATTTTCAGAGACACCCGCGATAAAAGTACCGCGGTTTCTGCCAGGCGCATTGAAGCTCGCCGTCATCGGACCTTTATCGGGCAGCGCCGCGAGCGACCACGCGCCACTCGACAGGTCCAGGCGATACGCATCGAGTGTACCTCGAAATTCCGGATCGACGGTGTAGTCCTGGTCCAGCGGATCGGTGTCGAACCCCGACTCGACAAACGCCTGCGAGAAATCACCCGTGAAAGCCGCGTTAGTAGCGTAGTTGCCGCCGCCCGGAGACGTTGGGAGTACCGTGATCGCTGACCCCGGACCGGTGGCGGGAGGCGCAAGCGAGGTAGTGACCCACCCAGAAGCGGTACGCGAGCTCAAGACGTTACCGCTAGCCCCGCTCCCCGCACCCGGCATCGGCAGCACACTGTTGTAATAGACATGATTGCCATCAGGGAAAACGTAGCCATTCCCAGCAAAGTTGCCGTTATCAGCCTTGATTTCCGGGGTCACCAGCTCAAACGCGCGACAGTCCGGCAGGCGCCCCGCGCCCTGTTCAGCCCTGACTTCTTCGTTGGAGCAGCCGGCTCCAAGGGCGAGCGTCGTGACGAGAAAGAGAACGAGGATCGCGATCGCGAGCGAGACGAAGCCGAGCGCCAGAACGCAGTTGAAAGTGGTGGGCGAGACCGCAGCAGTATTACCGCCCGCCACCGCGGGGGTCAGCAACAAAAACAGCGACATGGCGATCGCGAGCACCGCCGCCAAGACACCTGTCGCCGGCGTAGAGGAACTCACGATTTGCTTTGTACGCCTCACCTGTTCTCCTCCAGTTTGTTTTGCGGCTGTGCCTCTTCCATGCGCCTATGCCTATGCCTATTCCATCAACTACTAAGAATCCGGTGCCGTGGGGCCGCGACACGATGCCACGAACCCCACGACCCTACTTACTGCTATCTGCGACTACTAATGCTCTATCAATTCGATTTCGTTTTCTTTGCCACTAGGTAATAAGAAATGAGACAATAAGACGATCGTGTCCTCGGCTGCTAATTCTAGAGGTTTTGTGCCGCCAATAGCTTCAGTGATTAAGGCATCCAAATCATATGTTCTCAGTTCGTGTTCAAATAAGAATAACCGCAAATGCTGTAACCCGTGGGCAATCTGCTCGAAGTCAAGTAACGCGGTCGAGAACGGCGCATTCAGCGGTATAGGTCCATGGTTTCCTGTATCTAACTTAAGCGCGCCGATCACAGATCCTAACACTAAGATTGTGGCAAGCCCATTACCACAATTGATTAGAACATCTTTCTCCAGTAATATAACTATAGCAGGTATTCGTCCTTCTGTTATGGTTAAGTGCGCTAAGCCCAAATGGAATACCGTCGTCGCTAACGGCAGATGGATTTCACCTTTCCCAGCCCCGGCAGTCTGGCATTCAAGTTCGGGATTTAAGGATTTGCAATTTAAGAATCGTATTAAAACATCGCCTAAAGTCGAGCTTAAGAACTTCCCGAAATTAGTAGCATGTGTACAATCAATTAAATGCCCACCATGCGTTGACAGCTGCGGCGCTAGGGTAGTTTCCGATAAGAAAGTCACGCCTGCAATGCTCCCACCACCGCGGGGCTGAGCTAACAGTAATAACGGTGCGGCCGAAGCACTGGAAGCAGCCCCCGCGCTGAACGCGAACACCGCCGCCAGGCACAACCCGACAATACTTATGCGTTTCATTTTCTACTGCTCCTTGTTTCCGGAGCAACGAGGAACGGCACACACCGACCCACGCGACGAGAACCCTAACCCAGCCCGCTCCACCGACGCAAGCGCGAGTTTTTGGTTCGTTTCGAGCCATTGAACGCGCCCGAGAACCATCCGCCCGCGCACGGCTAATCGAGCTCTGCCAGGGAAGATCGCCGTGTGGGAAGGTCGTGCCATCTCTTGTATGCTCCTGTTTGTTGGGAGCCCTGGCCCCTGTTACGTAAAGAGGGCCAGGGCTGTTTGCACCCGACTCGGAGCACTCGACGTGTCGAGGGATAAGATGCTCCGAATCGGCCTCTTGCATTGCCCCTACCAAGCCATTGCCAGCTCGGTCACGGGACACCCGACTGTCTAACAAATTTCAGCGAGATGGTCAATGCTGATGATCCGAACGTGACGGACGGTCCAGGAGTCCGATCGATCGGACTCCTGGCGTGAGCAGGGAATTGTTGGCTCGCGCCGCGAATCGCCTATTCGGAGACAGTCACTCGAAAATCCAGACGAACGGCGGGACTGCGACGAGACCTGCTCGCTCTTGGGCGCTTTGCTCTCACGCAACGGTCAGTCGTTCAGCGCCGCGCCGAAGGCGACCATCACGGCCCGGCCGAGGACCAGGTCGCCGGCCATCTGCAGGCCGTGTGTCCCACCGACCAGGAGCGCATCTTCCCACGCCTCGGACGCCGCGCTGAAGCGCACGTCGGGCTCGACCGAGCCCGCGAGCTCGCTCATCTCGACACGATGATCCTCGACGAGCAACCGCACGGTGTGCGTCCGTCCCGACGGTTCGCGTTCGACGAGCAGACAATGCCCCTGGCGATCGGTCGCGGGACGGGACACGGGCGCCAGCAGGCGCAGGAGGTTGCCCAGCGCCGCGTCGACGCCGGGGCCCGTGCGGGCGAGCTTGCGCCGCTCCTGGCGCTCGATCAGCAGTTCGTTGGCGAGCAGCCGCCGCCCGCTCTCGTTCAGCCGGTACTCGACCCGCAACGGGAACTCGCGGCCGTGACAGCTCGTCACGATCCCGAGCGCCCTGAGCTCGCCCAGGCGCACGAACAGGGTGCTGCGGACGATCCCCTGCAGCCGCTCGAGCTCGGAGGGCCGGCGCGAGCCGTCCGCCAGCGCCAGCACGATCGTCCTCGTCTGCACGTCGGCGAGCACCCGTGGCGCCGCGGCGCCACGGCCGTCGGCGCGCTCGCGCGGCGCGGCCGTCGCGCGCCCCTCCGCGGCCGGCTCGCGCGCGGACGCCGCCCTCCGGAGCTCCTCGTCGGAGGAGTCGCGGGGCTTGCGAGCGAGCTCTAAGCCGGTGGATGACATCGTCCTGCGCCAAGCGTACGCCCGCAGGGCCGAATAATCCAGTCAACTGAACTACCTTAAAGCCTTGAACTTAGCTTATGTTCAAGCGGCGACTGCGTCAACCCCCTCGCCCGCGGCGAGCGCGCGCTCCTCCGCGAGGATCGCGCGCACGGCGGCCTCGCCCCCCACGACTGGCGCCAGCGCCACATATGCCGCCCAGCCGGCCAGCCCAGGGAGCTGGTGGGCCGTACCGCTGGCGACATGGCGGCGGACGATGCCCCACACCGCGTGGACGGCCGCCTCCGCGACCACGCCGGCGCGCAGCTGGGACGGCAGCCTGCTCGCCAGCAGATCGACGAAGCGCTGCACTATCCGCTCCCAGCGGCGCACGGCGACCGGGCCGTCGGCGAACGCGTCGATCAGGATCAGGCCGCGCAGCACCGAGTCCGTGGCGACGTAGTCCATCAGCGCGGCGATCCCCCGGTAGGCGCCCCGCGGCCCATCGCCCGCGGCGCGCGACGCGCTCGCCACGGAGGTGATCATTTCCAGCCAGACGAGGTCGAGCGCATCCAGGTAGCACGCCTCCGCGCTGTCGTAGCTGTCGCCGAACGCTCGCTCGGAGACCCCGGCGCGATCGACGATCTGCATCGGCGTCAGCCGCGCGATGCCCTCCGCCGCGGCGATCTCGGCGGCCGCGCGCAGGATGCGCACGCGCTCGTCGTCGCTGCGCGCGCGCACGCGCGGCCACAGCGCCAGACGATCGCGCGGGCACCTCGCCGGCGCAAGCGCCGGGATGGTGGCGGGTCCCAATGGCTGTTGCGCGACCGTCCACGCCGCCAGGGCGCCGGCCAGCGCCGGCAGGCGGTCCGTCTCGCCGTCGAGCACGCGCCGGCGCACGACGCCCTCGACGCCGCCGGCGATCGCCCGCACGACCACGCTCGGTAGCGCTCCGCCCGGGGCGCGCTCGAAGCCGGCGGCGAGGATCCACTCGAACCTCCGCCGCGCGGCGTTCGCCCGCGCCGCCGTCACCGGGGTCGCGCCCGCCTCGACCAGCGCCAGCCGCGCGGCCCCGGGATGCTCGGCGGCCGCGATCGCGAACGCTTCCACGGCGCGGCGCAGCCCCGCCTCCCAGCCGCGCTCGGCGCTCTGCGCCGCGGCGACGCGCGCGAGCCCACGCTCGACGATCGCGTCGTAGACGGCCAGGAAGCACGCCTGCTTGTTGTCGAACTGCTCGTAGAACGTCCGCTTGGAGACGCCGGCCAGCGCGCTCACCGCGGCCACGCTGGTCGCGTCATAGCCGTCCCGAAGCACGGCCTCGATCATCGCGCCGAACATCCGCCGGCGCTGGTTCGCCGCGATCGTCTCTCTGTCGGGGCCGTGCGGACGCGGGCGCAGCTGCGGGTACAGCGGGGCGGGGCCGCGAGCCCGGAGCTGAGAACGAGTCACAACTGTTGGATCTTTTGGGAATCGGCGCGAGAACATAAGAGGTTGTTTCCCACTCGTCGCCCGCCGCTCGAAACCGGCTCAGTCCATGAGCGCCTCCAGCTGTGCATACGCGGCCTCGACCGCGCGCCTGGCGGCTGTGTGGCGCGCCTCGGACTTGGCCGACTCGTACTTGGTGGCCCACACCGCGGGATCGGCCAGCTCGTCCTCGACGGCGCGCAACGCGGCCTCGGCGTCTTCGATCGCGCGCTCGGCCAGCTGCTGATCGCGGAGGCAGTTCTTCGAGGGACCCGCGGGGCTTGGGCTTGGCCCTGCGCTTGGAGCCATTCTTGGTCGATGAGGATGTCGTTCCGGTCGGCGCATGCGCCGACCGGCGGTGGATGAGCTCCGCGAGCTGACCCAGTCGGACGTTCCGCCCCGGCAAGCCCGGGGCGGAATCGTTAATGAATGATCCGGGTTAGTTGATCATTTGCGTCGAATAGACGGCAGCAGCTATCTCCACTAGGGCTCTACCAGTTCGATTGCTTCTTCTTCTCCCGTAGAGTTACGGAATCCATCGAGGATGTCAGTCGAGGACTCGCCGGCTTCTTCGGCCGTACCGTTTATTTCTGAGGTGAGATGTTGATTGGTCAGAGTTTGGCTTCCTAGTAAAATTAACTTCAAAGCCTGAACGCCTGTAGTCTGTTTGAAGACAAGTGTAAGTATTCTGAAAGGTGTATTCAATGGCGCCTGTACACCGCCGCTTTGGAGTTCACCGATCACACTCCCAGTCACCTTGACTTTAATTGCTCCTCCGTCACACGTGAAATTGATGCCGGCAGAAGGCAGTAATATGATTATTGCGGGAATGGTCGTATTCGTGCCGCTATGGGCTAACCCTACGTGGAATAATGTGCTTAATGGTATATAAATTTCACCAGCCCCAGCACCTGCAGAGTTGCATGAAGTGCTAAGGGCTGTCTCTTTACATCCTATGAACACTATTAAGACTAACCCTAAAGTGGAACTGAGGAACGAGCCATGGTTTCTGACAGTAGAGCAAGTGATGACTTTTTTGCCGGTAGATTCCAATGTTGATACGCCAGCCGCGGATAAGAACGAAGCGCCTACCACGCCACCACCTAGGGAAAACCTGACTAATAGTTGTCCAGCCGAAGCGCTCGACACGGCAACCGCGCTGAACGCGAACGCCGCCGCCAAGCACAACTCAACCATACGTATACATTTCATCTCAACTGCTCCTTGATATCCGGAGCAACGAGGCGACATCAGCCTACCACGCGGCGAGAACCCTAGCCGAGCCCATTCCGCGCACGCAAGCATCGGTTTGCAGCCATCAAGATGCAGGCGAGCGGCGGACCGGATTGCGGAGGGGTCGCCGTGTGGGGACTCGATGCCATCTCGTGTATGCTCCTGTTTTTGTTGGGTCCTGGCCTCTCGGTCGGGAAGCCAGGGCGGTATATCGGCTGCGAAGCACTCGAAATATCAAGGAGATAAGATGCTCCGAGCCGGTTTCTTACACTGCCCCTTGCCCAAGCCGTTGCTCGCTCGGTAACGGGACACTCGATTGTCTAGCAAGTTTCATCGAGTGCGTGGTGTCGATCATGCGAATGAACAGGTGGGTTCAGGAGTCCGGACGACCGGACTCCTGCTGCGTGCAGGCCAATGTTCGCTCGCGCCACGATTCGCCTAGTGGGAGACAATCCTCCGAAAATCCGCACGAACGGCGGGATTGCGACGAGATCTGCTTGCCTGCTTGGCGATTACGTCCGGTCAGGCGTTCAAGGCGGCGCCGAAGGCGACCATCATGGCCTGACCGGCGGCGTAGAGCTCACTGTGCGCTGGAACAGCACCGCGACACCGGCGTGCGCAAGCCCTCATCAGACGACTGTCCGCGGGAGAGGCCGGGAGACATCTGCCTTCGAAACTGAAGGAACACATTCGAATACTCCAGATGTATTCTCACTGATTCACCTCGCCGAGGTCGACGCTCCACGCCTCACTCGACCAGCGTCTCCAACCGCGCGTAGGCATCCTCCACGGCGCGGCGCGCGGCCGTGTGGCGCGCCTCGGACTTGGCCGACTCGTACTTGGTGGCCCACACCGCGGGGTCGGCCAGCTCGTCCTCGACGGCGCGCAACGCGGCCTCGGCGTCTTCGATCGCACGCTCGGCGGCGGCCTGCGCGCTGAGGCGGTTCTTGGATGGCCCTGCCGGCTTGGGCTTGGCCCGGCGCTTGGAGCCGTTCTCGGTCGATGAGGATGTTGTTCCTGTCTCGCTCCCAGCCAGGGCCGCATGCGGCCCTGGTGCCGACGCCGCATGCGGCGTCGGTCTCCCCAGCTCGCCCCTGCGTTCCTCGCGCACGCGCACGTACTCGGGCCAGCCGCCGACATAGCTACGCAGCGATTGCTCCTCCACCGCGATCGTGCGCGTGCCGACCGCGTCCAGCAGCGCGCGATCGTGGGAGACGAGCAGGATCGCGCCCGTGAACGCGCGCAACGCGTCCTCGAGCGCCTCGCGCGACTCGATGTCGAGGTGGTTGGTGGGCTCGTCGAGGATCAGCACGTTCGCGCCGCAGTGCACGAGCACCGCCAGCGACAGCCGCCGGCGCTCGCCGCCGGACAGCCCGTCCAGCGGTTTTTCGGCCTCTTCGCCTGAGAACAGGAACCGCCCGAGCAGCGCGCGGGCCTTGTTCGGGGTCAGGCCGGTGGCGCGGCCGGCGGCATCGAGCACGCTCTGACCGGGCGGGCCGCCCGCGCCGAGCTCGTCCGCGTGCTGGGAGAGATAGCCGACCGTCACGTTGTGCCCAGTGCTGAGCCTGCCCTGCGCGAGCGGACGGCGCCCGGCGAGGATCTCGATCAGCGTCGTCTTGCCGGACCCGTTGGGACCGACGAGCGAGACGTGCTCGCCGCGTTCCAGCCACAGCTCGGCGTGCTCGACGAGCGTCAAAGGCGGCTCGCCGACGTCGATCAGGGCGTCGGTCAGCTCGAACACCACGCGTCCGGAGCGCGCCGGCGGCTTGAACGCGAACTCCAGTCCCTGCCCGTCGCGAGGGTCGCGCTCGATGCGCTCGATCTTCGCGAGCTTCTTCACGCGCGACTGCGCCTGGCGCGCCTTCGTGGCCTTGTAGCGAAACCGCTCGATGAAGCGCTCCATCCGCGCGATCTCCGCCTGCTGGCGGTCGATCGCCTTGCCGAGCGCGATCTCGCGCGCGGCCTGCTCGCGCCGCCAGGCGTGCCAGGGGCCGGCAAAGTAGCGGGCGCGCCCCGCCTCCAGCTCGAGCACGGACGTGCCGACGGCCTCCAGGAACCAGCGGTCGTGGGCGACCAGCACGACGGCCGCGTCGAGCGAGACGAGCGTCTGCTCCAGCCACTCCAGGGACTCGATGTCGAGATGGTTGGTGGGCTCGTCGAGCAGCAGCACGTCCGCGGAGGTGGCGAGCGCGCGGGCCAGCGAGGCGCGCGTGAGCTGCCCGCCGGAGAACGTGTTCAGCGCCCGCTCGAGGTCGGCGTCGACGAACCCGAGCCCGTGCGCCATCGCGATCGCGCGATCGCGCCACAGGTAGCCGCCGCGCATCTCCAATTGCGCCTGCGCGCGCGCGTAGCGGTCGAGCGTGGCCTCCTCGGCGCCGCCCGTCGCCATGCGCGCCTCCAGCTCGGCGAGCTCGTACTCGATCTGCAGTTCCTCGGTGCAGCCCGACAGGACGTACTCGCGCAGCGGCAATCCGCGCTCGCGTGGAGGACGCTGGTCGTGCAGGGCGATCCGCACGCCGCGGGCGACGCTCAGCTCGCCGCGGTCGATCGTCGTCTCTCCCGCCAGCGCGCGCAGCAGCGTGGTCTTGCCGGCGCCGTTGCGGCCGGCGATCGTCATGCGTTCGCGGCGCTCGAGCTTGAATGAGACGCCGCGCAGCAGCGGCTGGCCGGCGATGTCGATGTGCAGGTCGGAGGCGATCAGTAGGGCCATGGGCGGTGATATTAGGAGGCCGCTTTGGGTCCAGCTACGCCGCTACCTCGGGATGGCAGTTCCCGGGCTTGAGAGCGATGGGCTTGTAGTTGATAGAAAGGCGTGATAGTCCAGCTACGCCGCTACCTCGCATGGCAACACCCGGGCTTGAAAGCGATGGGCTTGTAGTTGATAGACAGGCGTGATAGTCCAGCTCC
>Ga0210408_10000523_pt1 | contig 48580 bp, 43 predicted proteins | sample IncBWH4MmetaG_FD_155471 | JGI IMG/M metagenome (GOLD analysis project Ga0210408, IMG submission 155471) | Forest soil microbial communities from Barre Woods Harvard Forest LTER site, Petersham, Massachusetts, United States - Inc-BW-H-4-M | ecosystem: Environmental > Terrestrial > Soil >...
GCCGGACGAAGGTACCGATGGGTGTGATTGAAGCCGTCAATGGCAACATCAAAGCTTTGCTCCGACGCGGCCGCGGTTATCGAGACATGAATTACCTGCTGCTCAAAGCGCAGCGCTTGGCGGCCACTAAGACTGAATTCCTCGTTCTTCACAAAGCCGCGTAATATGCATAGTTTTCCAGATTCTCGTTCAGAGCCCAAAAAAGAAGCCTACGCTTGTTGCACGCCGCCCTCCGTACTCGTTTTTAACACCGTCATGAACTTGTAAAAAGAATGTCAAATGCTGAAGCCTTTCATCAGAACTACCGTCAAAGGGTTGTAAGCTTCAAAAAGTCAAAATGGTGCTTCCGGAAGGCGCGACGCCGTCCGGGGGTTTTCTCCCTTACACAGATTGGAAGGGTTTTTCTATGGGGAATCTCGCAACGCCATTCGGTATCGGTAGAAGTGTCACACCAGTCCCTGCAGCCAAGCCGACCGGGCGCATCCTGATTGTCGAGGATGATCCCGCCGTTCAAAAAGCGCTCCGCCGACTGTTTGAAACCGAGGGTTATGCGGTAGAGACGCAGTCGGATGGCAAGTCGGCAATCGACAGCTTCCATGCTTCGCCGCCAGCGGCCATGGTCCTAGACCTGCGCTTGCCCAAGGTCTCCGGCGGGGACGTCTGCAAAGAAATCAAGGCGATTTCGCCGACGTTGCCGATCGTCGTTCTGAGCGCGGCCAGCGATGTTTCTGACAAGGTCCTGCTGCTCGAACTGGGGGCTGATGACTACGTCACGAAGCCTTTCAGCCCTCGAGAACTGCTCGCCCGAGTCCGTGCAGCTTTGCGCCACACCACTCGTCTGGTACCCGAGGCGCAGGTTGTCAGCTTCGACGACATCACCGCCGACTTTAAGAAGATGGAAGTGAAGCGCGACGGGAAGCCGGTGGTATTGACCGCTCAGGAATTCAAGACATTTCAGTTCCTGGTGCTGAATGCGGAGCGAGTCATCAGCCGCGACGAATTGCTGAATGAGGTCTGGGGATACCAGAATTATCCCTCCACCCGAACCGTCGACAATCACATATTGAAACTCCGCCAGAAACTGGAGAAGGACCCATCGAGCCCCGTACACTTCCGAACGGTACACGGAATGGGATATAAGTTCGTTCGTTGATCCCGTGAATCCCTCCTCTGAGCCCGTATTCCATTCGTCTGCCAACGCTTCAGGGCCCGCAGGCCGGGCGCTCCTGCCTCGCGTACGCCTGCGCACGCGGTTCCTGATCTCGATGCTGGTGATTACGGCCGGCCTCACGACTACCAGTTTCTTGCTGGTGCAGCGAAGCGTGCAGACGCACGTCCGGCAGAGTATTGCCATCAACCTGCGGGATTCCGTGTCGGCATTTCAGGACTTTCGCCACGAACGCGAAACCATGCTGACCAACGACGTCGCTCTCATGGCCGCTCTGCCCATCACGCGTTCGATCATGAGCAATTCCGATCCGCTCACCATCCAGGATGCATCACGCGACGTCTGGCGGATTGCCAGTTCCGATCTATTCGTACTGGTAAATGAGAGCGGCAGGGTCGTTGCCTTGCACACCAACACTCCTGGATTCCCCAGGGAAGGCGCAGAAAAATATTTTCAACAGTCACTGGAAGAAAACCGACTCGAGGGCAGCCACTGGTGGTTCGGGGAGCATCACCTGTATCAAACATTCATCCAGCCCATTTACCGAGGCTCTCCCACCGAAGGAACACTGTTGGGATTCCTGGTGGTTGGGTACGAGATCAACGACTGGCTGGCCGCTTACGTAAGCAAGGTTGCTGGTAGTCAGGTCGCTTTTTCCTGTGGCGACGAAGTAATCGCCACTACGTTGCCCCCTGCTCAGGTGCAAGGTGGAAATCTGAGGGCATTTATCACCGGTTCGCCTCAGGAAGTGCCGCACGATGTGGAAATCGGCAAGGAACGCTTCCTCGCAACTTCGCTGGATTTGTCGGGTTCTCGAACGACGCCAGTTCGCCTCAGCGTCCTCGAATCTTACGATCAGGCGACAAAATTTCTGGGCCAACTGAATCGCTACCTCATTCTGCTCGGCCTGGCAGCAATCTTGGTGGGAAGCGGACTCGTTTTCTTTATCTCTCATACATTCACACGGCCTTTGGGTGGCCTGGTCGCGGGCGTTCGGGCACTCGAAGGCGGCGACTTCCATCATCCGTTGGATCAGCGTGGAGGAGATGAGGTCGCCGAACTGACGCGCGCTTTTGACCGCATGCGTAGCAGCCTGCTCAAAAGTCAGCGGGATTTGCTGGAGTCGGAGCAATTGGCAACGATCGGCCGAATGGCGAGTTCGATTTCGCATGACTTGCGTCACTCGCTGGCTGCGATCGTGGCCAACTCTGAGTTCCTGGTTGACAGTCACCTCACGCCCGTTCAGCGCGAGGAACTGTATCAGGAAGTGCGCACGGGCGTGAACTTGATGACCGATCTGATCGACTCGCTTTTGGAGTTCGCGCGCACCCGTGAATCCTTGAATCCGGCCCACGGCAATGTGCTCGAAACCATACAGCGGGCCGTCCAGGCAGCGCGTCTACATCCCCGGCACCATGCGCGATCCATCGATGTGCACTGCGGGCCTCATGTTTCGGGATGGTTTGACCAGCGCAAGCTGGAACGCGCTTTGTACAATCTGCTGCTTAACGCCTGCGAAGCGGCGCCGCCGCTCGGAGGCAAGGTCGAGGTTACAGCGGGCGAGATTTCGGGGGCGATCACAATCGCGGTGTCGGACAACGGGCCGGGTATTGCCGAATCGATCCGAGAAAAGCTGTTCCACCCCTTCGTAAGCTATGGAAAAGAAAACGGCACTGGTTTAGGACTGGCGGTGGTCCAGAAGATTGTTCAGGATCACGGCGGTGAAATCTTCGCGGAGCGCACCTTGGAACGCAAAACCGTTTTTCGCATGGTGCTGCGGGGCCGCGCCCAGGAAGCAATGCGTGGCGCCAGCGATTTCAGCATAGAAGTATCTCCCGCTATGCCCGCGCAGCAGGGTGCCACCCAAAATTCGGTTTCGCATCCGGGGGTATAAGGCGAGTCCTTTTTCGTGAAAAGTATCCGGCTCCGGATGAGTGCAGCAGGAGGACGGTGTGATGAGCCCTATGACCTCTACACTTCGCGGGGCCGCATTGGCGGTTTCCGTTATCGTTTGGTTCCACTCGCTTGGCTCAGGCCAGCAGGCATCAGGGGCAGTCGCAACAGGCTCGGGCGACCCGGCCATCCGTGAGTTGCAGGATCAAGTCCGCCAACTCCAGGTACTGGTCGAAGAGATGCGCGCCGAGAGTGCGCAGTCCCGGGCTGAAATGCACCAACTGCGCCAGGACTTGCAGGCAACGCGCACTCTGTTGGAACAGCCCGCCGCAGGCAAGAGCTCCGAAGTAGCGACGCAGGCGGCGCCAGACAGCAACACGGCCGCAGCCGTCGAGCCCTCGACGCCTCTCGAGCAACGCGTACAGAAGCTGGAAGAATCGACCTCGCTGATCGGCTCGAAGATCGACGAACAATATCAAACGAAAGTTGAAACCGCATCGAAGTATCGCGCCCGCCTTCACGGGATCGTATTGATGAACGCGTTCCGTAATGTGGGCGGCTCCGACAACCTGGACTTCCCCAACTATGCGCGGCCGTTGCCCGGTTTCCTTCCGAAGGCAACGCTTGGAGCCACCTTGCGCCAATCGGAAATTGGCCTTGAAATCTTTGGCCCGAAGCTCGCTGGAGCAAGAACTTCCGCCGATGTTCAACTCGATTTTTCTGGTGGCTTTCCTGCTACCGGGAACGGAGTCAATTTCGGTATTGTTCGACTGCAGAGTGCGAATCTGCGACTGGACTGGGACAATACCAGTGTGGTGGCGGGCCAGGACTCGTTATTTATCTCACCGTTATCGCCGACTTCTTTTGCGTCTTTGGCGACACCGGCCTTCGCTTTCGGCGGAAATCTCTGGGGCTGGACGCCGCAGATCCGCGTCGAGCGCCGGTTCTCGCTCAGCGAACGGCAGACCGTCACGATGCAGGCAGGAGTCCTGGACAACCTCGACTGGGAGTCTCCCTCCAACTCGTTTTACCGCTCGGCGCAGGCGGGCGAGATGTCGGGGCAACCTGCTTACGCGCTTCGCACCGCATGGTCGCGGCCGGTACGAGAGCATCCCCTTAGTTTTGGGGTAGCCGGCTATTACGGCCGCCAGAATTGGGCATGGAGTCGTTACGTCGACGCGTGGGCAGCCATGGCGGACTGGCAGATTCCAATCCTTTCGCGGCTTGGCTTATCCGGCGAATTCTATCGAGGCCGCGGCATCGGAGGCTTGGGTGCAGCCATCGGGACATCGGTCGTATACGGCAGTAGCACTGGGAGTCCAATTCCCCCTCTGCGCGGACTCAACACCGCCGGCGGATGGTCACAACTGAAGTTTCAATTGACTCCGAAGCTCGAACTGAATGGCGTGATTTCTGAAGATGATGCCTTTACCAGCGACATCCGCGGTTTTGCCACAGATCAGAATAATTTCGGTCCGATTCTAGGCCGAAACCGCGGAGCTCTCGGCAACGTCGTGTTCCGCCCTCGCTCTGATCTGGTTTTTTCGGCAGAACTCAGACGTCTCCGCACTTTTCCCGTCTACAGCAGTAGCACTTCTACCAACCAAGTGAATCTATCGATAGGAATACTTTTTTGAAGGTACGCTCCTTACATTTCGCTGCCCCATTGGGTTCCCTGCTCCTTTTGATCAGCAGCGTCCATGGTCAGGAGTCTCTGCGTGCACATGTGGATCTCACAAAGGCCGGACACCGCTTGAAAGATTCGTCCAAGGCGGTAATCTGGCTGACACCGGTGGGAACCGGAATACAGCCGCCACAACAGACGCAGATCCCTCAGTTGGTTCAAAAGAACAAAAGCTTCCAGCCTTCACTCCTGGTGATACCAGCGGGCGGTAAAGTGGAATTCCCGAACCGTGATCCCTTTTTCCACAACGTATTCTCTTTGTTTGAGGGCAAACGTTTCGACCTCGGGCTCTATGAGAGCGGAACGACGCGCTTCGTTCAATTCGACAAGCCCGGAATTTCTTTTATCTTTTGCAACATTCATGCAGAGATGAGTGCCGTTGTGATCGCCGTGGCAACGCCTTACTATGCGATCTCCGATGTTCGTGGCGACTTAGCAATTTCCAATGTGCCGCCGGGACGATACCAGTTTCAGATCTTTCACGCGGGTGTGGCACCTGATGCTCTCCGCGCCATGGTACGAGAGATCACCATTGCGCCGGGACAGTCAACTCTTGGGACCTTTGCCCTGCCTGAACCCGATGTAGCCGTGGCGCATAAGAACAAGTACGGGCACGATTACGACCGCCCGGAACCCGACAGTCCCGCATACGCAAGACCGTGACAGGCATAAGGAATGTGGGGCCAGCCGCCTTCGGCTGTCCCCCGGGCACAGCCCGGCTTAACATGAAGTAGACTCCGCAACAAATCTCGCTAAAGAGAAAAGGCGTGCTGTTTGAGCACGCCCTTCTCGCCTCTAATCGTTCACTTCGTTCACGTCAACGTACGATCAGCAGGTTTAGTGATGGCCTGAATGTCCGCCACCACCACTGGAGTGGCCGCCACCACTGGAATGGCCGCCGCCTCCACCACTGGGTGCATGTCCTCCGCCGCCGCTAGGTGCTGGCCGGGAGCCACCACCACCTCCGTAACTCGGACGCGAGTAGCCTGGCGCGCTGCGCGATCCACCGTAGCTGGGCGCGCTATAACCTCCTCGCGGATATCCGCTTCCGCCGTACGACGGGCTTCTCACGATCGGCTGACGCATGTCGAGCTGCGGCCGTGACGACCCTCGCCCGTAGCCATCTGAGTAGCTGCGCTGCTGCCCGTTCGAACTGGGAGCGGTCCGATTCCAATACCCGCCACCACTGCTGCTGCGGCTGCTCGCCCCACCTCGCGACACCTCACTATTCGAGGGAGGATTGAACGGGCGGAACCCGCCGCGATTCTCAGCCGAAGCCGCCTGGTTTGTTCCACGTTGCGGCTCTGCCCTCGATGCACTGCTGTTTGCGCCGGAGGAGCGGTTGTTCTCGTTTGGCGGCGTGAATGGCCGGAAGCCGCCACGGTTTTGGACAGGCGCAGCCTGGCTGGTGCCGCGCTGCGGCTCAGGTCGGGATACGCTGTTGCCGCCGTTGAACGGCCGATAAGAACTGTTCGGAGCATTCTGATTCGGCACGTTTCGGTTGCTGAAGCTACCCGTCTGCCCACTCGCTACTCCCGCACTTGGCCTTTGCATGGTCCCAACCGCGCTAGGACCACGTCCGGCGAATGCGGCGTTCGAGCGTCCGCCCGCAGGTACTGCCCCCACGTGGCTCTGCTGCATGGTCTGCCGCAGGCTGGCGGTCTGCTGCTGGAACGAGACCGGACGCGAGATGTTGTTGTGCGATCCGAAGAAGCGCTGCGCGCCACCGTTGCGAATCGTCGCCGACGATGCCGGACGTCCGCTAGCCGACAGGCTCGCACGCGACGGAACGACTGGAAGGTTGCCCGCCATCATCCGAGCTCCACGCAACTGTTCTGGCCGAGCTGCTACCGCACCAACCCTGCCCGCTCCAAAGTGGCCTGCGTTGACTGTCGACATCGCGCGGCCAACGTGTACGTTATGCAGATTCGCCAGGTTCGAGAATCGCATTCCGTTGTGCAGCGGGTGGAATCCACCGTAGCGACCGCCATCCCATCCACCCCGGCCTGCCCAGCCGAAGCGCCCACGGTATCCACCCCACCACGGGTGGTACCAATCGCAAGGTCCGAGTGGAAGCCAGCCAAATCCACCCCAGCCGCCAAAACCAACACCGAAACCCCAGCCACCACCCCATCCCCAGAACGAAACGTACGCCGGTGCCCAGAACGGTTGATACCCGGCGTACACCGGTCCGGGCCACCATCCCCAGCCACCGTTATACATCCAGCGTCCGTAGTGGTAAGGCGCCCAGCCCCAAGGCTCGTAGCCTACCCACGTCCAGCCATAGTAGGGTTGATAAACCCAGTTTCCATTGCGATAGGGAGCCCAGTCTCCCGGCTCGTCTGGATACCAAACGTCGCCATAGTCATCGACGTGTCGCCAGTGGCCGTAGGTGTCAAGATCCTGAGTTCCGGTATAGTAGCGGTTCGTGTGGCGCCATGAACTCGCATCGCGAATGATGTGATCGCGGTCGCTGTTCCAGCGGTCCCAATCGTCACGATCGGGAGCGGATGAAATCTTGTACTGCGCGGACTCAGAGGTACCGCGAATCGTGGCCATCTCGCCGCTGCGTACTTCGGTGCTTCCCTGCGGTGTCGCGATCTGCGCTTCGCCTTTGCGCACAATCACGATTGTGTCGCCATCCGGATGCACTTCGATACGAATCACACCATCATGATGCGATGGATGGATGGAGACATTCGGAGTGTCGATCTCGGGCTCTGCCTCGCTGTCCTTTGAGACGGTGTAGGTCGCAAGACCTTCGCCCAACTGAATCTGAATGTTCTTTTTTGTGAGAGTAGCGACGTTGGCTTTGGTGTTGCTCGACAACCGAAGGGTATTGGCAAAATCAAGCTGCACTTCAGAGCGGGCATTGTCGCCCGTCGAAATCTTGTCGCCAGTCATCAAGGGTTGATTCAATGCTGCAGCCGACCAGTCGCCAGAGTCGCCGCGCTGGGTCGAGACATCTCCGTGGATCAGGCTGATGCGCCCCACGCCCTGATCTGTCGCCGCCGGAGCCTCACCGGACGGGCCGCCGGGCTGCGCTTCCGTCGGCTGTGCGTTGGAGTCATCATAGGGCTGAGAATCCGGGCCCTGTCCCTGGGACTGGGAATCTGGTCCTTGTCCCTGTCCAATCTCCATCGGAGCACTGGGCTGTTCCGAAGGTCCAGGCCCTTCTTCGGTCGTCTGCGCCAAAGCGCCGATCGAAAGCGCTCCCGACAGCGATAGAACCAGCATTGCCAATCTACCCGCGAGTCTGCCTTTCATAACGACCTCCCGGCCGACACTAGTCCAAAAATGCATGAATGCGAAAAACCTCATATCAGGTGAATGGCAACTCCCATGCCAAAGACACGCGATTCACAGAAGATACAATTCCTTTGTTCTCAGCGAGAAAGGAGCATAGGGCGGCAATGCAATTTGAGCATTAGGGGCGGAATTGGCCGACCTCGGCCAATAGCGGTGGTTTTCAACCACCTAGGCAGGCCGCATGAGGTCTGCATACATCCGGTGAAAAGCGTGAACTCCCTTTTCCTGTTTGACGCTGAATCGACCTCGTGAGTAACTTCGGGATCGCAGATTCCTTTGCACCGCCTCGCAGATCCCAACATCCTCGATTTGAATCTGATCGCTGAATTCCACCGACGCTTTGGCGGCGGGTGACGTGTGCTCCTTCTCGGGCAGATACCATTCGAAGATGGCCCGCGTTCGCTCGGGCTCGAGTGGCAGCACGATGTTCAGCGAGACGTTGTCGGGATAGCAGTTCAGCATCCAGTTGGGGAAGATCCAGAAATAGTCGGTAGTCAAATCCTGGTGGGCGTCCCGATATCGGCGGGGAGTTGTATCGCCGGGCTGAGCTCCGCGGATTGGGCTGAACTGTCGAACGTACCCGGGATGAGGTTCGACCACGTAGGAATTGAAGTCCAGTTCCCTGTTCAATCCCGGATGCACGCTCGGCAGATGGTAGCCCTCCAGATAGTTATCAACGTATGTCTTCCAATTGCACTTCATTTCATACCTGCGGCGCTCGAAGAGTTTCATTTTCGTGAATGGGAATCTGCCAGCCTGCCTGGGCAGCTCGCCCAAAGTCTGAAGCAGTGGTGTCGCCTGCGGATCAAGGTTCACGAACAAGAGATTGAACCATTCTTCGGTTCTTACTGGCGCCAACGCAAAGTCCTCTGGATGAAATCCCTTCACGCCTTCGATCTCAGTGGCACTGATCAGCCTGCCATCGAGGTCATACGTCCATCCGTGATATGCGCAGCGAAACAGCTTGCGCGACCCGCAACCCTCAGCGGGAGGACCGGCGCGATGCCGGCATACGTTATAGAAACCTCTCAACTTCTCGTCGGATCCGCGCACAAACAGAAGAGGTTCGCCAGCGACTTCCGTCGTGAAGTAATCTCCGGGATTCGCTACTTGGCTGCTGTGTCCCACGACTTGCCAGGTTCGCGAGAAGATCTTCTCTTTCTCGGCAGCGAATACATTCAAATCGGTGTAAAGAACAGACGGCAGTGTCCACGCATCCTCGATCTTGCTCTCGATGCGAAAGGTATCGGCAGTGATTTCCATGATTAGCCTGGGGAACGACGCCGCAACATTCTAAGGCATACCCAGTTGGCATCCCGGCTTCCCAAAGCTGGACGGCCTCAATCCTGGATTGACAGGAATTGTCAGTTCCCGCGACGGATTTTGCCAGAGATTGGCCGTTTAGGCACGCACCCGTGCCACCGAAGTTTGCCCCACGACTGAAAACAAAGATCTTCTCCAAAAAGTACTCAGAACGAAGGTAACTACCGGTTTTGGCGAGGCAGATGCAAACATCAGGACGGCTGCGATGTTCGCAGAGACTTTAAAAACAGAACTAACGAGGGGAAAATTCGAGATGCGGAAACAAAAGGGTTTCTCACTAATCGAGCTGCTGATCGTGGTGGCAATCATCCTGATCATTGCAGCAATCGCGATTCCGAACTTGCTTCGCGCCCGCATGGCGGCCAACGAGTCGTCTGCTGTCGCTTCGATCCGTACCATCAACACAGCTGAAGTCACCTACAACTCGACCTATCCGACGGTTGGCTTTTCGGCGAACCTGGTGAGCCTCGGCGGCGCGATCGGCGCGGCTTGCGTACCGGCACAGGCGACAGCTTGCTTGATTGACTCCGTGCTTGCCAACAACGGCAACCCGGCTGGCAGCGGCAAGAGCGGTTACCTGTTCACGACCGGTGCTGGAACAGTGGCTGGTGGCGTCAACGTTGGCTACACCGTGAAGGCAGTTCCGATCACGATCAACCAGACTGGTCTTCGTGGTTTCTGCGCTGAGGAAGATGCAGTAGTTCGCGTCGACCCGGCTGGCGTTTGCTCCACCACCGAAGCGGGCATCCTGACGTTCAACCCGCTCAACCAGTAAGTTTGGCGAAGTACCTGGGGGAGGGTACAAGCCACGGAGCAGCGAACGCAAGTTCGCTGCTCTTTTGTTTTTTCCTCTAAACTTATCGTTCGGTCTGTCCACTCCCGCCTCGTCAATCCCCTATTCGCGTAGATGACACAAATTGTCGGAAGTCCCAATTCACGACAATGCAGACTTCAGTGCTCCTTCCATTTCAAGCTTGAACCCCACTAAAAAGAACAATTTAGTGAACTTTACGGGCTGCGGGTTTGGCACGGCAAATGCCACTGAAATATCAGAAAGATCTTTGGGGCAAACCGATGCGAAAACAACTTGGTTTTTCACTGATTGAGCTTCTGATCGTAGTGGCAATCATCCTGATCATTGCGGCGATCGCCATTCCAAACCTTCTGCGCGCTCGTATGGCAGCCAATGAATCTTCTGCGGTCTCCTCGCTGCGCACCATCAACACGGGAGAGATCACCTACCAGAGCACGTACCCGACAGTTGGGTATGCTGCCGCTCTGGTGAATCTCGGGGGCCCTCTTGGCGCAGCTTGTGTTCCCAGCCAGGCCACCGCGTGCGTGATCGACTCGGTGTTGGCTAACAATGGCAACCCGGCCGGAAGCGGAAAGAGCGGATATGGATTTACGACGGGTGCTGGAACGGTAGGGGCCGGGCTCAATGTCGGCTACACGATCCTGGCGAAGCCTCTGATCCTCAACGAAACCGGTGTGCGTGCCTTTTGTGCCGAACAGGATGCTGTCGTGCGGGTCGACCCAGCCGGGGTGTGTTCCAACACTGAAGCCGGTATCCTGACTTTCAACCCTCTCAATCAGTAAGCGGCGGGATTGGGTTTTTAGGCGAAGTACCTCGGGGAAGGGTACACAGCCACGGAGCAGCGAACGAGAGTTGGCTGCTCTTTTCTCTTTCCTGGTCGCGATCTCTTCCCAGCACGAATCCTGGTGTTCACCTGCAAGAGCTGATCGTTCGCGCGTTCTTTGTCTGTGCCCCCACGAAAGTGGGGTCCGGACCCACACTTTTCGGCCGCTAAACCGCCCGGCGAAAGGTTACAATACGCGTTGCGCCTTGCTGGGCGCGGAAAGTGGCCTGTTGCATCCAAACGGTAGGGTAAGAAATCCGGCTGAGAGTTGAGCCAGGAAAATCGATGGCAGGCTGAAAAACATCCCAGGGAAAACATGCGAAAACAAAAAGGTTTTTCACTGATCGAGTTGCTGATTGTGGTGGCGATCATTCTGATCATTGCCGCCATAGCCATTCCGAACCTTCTGCGGGCCCGCATGGCCGCCAACGAGTCATCTGCGGTGGCATCCGTCCGTACCATCACCACAGGAGAAATCACGTACCAGAGCACATATCCGACCGTGGGCTATGCACCGGCCCTCGTGAACCTGGGAGGCCCGCTCGGTGCGGCCTGTATTCCCAGCCAGAACACCGCGTGCGTGATCGACTCAGTCCTGGCTAACAACGGCAATCCGGCCGGCAGCGGCAAGAGCGGTTACAGATTTGTCTCGGGAGCAGGATCGGTCGCGGGTGGGGTTAACATCGGTTACACGATTCAGGCAGCGCCCATCACAGTGAACCAAACTGGGATCCGCGCCTTCTGCGCCGAAGAGGACGCTGTGATCCGGGTCGATCCCGCGGGCATTTGCTCCAATACAGAAGCTGGGATTCAGACTTTCAATCCACTCAATCAGTAAATCTCGATCACGACCCAAGGCCAGGAGCGGCGGATGAAATGCCGCTCCTGTCCGTTTTTCCTTTCCGTTCATCTTCTTCCCCGCACCTCCCAAGGTCACTGGTTACCAAGGTTTCAGCCTTAACTTCCAGGTTGGTAAAACAACTGCAAGATAATTTGCGGCGCCACCACCCCCGCGTCCGAGGTCGATTCGCGTTCTCAGGAGAATTGAATGCGTTTCCATAAGGGATTCTCACTTATCGAGCTTCTGATCGTGGTGGCGATCATTTTGATCATCGCTGCGATCGCAATTCCTAGTTTGCTGCAAGCCCGGATGGCGGCTCATGAATCGTCTGCCGCGGGATGCTTGAGCGCGACCAGGAGTGCCGAGGCGGCCTATTACACGGCCTACCCCACTGTTGGATATTCGCCCGACATTGCCTCGCTCGGAGGTCCGCCTCCCTGCACTCCGGCAGCAACCACGGCTTGTCTCATCGACAGCGGCCTGTCCTCGGCCATTCCTGGAAGCTCTGGCAAGGGCGGGTACTTTTTTCTGGCAACGGGGGTTATGACCGGAGGAGCCACGATCAACACGGCGTACGTAATCGGCGCAGCACCGATGGTTGTACATTCGTCCGGCAATCGTGATTTCTGCTCGACGAACGACGGCGTTCTTCGTTCGCAGATGGGAAATCCTGGTGACGTGCCGGTGGCAAATCTCCCCGCCTGCATCGCCTTTCCGGTTGCTCAGTGATTTGAAAAATCTCAAATCAAACAGAGAATCGACTCGGTACTAGGAAGGTCCAGGTTTGCCGCACTGAATCTCGCCCTCTCTCTTTTGGGACAAGATGTGACCCTCGTAACCGAACGCAGGGTTCCGGGCCCTGTTTGATTGCTTATAATCGTCTCGAAGTCACTCTCCATCTGTCATTAAACAATGGCTGCTATCGAAATTTTCGGCCTGGAAAAGACCTACATGGTGGGCTTCTGGCGCAAACGCCCGAAGCGCGCTCTGCAACCGCTTCATCTCACAGTGGAAGACGGAGAAATCTTCGGTTTTCTGGGCCCTAACGGCGCCGGAAAAACGACCACTCTGAAGATGCTCATGGGGTTGGTTTTTCCCACCGCCGGCACAGCGCGAATCCTGGGCAAGGACTGGACTGATCCCGAGGTCAAGGCGCAGATTGGTTTCCTTCCGGAACAGCCGTATTTCTACGACTATTTGACCGCGCATGAACTGCTCGATTACTACGGGCAACTTTCTGGGGTTCCAGCCAAAAATCGAAAGAACCGGGTCGAGGAAGTCCTCCAGCGAGTGGGACTGACGGACATCAAAGGCATACAGCTGCGCAAATTCTCGAAAGGCATGCTGCAGCGCGCTGGAATTGCACAGGCCATACTCCACAGTCCCAGGCTGGTTTTTCTGGATGAGCCGATGTCCGGACTCGATCCTCTTGGCCGGCGCGAGGTTCGTGACCTCATTCTGCAATTGCAGCAAGAAGGAAAGACGGTCTTTTTCTCGACCCACATTCTTTCCGACGCCGAAGCTCTTTGCGATCGCGTGGCCATCATTAACAAAGGGGAGTTGCGCGGTGTGGGAGCGGTGGAAGAGCTAACCAAGTCCGTGCTGGGGAAGGTCGAAGTGGTCTGGCAAGGAACACAAGTCCCTGCCTCGATGAAAGCTCTGGGCGCTGAATTTCATGTGACCGGCGAGACGGTACGTACGGTGATTTCGGAAAACCAGCAGGACGCGGCCATTGACGCACTCCGCCGGGAGCGCCTGCGTCTGATTTCCATTATCCCCGTCCGCACGTCGCTAGAGTCTTACTTCGTTGAGAAATTGCAGCATTCTCAAACCACCGCGGGGACCTCGGCATGAACGCGCGTATCGCCCACATCGCGTCTAATACTTTTCGCGAAGCGGTTCGCGATCGCGTTCTTTATAACCTGATCGCATTCGCCGTCCTGATTTCTGCAGCGGCTATTTTCATAGGAGAGATCTCAATCGAAATCGAGCGGTTGGTGGTCGTCAATCTCGGCCTGACCGCCGTGTCCCTGTTCGGCGTGGTCATTGCCATTTTCGTCGGGATCGGGTTGGTCTCGAAAGAAATCGAAAAGCGAACGCTTTACACGGTGCTCTCGCGACCGGTCCGGCGGTGGGAGTTTATCGTCGGAAAGTTTTTTGGGCTGGCTGGAACGCTGGTCGTCAATACGTTCTTCATGGCGTTAGGAGTCTTCGGAGCTTTGCTCTATGTCGCTCACAAATTCTACGGCGCCGACTCCTCGATTTTCATCGCCCTGTATTTCATCATTCTTCAATTCCTGATTATCTGCGCACTGGCGCTGCTGTTCTCATCGTTTTCGTCTCCGTTGCTGTCGGCAGTGTTCGCGTTTTCGCTATTCATTATCGGAAGTTTTGCGGATGACCTCCGCGGATTCGCCACGCTTGCCCATGGCCTGACCCGTTGGGTTGCCACCGGCGTAGCTTACCTCGTTCCCAACTTCTCGGCCTTGAACGTGATCAGCGCGGTCGCCCACCAGCAACCGATCGGCTGGGGACTCGTTCTGCAGAATACGTTGTACACGCTGTTCTACACGGCGATGGCGTTGAGCGGAGCCGTTCTTATCTTCGACCGCAGGGATCTGAAATGAGTTCCCGGGGGCGTACCACGCTGGCGGCCGCAACTTGCCTGGTGATCTCAATGTTCGCCAGCGTGATCCTGCTGCAGAACATCGACCGCATTCGGCCTCACGACATCGCTGACGATGCCCTGTTCATCAGTTCTCCGAAGATGCTGCAGCGCGCCAGCCTCGGCTTTAATGGCTTGATGGCATGCATCTACTGGACGCGTACAGTTCAGTACTTCGGCCATCGTCATTACAACCGCGAACACACTTATAACGAGCTTGCTCCTCTGCTCGAGATCACGGCGGCGTTGGATCCCCACCTTTTGCCCGCATATCAGTTTGGAGCGAGCTTTCTCGCTCCGGCTCCCCCTAATGGAGCGGGGCAACCAGAGCGCGCGGTTCAGTTGATCCGATACGGTATCGGGCACAACCCCGGCAACTGGCGGTTGTACTACGATCTCGGATTTGTCTATTACACCGAGCTTCACGACTTCAAAAAGGCCGGGGACGTTTTTGACGCTGGTTCGAAGATTCCGGGAGCGCATCCCTTTATGAAGATCCTGGCTGCGGATATGGCTGAAAACGCGCAGGATTTCAATACCGCTCGACTCCTGTGGAGTGCCGCTTACGAGTCGAGCCACGAATCGAACATTCGAGAAAATGCGGTTGAGCACTTACGATCGATCCAGGTCGATGAAGACGTGACCAATCTCCAGAATGCCGTTACCCGTTTTGTACAGTCCAATGGTCGTATTCCCACCAACCTCTGGGAAGTCGTCAATGCCGAGCACTTGCGTGGCCTTCCCGTTGACCCGGACGGCAACCCGTACGAACTGTCACTGGACGGCCAGGTGCTGGTGGCGAATCCCGACGATTTTCTCTTCATCACAAAAGGTATGCCCGAGGGCTACAAACGGGGCGCCCCAAAGTTCCACGCCAAAAGCTGATCATCCACGAGAACCGTGTGGGAGCGGACGCACCCGTCCGCTCCGCGAGCGCAGCGAGCGTCGTCGTGCATGGAAATCAGCCACCCTTGGAAATCTGTCCCTGGAAATCGAGAGTTGTACTCCCACGTTTTCTGGGACAATGTTTTCCGATGGCCTCGACACCACGACCTGCAATCATTCCTGCCGCCCGCAAGCACTGGAGTGATTGTATTGGCCGTTCCGGCGTCTTTCGCGGTTCGTGGGAATTTCTCGCGACGCTCGGGCAATTCCTTCGCGACTCCACACCTTCCCGATTGCGCTCACGTTTTGGCGATGCCGACTACGACTGGGACTACCGGGTAAATACGACCAGCGGGGCAGTTGGCTGGCGGGACCGCCTGCTCGGCGTCTTCAACTCCCCGTATCAACCGACTGAGCGTGAACTATTCCACGAGATGATGGACGCGCTGGCGCACCACACAAAGATCAATTTCAACGACTTCACATTCATCGATCTTGGTTCCGGCAAGGGGCGAACTCTGCTGATGGCGTCGAACTATCCCTTTCGGCGCATTCTGGGAGTCGAACTCCTTCCATCGCTGAACGAGATCGCGCAACAAAATCTGGCTCAGTATCACAGCGAGTCGCAGAAATGTTTCGCGATCGAGTCCGTCTGCGCCGACGCAACCACGTTCAGGTTACCGGACGACGCCCTCGTAATCTTCCTGTTCAACCCGTTTCCAGAATCAGGTCTGCGGCGCTGGCTGGCAAACCTGGAACAAGCTCTGGACGCACATCCTCGAGCGGTAGATGTGATCTACCACAATCCCCAACTAGAGACCGTCGTGAACAATACCGGCAGTCTGAAGCGGATTGCCGGGACATACCAGTACTCCATCTTTACCGCAACCTGAAAAGTTCAGAACGAGAATCCGACCCCACCTGAGATGAGGTTGCTCTTCCAGTTATAGAGGTTATTGGGGTTACCCGGATCGGGCACGAACTTGAAATAGCGGCTCTCGTAGGTCGCCTTCGCGTACCACTTGCCGAAAGTGTACCCAAGGCTTCCTCTGACGAAATAGCCGTGATCAAAGCGCGGATTGGGCAGTATCACCTGGGTTGACGAAGGCCTGTGGAAGCGCGGCGAAAACTCCGGTGCGCCGAGGACTTCGACCCACGCACGCTTGTTGCTCCCGAAGTTGTATCTGAGAACCAGCGGCAATTCGAGCAACTCCATGGTGTCGCGAGCAAAGAACTGATGGTTCACGTTCGCCGTCGGAAGAACGATCTTCCGTACCTGAACATTGAACCCAATAGATAGATCGCGAGCTTGAAACCGAGGTCCCCCAAAAACGGCATACTCCCGAGCGTGATTCCCGGTATCGCTCGGCAGGCGGATCTCGCCGCCAGCCACGACGCTGGGGCGGCCCTGCTTCGCGTTGCTTTTGAGGACGGTCAATTGGCCGTCAATACCAACCTCCAAACCGCTGACCGAAGACAGCGCGTCGAACTTGTCCGATGTCTGCCCAATATCAATTCCAAAGGTTCCTCGTTGACAATAGGCCGGAACCGAGGCCAACACAACCAAACACACGCGCACCAGGTGCGTCTTGCAGCGCTTCATCCCTGCATTTCCTCCCTTTTGGGAAAAGTGAACGCTTCCGCAGATGCCAGACAGAGACCGGCTACTTCTTCAAAGGTTCAATTCTATCTGTGAAACTTAATTCTATGTGTGGGATGCGGAAGAAGGGGGAATCGTTTTGTGTATGGCACACGAAACGATCTTATCCGATAAGGACCAGTTGCATGTTCCACCAGACGCAACGATGCCGGCTCGTGGAAGCAGCCAGTCTTTCGAGGCTTGAGAACTACGATCCCTGCTTTTCCAAAACGAGTTCAGCTTTCTTCGCCGACCCCTTTTCCTTGCGGTAGGCACGGGCAACGTCGCCCAGCGAGACCGGCTCAGAAACTGGTCCAAACTCCCACAACGGGCGCTCTCCCTGAGCGTAGGAGTATGTATCCGGCGCTCCGCCTACGAGTGGGCGCTCGCAAGCCATAGGAGTAAGCGAAGCATGCAATGGATGATCCACGATCTGGATTGGGGTCACCTGATTCGACAGTGCCGAGGCTTGACCGAAGGCAGCGGCTGAGCAAAGAATTACGGCGAACAGAAGTAGCGGCTTCATATTTTTTCCGTCCTAGTCCACAAATGAGACAGCAGTCCGAATGCCAACCGCAAACCCCTCATTTGCTTATGGTTGCAGCTAATTCTTTATGCACGACGCAAGACTTTTCACATACGCCAAGCCTTCACTTTTCCTCCAGTTTGCTTGCCGTGCTCCCCTCAGTGTATGTTTCCGCTGACCGCCGCCCTTGGAGCAGAGAATGCGCACACTCGCCTTCGCAATTGGAGATGTCCGTGACCATTGCAGATTCGCCGCCATGTCGGTTCTGGTCGCCTACGGTCTAGTTGGTTTTGCGCCAGCACAGACTGACTGCGCCGACGGAAACGGCGTTCTCGACAACGCTCCGCTTAAAGGGATGACAACCCAAGAGTTGATTCAGAAGTTTGCGGCACAGGAATCAAAGGTCAAAGAAGTACGGTCCCATTACACCTACACGCAAGAGGTGCTGATACAGACGCTGAACGGCACTGCGGTCGACGGCCAATCCCACGAAATCACCTCGGTTTCATACGACGACAAGGGCAAGCGGATCGAGAGTGTGACCTTTGCCGAAGTGTCCACCTTGCGCGGTGTACAGATCTCGGCGAGTGATATGGACGACGTTCGCCAATTCATGCCCTGGATACTGACCGCCGACCAATTGCCAGACTACAAAATCACCTACGCAGGCCAGCAGCACGTCGACGATCTCGACACCTTCGTATTCCACGTGGAGCCTGCGAAAGAGGAAAAGGACAAACGTTACTTCCAGGGGCGAGTCTGGGTCGATAGTCGTGATCTACAGGTGGTGAAGTTGTGCGGCAAGAGCGTACCCGAACAAATTCGGCGCAAGAAAAAAGATCCCATTGAGGTTCGTCCAACGTTTGTCGGATACCGCCAGCTTGTGGACGGCCACTGGTTCCCGGCGTATGCACGCGTGGATGACACGCTGCATTTCGGAGTGCAATCGATTCATTTGCGCGAGATTGTCAAGTTCAAGGACTATAAGCGTCGAGAACCCGCTGCCGCTGCAGTATCAAAACCATAAAGGCACATCCTTCCAGAAAATCAGAACAGCACTTGAACCACGATTTCAGATATGCTGTACTGCACCTATGGCTGAAGAGAAAGAAAAAAACCGGGCTAAAGACATCGTTCTCTGGATCATCACCGTCGCCTTGGTGGCTCTGGCGATCTTCTGGTACCAGAAACCGAGATAGTATTGGCGGAGATCGTTTGCTTTGCTCGTGATCCCTCCCAACCCGCTGTGGGCTAGTTTCGCAATCCTCGCCCCGCGGCGCACCAGCTTTGCAAGTTCCCTTCCCATTGCCCTTGCCGATTTGAACCGCTGGTTCTAATACTCCAAGCGGTTTACAAAAACAGAACAAAAAACAAATTTAAAACATTTGCACACGCACTGGCGTTCTACTCTGGATTAGCTAAAATCCGCACCGGGCCTGAGCTGGGAACTGGATCTTCTGCCGATCCAAATGGGTCTCATCCCTGCCGGGTTCGCCTGCTTCGTTCAGAACGAAACTCCCAAGGAGAAAACTCAAACTATGACTCGAAGAAGTTGTGCCTCCCCCACTTTGCTCGTCGTACTGTGTCTGCTGACCTGTCTGAGTCTGATCGGAAGCGCGCTTGCCCAAGACGCGCCTGTGGAGAAGCCGCGCGCGAGGTATGCGGTCATGCCTCCGCACTTGCATCCCGCAATTGCTCCGCCGCCGGCTTCGCTCCAGAGTTGGAATGGCTCGTTCACCTATAACGGAAGCAGGTACACCTACAACATGGTCGGTGCGGCGCCATCCGCAAATACTACTGCGACCGTCACCACCTACATCATTCCCGTGAAGATCACGATCACGAATCGGAACGGGACGAAAAGCACGTTCGATCCATCCCACGTGCTTTCGAATGGGAACACGGTCACCAACAACACGCTGCATTCCCCACTTTTCGATGCGACGACTACCTATGTTCAGGGCGGAGTCAATGTCGGTACCACCCAGTACATCGATGCCTTCCAACGCGCGAACTTCTGGGGCACAGTCTCATCCCATCCGAACTCGCACCTGCTCCTGAGTACGACGGTGCTGGCGGAGCAAAGTCTCAGCCCATCGCGAACGTATGGGAAGACGGGCAGCCCGTTTGGGTTCACCGCTGCAGAAGTTGATATCAATTGGTTTGACTCGCAGATTCCAACGCTGATCACGAAGTTGGGAATTCAGCCCAACCAGTTCCCCATCTTCCTGCTCTACAACACCTATCTCACGCAAGGCGGCTGCTGCATCGGCGGATACCACAGCTCAGAGGGCAGCGTCAGTAACCCGCAGGCCTACGCCGAAGCCACCTACGTCGATCACGTCGGCGCGTTCTCGCAGGATGTCTCCGCGCTTTCGCATGAAATCGGCGAGTGGGCGGACGATCCGTTGACCGTAAACTTCAACGGGAATAACACGCCGTGCGGCATTCTCGAGGTCGGCGATCCGGAAGAAGGCTTCTCGAACTACGGAGCCTTCCCCTACATGCTGCACGGGTTCACCTACAACCTCCAGGACCTGGTCACGCTTCCCTACTTCGGAGCTCCGGCCACCACGTCCGTAAATCACTGGTTCAGCTTCCAGGGGAATTCCTCGCTATTCGTGTGTTCGAACGGATCATAGTTCGTTGTTGGTCCCTCGTCGCAAGCCCGCCTCGCGAGGGGCGGGCTTTTTGGTACACGAAGGCGAGTTCGGCCCTCCCATTTTCCATACTAGGGGTTTCTGCCTGCCATCGGGTAATATACTTCGGCTGCACCATGCACCTCGCTGGCGGCGCGTCTGCGCTCGCTTTCGTTCATCGATGAACCGCGAATATCACAAAGGTTACAGCCAGGAACTGCACCGCGACATGGAGGCTCTCGTCTTCGGGCATGCCGGGTCGCCCCTCCTCGTCTTTCCCACCTCCATGGGAAAGTTCTTTGAATACGAGGACCGCGGCATGATCGGCACCCTTGCCCCCAAGATCGAGCGGGGAGAGCTCCAGGTGTTCTGCCCCGATGGCGTCGATACCGAAAGCTGGTACAACAAGGGCGTGCATCCGCGAGTGCGGGTCATGCGCCATCTGCAATACGAGCGCTACCTGCTGCACGAATTCCTGCCGTTTCTCCGCTGGAAGAATCAGGCATCGCAATTGGGTGTGACGGGCTGCAGCTTCGGCGGGTACCATTGCGTTAATTTCGCGTTGAAGCATCCTGACGTCGTAACTCACTGTGTCAGCATGAGCGGCGCATTCGACATCCATCAGTTTCTGGATGGTTACTACGATGACGACTGCTACTTCAACAATCCTCCGGATTTCATCCCCAATCTGACCGACGACTGGTTTCTGAGCCGATACCGGAAGATGAAACTTGTGCTCGGTACGGCGGATTGGGATATTTGTCTGGATCAGAACGTGAAGTTCTCGGCGAGCCTGAACGGCAAAGCGATTCCGCATTGGTTGGACATCTGGAATGACAATTCCAAGCATGACTGGCCACTGTGGCTGAGGATGGCGGGGAAGTACTTCTAAGATATTTGTAGAGACGTAGCTTGCTACGTCTTTTCTGCCCGTGGTTAGAGAGACGTTGCAAGCAACCTCTCTACGGAGTGAGTAATGAAGAAGATTGGCATTCTATTCGGTATGGAGAACACCTTCCCGCCCGCGGTGGTGGAGAAGATCAATTCGATGAAAGTCGAGAGCGTCACCGCCGAGTTCGTAAAGATCGGCGGCATCCGCATGGACGAGCCCAAGAACTACGACGTCATCATCGACCGCATTTCACAGGACATCCAGTTCTATCGCGCGTATCTCAAGAACGCGGCTCTACATGGAACGATTGTCGTAAATAATCCATTCTGGTGGAGCGCCGACGACAAGTTCTTCAACTATTCCCTCGCGCACAAGATGGGGGTCGCGATCCCTCCGACGGTGATCCTGCCGCACAATAAGCATCCCGAAGGCACCACTGAGCAGTCAATGCGCAACCTGATCTTCCCCTTGAACTGGCAGGAAATCTTCGACTATGTCGGCTTCCCCGCTTTCCTCAAACCCTATTCCGGCGGTGGATGGAAGCACGTTTACAAAGTGCATACACCGGAGGAGTTCTTCCATCACTACAATCAAACCGGCGACCTGTGCATGACCTTGCAGCACGGTGTCGAGTTCGATGAATACTATCGTTGCTATGTGGTGGGACAGGAAAAAGTCCACATCATGAAGTACGACCCCAAGGCGCCTCATCATGAGCGCTATGTGAAGGGAAATCCCCCGCCGTCTTCACCGGCTTTGCGCGATCGCATCGAGAAGGATTCGCTAGCCCTATGCCGTGCGTTGGGCTATGACCTTAATACGGTCGAGTTCGCGGTAGAAAATGGCGTGCCCTACGCGATCGACTTCCTGAATCCCGCTCCGGATGCGGAAATTACGTCCGTCGGCCAGGAGAATTTCGACTGGATCGTGGATGCCGTCGCAGAGATGGCCGTCAAGATGGCTAAGAGCGGAGTCAGTCCGATGAAGGAATTGCGCTGGGCAGGATTTCTTGCGGGAAACGATGCCCAACGATCAGCTAAGGCGAAATTCAAGTAGCATCGCTGCTTTTTACCTTTCGGCGAAGAAAGCGCACTTCGCCTGGACCGGGCACTCCAGGCACTTTGGGTTGGTTCGTTTACAAGTCTGCTGACCGTGTGTTTTCAGGAGCAGGTACGCTCGCATCCGGGCGTCAAACGTCTCCGAGACTTCGGCGGCGATGGCACGCTGGGCCTCGCGATAGCCGGCTGAGTAATTTTCTCCTTCCGGTCCTTGCAAGATTCGTATGAGCACGTGTGTACAGTTCGAGGGCACTGCAGCGAGAGGCGCAATTCCAGCGAAAAGTAGGACACGATCAGCACCTGGATCGGCTATCCCAGGAAAGCTCTTCAGAGTCTTGCGCACTTTTGCGAGTGGTCCTCTTAAAGCTGAGCAGAGATCGCCTCCGAACTCATCCTTGACTCGCATCGCAATTTCCTTGAGGCGTTGGGCACGCAACTCAGGGACCATGCCGCCGACCTTCAGCGCATTCGCGATTTTCGCGGGACTGGCGGCAAGCAGTTGCTGCGGTTCGATCCCAACCTGCTGCTTCAGATTCTTCCAGCCCTTCTCGCAAGCCGCGTCGCTAGCCGGATACCCGCAGTGCCACCACACAAGAAACTCATAAGGCTCTACGGGGAATGCAGGCTCCTGCGGGCCGTAGAACTTCTCCAGCCGGTTCAGAAGGTCAAGAACGGACATTTGAGGTTGAGCCACTGCGGACGAGATGTTACTTTGGGTCTCTTTGGAGCGCAAGCTATGCCGAGCACTCGTCCCGAAACAGATCGCTAGAAAGGGCTACCGCAATGAAATCTGGTGCCGCCGCAAAGACGGTCGATGAATATCTAGCCAACACGCCGAAGCCAGCCCGCAGCACCCTGAAACACATTCGCGCCGTGATTAAATCCGTCGTGCCGAAAGAGACGACCGAGGTAATCAGCTACCGGATGCCGATGTTCAAATACAACGGGATGCTAGTGGGGTACGCGGCGTTCAAGAACCATTGCAGCCTTTTCCCCACGGGATCGGGTGCGCTCGATCAGTTCGAGAAAGAACTGAAAGGCTACCGCACATCCAAAGGCACGATTCAATTTCCGTCGGATAAGCCTTTACCGGATGCGCTGCTGAAGAAGATCGTGCGGGCGCGAGTCAAGGAAAACCGGGAATGGGACTGATGGATTCTGCCCCTATCATGCCCTTTCGTCGTTGCTATAATGTTGTGGCTTAGTCTCGCTCATTGACCCAAGATAGGGCATTCGGAAGCAGTGCACATCCTGAATTGAACTTGCGGGCACCAAGGCCCGAGTCACCCTTTTTATGCTGCCGACCTTCACTATCGGAATCGAAGAAGAGTATCAAACCATAGATCCGGGCACGCGCGACCTGCGTTCGCATATTCACGCCGAAATCCTGGAGAAGGGCAGGATGATTCTTCAGGAGCGGGTAAAGGCGGAGATGCATCAGTCCGTGGTCGAGGTGGGGACGAGCGTCTGCAAGAACATCAAAGAGGCGAAAATAGAGTTACGCACGCTGCGCCGCAATATTATCCGGCTCGCGGGGGAAAATGGATTAAAACTGGCTTCGGTGGCGACGCATCCATTTTCCGATTGGCGCACGCAGGAGATTCATCCCGACGAGCGTTACAAGAACATCGTCGAGGACTTGCAACTGGTGGCGCGGGCCAACCTGATCTTCGGCCTGCATGTTCACATCGGGATCGAAGACCGCGAGACTGCGATTCACATGATGAATCATGCGCGCTACTTCCTGCCGCACATTCTCGCGCTCTCGACCAATTCTCCCTTCTGGCTGGGCATGAACACGGGCCTGAAATCGTACCGCTGCAAAGTGTTCGACAAGTTTCCACGCACCAATATTCCCGACTACTTTCCGAGTTGGGGCGAGTACGAGAATTTCATCAAACTGTTGATCAAGACCAACTGCATCGATAACGCCAAAAAGATCTGGTGGGACATCCGGCCTCATCCATTCTTCAACACCATCGAGTTCCGCGTCTGCGATATCCCGATGCGCGCGGACGAAACGATCGCCATTGCCGCCCTGATTCAGGCCACGGTTGCGAAACTTTACAAGCTTTATACGGCGAATCAGGGATTCCGCCTCTATCGCCGCGCCCTGATCATGGAAAACAAATGGCGTGCCGCTCGCTATGGACTTGACGGCAAGCTGATCGATTTCGGAAAGCAGAAAGAAGTGCCCGCTCGCGACCTGATACATGAATACCTGGAATTCGTCGACGATGTGGTGGATGAATTGGATTCGCGCGAGGAACTCGAATACATACACAAGATTCTCGAGACCGGCAGCGGGGCCGACCGGCAATTGCGAATCTTCGAGCAAACGGGAGATCTGAAAAAAGTAGTCGATTACATCATTGGGGAGACGGAAGCCGGTCTGGCAGAAAGCGAAGAACCGGCTGCCGTGACGAAAGCAGGGTAATGAGCACTCCTGTACGTTCGAATCACATCAATCTGAACCAACTTCCGTTTGACCCCGAATTCACTCCGGGAGCTCGCAATGCCGTAAATGTCTGCTTGCGGATTCAGCCCAGCGAGCGCGTCTGCGTGATCACGGATGAAGCGACGCTGGAGATCGCGGCCTCGATCGTTGCAGAACTAGAAAAGCTTGGCGCACCGTATCACGCCTGGGTGATGGAGGAACTGGCAGACCGTCCGCTCAGGGACCTGCCCCACGAGATTCTTGAAGACCTCGAACAAAGCCAAGTGTCGATCTTTGCCGTACAGGCGGAGCGCAATGAGTTGCGCTCGCGCATTCAGATGACTGACGTTGTGAACCGGCGCAAAATCCGTCATGCGCATATGGTCAACATCAATCGCCAGATCATGCTGGAAGGAATGCGCGCAGACTTTCAACGCGTCGACCGTCTCAGCCAAAAAGTTGTCGAGATGGTGCGCAAGGCTTCGAAAATTCGCGCCACGACCGCCGCCGGCACCGATCTCTCGGCCGCTTTGAATCCGAACTATAAGTGGCTCAAGACCAGCGGTATTATCTCCCCGGAAAAGTGGGGAAACCTTCCCGGCGGGGAGATCTTCACGACCCCCGGAGAAGTGAATGGGACTTTCGTCATCGACGGAGTCGTCGGCGATTATCTGTGCGCGAAATTCGGCAACCTGCGCGAGACTCCCCTCACGATTCGCATGAAGGGCAACCGCCTGATCGAAGCCCACTCCGAGAATCGAGAACTGCAAGACGACTTCTGGAAGTACACGCACACTGATGCCAACAGTGATCGCGTCGGTGAATTCGCCATCGGCACGAACATCGATTTGAAAGATGTGATCGGCCAGATCCTGCAGGATGAGAAATATCCCGGCGTGCACATCGCGTTCGGAAATCCCTACGGCGCTCACACCGGCGCGGATTGGGATTCGACGACGCACATCGACGTAGTCGGCCGGAAGTTCAACATCTGGGTCGATGACCTGCAGATCATGCGTGAGGGAAAGTTTTTGGTGGAGGCATAAATCCTTGCCCGTTTCCGGCAGCCACGACACTTCTGCTTCGAAACTGCTGCAGAGAGCTTATGCGGCCTTCAATGCCCGCGATATCGACGGCGCATTGGCGACGATGAATCCTGATGTTGTATGGCCCAACGGCATGGAAGGCGGCACCGTCCACGGTCATGAGGGCGTCCGCGCTTACTGGACTCGGCAATGGGGCATGATTGATCCTCACGTCGAACCGGTCGGCTTTAGTGAAGACGAATCCGGACGCATCGTGGTCGAGGTGCATCAAGTCGTACGCGACCTCACTGGAAAACAACTGCTGGATCGCATGGTCCAGCACGCCTACACCCTGAACGATGGGTTGATCCAAAGCATGGACATTCGCGAGTAACCCGTTCCATACTGCCTCCCTATGATTCCCTCGCTGCGCAGGCAGTTCAATCACAACTTTACCCCGGAGAAATACCAGACGTTTCTACGGCGCATTGACCAGGAATCCGGGACCCACGTGCAGTTCCGTCTCTCAGAAACCCCGTGCTTCTTCCCGAAGGAATTGATCGACCGCATGGCGCGCGACGGCGAGGCCTTGATCCGGCAACTGGTCGACAACCCGGAATATCGAGCAAAGTCCGACGAGGCCGTTCCCCCGGAGTTTAACGTTCCGAATGAAGCTCCCCATCCGATGTTCGTGCAGGTTGATTTCGGACTCGTGCGTGGTTCCAGCGGCGAGCTAAGACCTAAGCTCGTCGAATTACAAGCCTTCCCTTCCCTCTACGCGTACCAGGGACCGTTGGCAGAAGCCTACATCGACGTGTATGGTCTGAAGCCGGACTCCGGCCGACTGCAGTACCTGTTGAGCGGACTGGAAACCGACTCGTACCGCGAACTTCTTCGGCGCGCCATTGTCGGCGCGCATGATCCCGAAAATGTGATACTGATGGAAATCGATCCTGCGCATCAGAAGACGCTCCCCGATTTCCTTCTCACCAAAAAAATGCTGGGCGTGCGCGCCGTCGATGTTGTCGATATCAAGAAGGAGGGGTCCCACCTCTATTACCAGCGTGACGGCAAGCGCATTCCGATTCAGCGGATTTATAACCGTGCCATTGTCGATGAACTGGAACGCAAGAACGTGAAGATGGCATTCGACTGGCGAGACGATCTCAAGGTCGAGTGGGCGGGACACCCGAACTGGTATTTCCGCATCAGCAAATTCTCCATCCCGTATCTGAAACATGAGTCCGTACCAAAAACCTGGTTTCTCGATCAACTCAAAGAAATCCCTGTCGATCTCGAGAATTACGCCTTGAAGCCGCTCTACTCGTTCGCAGGTCTGGGCGTGGTGATTGCGCCGAAAAAAGAAGACATCGCCGCGATTCCGGCCGACAAGCGCCCGTACTACATCCTGCAGGAACGTCTGAATTTCGAACCGGTGATTGAAACCCCGTTCGGCGGCACAAAAGCGGAAGTGCGGGTTATGTATATCTGGCTGGAAGAGCTTAAGCCGGTGATGACGATTATCCGCATGGGCCGCGGACTTATGATGGGCGTCGATCACAACAAGAACATGGAATGGGTCGGGGCTTCGGCTGGCTTGTATGTGAAATGAACACGCCTAACCCGTTAACCACGAAGGCGCACGAAGGAAAACCATTCTTGAAACCCATCGTGCAACTTCGTGTGCTTTGTGGTTGATGACTTACAGCGCGACCTTCCGATTCCACGGAACATCACTTCAGCTTCGCAAACAGCAGCACGAAGATCGCCCAGATTCCCACGGTCATTGGGAACTGAACCACGGCGGTGTCCCGAATCAGGCCACCTCTCGGTAACGCGAATGTCAGCAACATCATGGCTAGAGCAGTCAGGACTCCAACAAGAAACTTGCCTTTGGCATTCATTTCTCTCGACCCTTGCCTTTCTTCCCGCCCCCGCGAAAGAGTTGCAGTTCAGATAGCTGGCGATTGCACACCTGTTTTCGCGTTGTCGATGCCCGCCGCTTCCAGACGCCGGCTCGCCAGAATCCCACCCGCAAGCAGAACCATCGCCAAAACCACGGCGGCCGAGATCCATCCCCAATGCTGCATCGGATGCCGCAGTACCCGCAGGAAATGGCGCCCGTAATGGCCAGCGACGAAGGCGATCGTGAAGTATCTTGCTCCCCGGCAAACCGTGACGATTGCAAGAAATCGTCCTAGCGGATAATCCCCCGCACCTGCAGCCGCGAAAAACAACGAGGTCGGAGAGGGCAGCGGAATCGCCGTCGAAGCAATCAACGTTCCAGTGCCCCAATGCTGAAACAATTTCAGAAACTTCGAGAGCTTGCCGTGTCTGAATTTCCTGTCCAGGTAGGCCGAGCCAGCCGTTCTTGCGAGACGGAAAGTCAGATAAGCCCCGACGACTGATCCCGCGGTCGCCGCGGCAGCATACTCCCACCACAACGGCCGATGACTTGCCGCAAGTACAGCGGTTAGGATATCCGGACCACCAAATGTGGGGATCGGCGAGCTATCGAGTATCGCCAGGAAGAAAAGACCTGCCGCCCCCAGATGCCGCAACGTTGTGAGCAGCGTCGGATGGCCGCGTGGTTTATGGAGCGGGGCGAGCAGGCTCAGCATGCCTGCAATATATCAATTCCCCCTGGAACTCCCGGTGAAGTCTAACGGATCTTTTGCACGATCGTGGTCTCGAGTTCCCTGCCGTTGGGCCGCTTCACGTACATCTTGTCGCCTTTCAGCCGGACGGCGACCGAAGAACCGACGCGGATCTCCCCCGGGACGTAACCGTCCGCCGAGTCTGGGCAATACTCTCCCACATATTGCGATCCATTGACCCTGACCATAATGGCTGCGCGCCGGTTCCCCTTCTCAACCTGCTCCCGCATCTCCCGTTCTGCTTGTGTCCAGTTCTCCACGTCACGGCCTGGAATCCGTCCGCTTTGAACGTAAATCTCTTCCGCACGGCGGCGGGTGGCTTCCTGCAAATCTGCCGCAAAAGCAGAAATCGGCGAGTCCTTTAAGAGGTCAGTTTCCACGGTGAGACTTCTCCTTGCTGGACCCTTTTCGCTGAACGCTGGTATCCAATCTCAATGTTAGTCCCTCCAAACCATGCTGGCGTCTTCTGGCATCAAACCAACGGACGTAGCGGAAGCCAATTTCAGGAAAGTTGAACCGGCGTTCCAAACAGGGACCACGCTCCGGAAGCCTAACCGTTCTCGTGTCTTGCAGGCGCAATCGAACATGGCAGTTGACCGGAGTGGTCGAGCGGCCTAACATTACCGCGACCCGCGCCGGACAGCGACCAGCGCTCATATGATCGGCCAGCAAGTATCCCACTACCGCATCCTCGGCAAGCTCGGGGGAGGGGGTATGGGTGTGGTTTATGAGGCCGAGGACCTGAAACTCGGGCGCCACGTAGCTCTTAAATTCATCCCTGAAAATCTCGCCGGCGACCCTAAGTCTCTGGAGCGATTCACCCGCGAGGCCCGAGCCGCTTCCCTGCTCAATCATCCCAACATCTGCACGATTCACGGGATTGAAGACAACCACGGCCATCCCTTTATCGTGATGGAGAGGCTCGAGGGCGAGAGCCTGAAGCAGACCATCGCCGGTCATCCCGTGCCGGTCGACAAGGTGCTTGACGTAGGCGTCCAGGTGGCCGAAGCTCTGATGGCATCCCATGCCAAGAACATCGTCCATCGCGACATCAAGCCGGCGAACATCTTTCTGACTCCATCTGGCCAGGTCAAAGTACTCGACTTCGGGCTGGCCAAACTCGTCCATAACCTCGGAACTGAAGATGATGCCGGCGCCGACAATTCACTGACTGCGATCGGCGTGATCCCGGGCACTGCCGTCTACATGTCGCCAGAGCAGGCCCGCAGCGAGACGGTTGACGCCCGCAGCGACCTGTTCTCCTTCGGCGTCGTCCTCTACGAAATGTGCACGGGTAAAAAGCCCTTCACCGGTGCCAATTCGCTGGTCACCCTCGATGCCGTGTTGCACGCCAAGCCTACACCTCCACGCGATTTGAATCCGAAGATTCCCATCGAACTGGAAGGCATCATCGGCAAGGCGATGGAGAAGAACCGCAACCATCGTTACCAGAGCGCCGCCGAGATGAAATCGGACTTGGCGTTGTTGAAGCGTGAATCCGAATCAGGCCAGGTGAAGAGCGGAACTAACACTGCGAGGTTGCGTGCCGCGACGAAGACTTTCGGCCGCAACACACGCCTGCAAACCTATCTCCTGATTGGAACCGCAGCCCTGCTCGTGACGGTGCTAACAGCGGTGGGCGCCTGGTGGTACAAGCATCGGGAGCTGGCCAATGCGGAGCAGCGAAATGCCATTGCAGTTCTGCCCCTGCAAAATATGAATGGCGATTTCAACGTCGATTATCTCCGATTTGCCCTAGCCGACGAATTAACTAGCGTGCTGACATATTCTCGGACGCTCGAAGTCCGCCCCTCATCGGTGACTCGGAAGTATGTCGCAATCGACCTCGATCCGAAGAAGGTCGGGCAGGAAATGCGAGTGGGGAGGATACTGACCGGGTCTTTCCGCAAGCAAGGCGACCAGCTATTGGTCACCTTGGAGGCGATTGACGTTCCTACGGACCGTCTGCTCTGGCAAACGACCGTCACCGAAAAAAGTGAGAACCTGATTGGCTTGCAGGAGCAATTGACCACTCAGGTCCAGCACGGCTTGTTGCCAATTTTGGGCGGCGCCGGAGGTGCTGTCGAAGCCGCTGCCTCTCGCCCCAAGAATCAGCAGGCTTATGACTTCTATCTGCGTAGCGTTGCCGTCCCCCACGACCCCGCGCCCAACAAAGAAGCGATCAAGATGCTGGAATGGGCCGTCGGGATCGATCCAACCTACGCGCCCGCGTGGGAAGCTTTGGGCCAGCGGTACTACTTCGATTCAACCTACGGTGGAGGCGGCGAGGAGATGTTCCAGCGCTCGAATTCAGCCTACGAGCGCGCGATCTCGCTGGACCCGAACCGAGTCATGGCCGCCAGTAGTCTGATCACCAACCGTGTCGAGCGTGGTGAACTCGGGCGCGCATACGACGCCGCCACCGATCTCGTGAGGCGGCGCCCGCAAAGTGCCGATGCCCACTTCGCGCTGGCGTACGTCCTGCGCTATGCCGGCATCCTCGACAAGTCGACGCAGGAATGCAATGCCGCCCGGCAACTCGATCCGGGCAACTTCTTCTTCCGCTCGTGCGCATGGTCATTCCTGGAAATGGGCAAGACAGATCGCGCCATGGATTTCGTCCATCTCGATGCCGGATCGGAATGGGCCGCATGGGTCACTCCCTACATTTATATGGCGGAGGGCAATGTTTCCGAAGCGCACAACGCCGCCAAGAACATGGGCAAAGCCGCCTCGTATCATCGTGAGTTGATGGAGGCTTGCACCGCGACGCCTCGTCCCACGGACTTGGCGAAGATCGTGCGCGACAACGAATCTTCGGTGATGATCGAGCCAGATGCCGAGAACTGGTACCACGTCGGCGCGCTGATGGCAGCCTGCGGGCAGAGCGAACCGGCGCTGCGTCTTTTGAAAGCCGCCGTGCAGCAGAACTACTGCGCCTATGGGGCATTGTTAGACGACCCTATGCTCAAGGACCTGCGCAAGGAAACAGCGTTCAACCAGGTGCTTACACAGGCGAGCAATTGCCAGGCGATGTTGAAGGAAAACCGTCAGTAAGCCTTTCCCCATGGCAAACCTCACGCGACGGGCGATTCTTCAGTCTTCAGTCATCAGCTTGGCAGCGTCCCGCATTCCGTTGGAAGCGGGCGTCGCATCCGACATCGCCCGCAAGGGGCGCATTCGCCAGTCGGTCTGTCAGTGGTGCTACCGGCAAATGTCGATCGACCAACTGGCGCAGTCCGCGGCGAGCATCGGCCTGCGAGGGGTCGATCTGTTGCAGCCGGACGACTACGAAATCCCCCGCCGCTGCGGCCTGGTTTGCACCATGGGGTACGCCGGTGGCGGAGAAATCAACAAGGCCTTGAACCGCACGGAGAATCACGCCGCCATCGAACAGGCCTTTCGGGCGAACATTCCGCGGGCAGCAAAGGCGGGCGTTCCCAACGTCATTACGTTCTCAGGTAACCGCGCCGGCCTATCGGATGATGAGGGCGCACGCAACACGGTCGCTGGCCTGAACCGACTCAAGAAGATTGCGGAGGATCATGGTGTAACTATCTGCCTGGAGTTGCTCAACAGCAAACGCGATCACCACGATTACATGTGCGATCACACGGCCTGGGGCGTGCGCGTGGCGCAGGAAGTCAACTCACCGAACGTGAAGCTCCTTTACGACATCTATCACATGCAGATCATGGAAGGCGATCTGATCGAAACTATAAGCACCAACATTCAGTGGATTGGACACTTTCATACCGGCGGCGTCCCCGGCCGCCATGAATTGAACGGCACCCAGGAAATTCAATGGGATGCGGTAATGCGCGCCATTGCCGACTCGGGCTTCCGCGGTTATGTCGCTCACGAATTCATCCCAACGGCGGACCCGCTGGCTTCGCTGAAGAGTGCTGCCGATTTGTGCGACGTCTGAATCACCCCGCTAACCGCTTCTTTCCCGGCGAGTCTAAGGAAATGTGACAATACAGCGGAAAGAATTTGCGTCGGAGCGGGGGTAGGCCCCATCCTTGTAACGTGAGACATTCCGGACCCGTCAGCCTGCTGCGGCGATCTCCCCGCAGCGTTCCAATCAATTTTGAGAGCCTGCACCTTTCCGGGTTCATGCTTTTTTGCCTGTGTGTCCTCTTCGTTCTGACCGCGCCTGCTCAGGCCCCATCCGCCGCAAGCAAAGAGCGTGCACAACATGCGCCCTCTGCTCTTGCGATCGCTGACAGATTCGCGGAGCCTCCCGGTCTTCTGTATCAGGGCGTGCCGGCTGACATACCCCAGGACGAAGGTGTTGCCGGTCTACGCCTCCAGCTTTTGCGCCTTGGCACTGCCGCCCGACTGATGCAGGTGGTGGCCCATCCGGACGATGAGGACGGCGGCCTACTTACCCTCCAAGCCCGCGGTCACGGCGTTACCACGCTGCTGATGACGTTGAATCGTGGCGAGGGCGGCCAAAACAAGGTTGGTAGTAATCTGTCCGACGTTCTTGGCGTGCTGCGAACCGAGGAACTTCTCGCCTCAGACCAGCATTACGGTGTGCAGGACCGGTTCTCGCGCGTCGCCGATTTCGGATTCTCGAAGAACCCCGATGAGACTTTCGCCAAATGGGGCGGCCACGACGTCGCTCTCGCCGACATGGTTCGCGTCATTCGGACGTTTCGTCCCGACGTTCTCGTCGCACGCTTCTCCGGCACTGAACGCGATGGTCATGGAAACCACCAGGCATCAGGCATTCTGACGAAAGAAGCGTTTCGCGCTGCGGCCGATCCGAAGCGTTTCCCTGATCAGATTGCACGAGGCCTGGAGCCATGGCAACCCAAGAAGCTTTACATCGGCAACGTCTGCCCCTGGGGCTCGATGACCTGCCCCGATCCGGACTGGTCCGTGAAGTTCAACACGGGCCAACGCAACGCAGAGCTCGGGATGTCCTACGTTCAGTTCGCGATGAAGGGCCTGCGGCATCAGCTTTCACAAGGCGCAGCCAACTGGACCATCGACGACGGCGACCGATTCACTTTCTACCGGCGCGTGGACTCCGTCTTGCCGGAACAGAAAGCTGGACACGAACAGGATTTCTTCGACGGCATCGATACTTCCTGGCAAGCGCTTGCCTCGCGATTCGACATATCAGAAGCCAAATTCCCCGGGTTTCAATCCCAACTGGCAGAAATCGCAAAGCTGGTGGCCGACGCATCGAAGGTCGCCGGTGGTAGCGATCCGTCACTCGCAGCTCAGCCTCTTACGAAACTTGTCACACAATTGACTAAGCTGAGCGGCCAAATCAACGGCAGTAACTTACCCCCTGCCACGAAGCTCGATTTGCTGACCCGGATCGCTGAGAAACAGCAGCAGGCCGAGACAGCCCTGAATCTCGCCCTTGGAGTAACACTCACCGCCAATGTCTCTTCCAACAAGGGCCTCAAAGCAGGCTTTCCGAAAGAAGACGACGCGCTGACCACCGTCTCTCCCGGACAGGAGTTCATGGTCGGGGTGACTCTGCACAACGGTTCGAAGCTGCCCTTGACGATCGATCACATCAAGCTCGAAGTGCCGGCGGGCTGGAACACGATTGACGGCAAAACGCGCCCTGAGACAGTTGCTCCCGGCAAGGACCTTCACGCCGACTTCCGCCTGCACGTACCGAAAGACACGCCCTACACACGTCCCTACTGGCATCGCGATGATCCCGATACCGACAGCATCCATCACGTCGACAATGAGGAATACGCGACGCTTCCCTTTTCGCCGCCTCCTTTACAGGCTCGGATCGAATACTCCGTAGGGGACGCGAAAGAAGGTCGCGCACGGAATAGCATTGCTGTGCCCGTAGTGACTCCGTTCGCTGACGAAGCCGGAAAACAGCGGTCGCGCCCACTTGCCGTGGTGCCCGCATTTTCTGTGGCCCTGGAGCCCGGAACGCAGGTCATCTCCACACATAACGGAAAAACCACCACTGTTACCGTCGGCGTGACCAGCAATCTCACGCACAAGGTCGGTGGCGATTTGCGCTTAGAGCTGCCAGATGGTTGGCGCTCCGAGCCCGCCCAAGCGCCGGTGAGTTTGACCCATCGCGGAGAAAAACAGGAAATCGAGTTCAAAGTCTTTCCCGCCGGATTGCAGCAGCAAGGACGCGCCACCATCCGCGCAGTCCTCGAATCGGAAGGCGAGAAATATAGCGAAGGCTACACTCTCGTAGCGCGTGAGGACCTCGGCAGCTTCTACTACTACCAGCCGGCGCGGCAGCGGGTCAGCATCGTAGATGTGCAAGTTCCCCACGATCTGAAAGTCGGATACATCATGGGCGCGGGCGACGACATTCCAACCATGCTTAAACAAGTGGGTATGAACGTCACCATGATTCCTGCCGAGCATCTGGCGACGGAAGACCTTGGCAAGTTTGGAACGATTGTCCTCGGCATCCGCGCCTACGACACGCAGAAAGATGTCATTACGAATAACAAGAAATTGCTGGACTTCGTCGAAGCGGGCGGAACACTCGTCGTGCAATACAACACCACCGCCGGAGACTTCAGCGGCAAATTCGCGCCGTATCCCGCGGACTTGAGCCGCGCTCGGGTCTCGGTCGAGGATGCTCCCATCGACATCCTTGCACCGGAAGACCCTATCTTTCATTACCCGAACACCATCACCCAGGACGATTTCAACGGATGGGTGCAGGAACGCGGCCTCTACTTCATGAGCAAGTGGGACGATCACTTCACGCCGCTGCTGGCATGTCACGATCCCGGAGAAGAGCCGCAGAAGGGCGGCTTGTTGCGCGCGCAATACGGCAAGGGAACCTACATTTACACCGGATATGCGTTCTTCCGCCAACTTCCCGCAGGCGTTCCAGGAGCCATGCGCCTATTCGTCAATATTCTCAGCGCAGGCAAGCACCAGCCGTAGGAGACGTAACTTGCAACGTCTTCGTTCGTCGTAGTGTGTACACGACCAAAGAACGCCTGAGCGAATATGGATTCAACGGCGCCAACACAACCCACGTCTCCAACTCTCATCCGCGGCATGGGCCTCTGGAGCGCCACCGCGATGAACATGATCGACATGATCGGCGTGGGCCCGTTCATCACTATGCCCCTGGTCATCGCGGCCATGGGCGGCCCACAGGCGCTGCTGGGTTGGATCGCGGGAGCGTTGCTCGCCGTTTGTGACGGACTGCTCACTGCAGAATTAGGCGCGGCTCTGCCGATGTCCGGCGGGTCGTACCGCTATCTCCGCGAAATATACGGGCCCCAGAAATGGGGACGCCTGATTTCCTTCCTGTTCATCTGGCAGGTATCGTTCAGCGCTCCACTCTCGATTGCCACCGGCTGCATCGGGCTGGCAGGCTACGCGGCCTATTACTGGCCGGAACTCGACACCGTGTACGCTCATCACGAAGCAGCGCTCCACTTGCCGTGGGCGGGCACACTGCAAGTGAACTGGATCGTAACTCCGGGAACAGCGGTCGCAGTTGTCATCTGTTTCCTGACCGTATTCCTGCTGTACCGGCAGATCACTGTGATCGGGCGCATGTCTAAGGTGTTGTGGTTCGCCGTGATGGGAACGATCCTGTGGATCATCTTCGCGGGTCTCACTCACTTCAACGCTGCCCGCGCCTTCGATTTTCCGCCAGACGCATTCACGCTCTCGCACCATTTCTGGAACGGGCTCGGCCTGGCCCTGCTGGTCGCAGCCTACGATTACTGGGGATACTACAACGTTAGTTTTCTCGGCGACGAGATCGAGGACCCTGGAAAGAATATTCCCCGAGCCCTGCTGCTTTCCATTCTCCTCGTGGCCTGTCTATATCTAATGATGAACCTGTGCATTCTGGCCGTCGTGCCGTGGCGCGAAATGCTGACCGCAGGACAGAACAACACTGGTTTGTATGTTGTGTCATTGTTCATGCAGAGGATTTACGGAAGCTGGGCCGCCAGGCTTGTCACAGGGCTCGTGATCGCCACCGCTTTTGCTTCGGTTTTTTCGCTCATGTTGGGCTACTCCCGAGTTCCATACGCGGCGGCGAAGGACGGCAATTACTTCCGGGCGTTTGCCAAAGTCCACCCGGTGCATCGATTCCCGCACGTTTCCCTGCTTGCGCTCGGCGTCGTTGCAGCAGCCTTTTGTTTTCTGCGGCTCAAGGACGCCATCGCCGCACTAGTCGTCATCCGCCTGATTCTGCAATTCCTGGTACAGGCAGTAGGTTCGATTGTGCTCAGGATCCGCCGGCCGGAACTTCCCCGGCCATTTCGCATGTGGTTGTACCCATTACCGGCGTTACTGGCGAGCGCTGGATTTCTTTTCATATTGTTCAAACGGGAAAACTGGCAGAAGGAAATGCGCTATGCGGTTGTGATCCTGCTGTCGGGTGTTCTCATTTACATGATTCGAGCCTGGAAGGACTCGGAGTGGCCGTTTCGTACGGCAGAGACTTGACGATCGAGGATATGGGCGCAGAAGTAACGAACGATTGCAACCGTGGATAAGGTCAGCCGCAACCGTGGAAGAGCGGCCCTTTAGGGCCGCATAAATCGTGCCCGATTTTTGGGCTTTAGCCCCAGTGAGATCTCTTAGATGAAGAGAGGAAGCACAGTTGGCTGATCACATCACAATCCCTGCGGTAGGAATGCAGCGTCAGCGCCCCGACTCCCCTTGGGCGCCGCTCCGCGAGCCTTTATTTCGCTCCTTGTGGATTGCAGCCGTTATCTCTTACACGGGCACTTGGATGCAGAACGTGGGCGCCGGCTGGCTCATGACCCAACTTACTACTTCCCCCTTGATGGTAGGCCTGGTGCAGGCCGCTGCCGCGATTCCAGTTTTTATCGTCGTGCTTCCAGCTGGCGCACTGGCCGACATGGTCGACCGCCGCAGGCTTCTTCTATTCACTCAGGGTTGGATGGTTCTTGCCGCCGCAGCTCTGGGCATCTTGACGCTGTCAGGTGCGGTGAATCCATGGGCACTGCTTCTATTCACATCCCTGATGGGCGTGGGCGCAGTAATGAACGATCCCGCCTGGCAGGCGATTACGCCTGAAGTTGTCTCGCCCCAGCGCCATGCATCCGCGGTCGCACTGAACTCGGCGGGATTCAATGTGGCGCGGGCGGCAGGCCCTGCCCTCGGCGGCATCGTGGTTGCTGCTGCAGGATCTGGATGGTCCTTTCTCCTGAATGCCGCGTCCTTCTTCGGAGTAATCCTGTTCTTGTACACGTGGAAACGAACGCCCAATGTGCAGCAGTCTTCTCCGCGGATCAGCGCGGCCATCGCAGAGGGTTTCCGCTACATCCAGGGAACTCCTCAAGTAAAATCCGTTCTCATACGCACCGGCGCATTCAGCTTAGGCGCGAGTTCTCTGCTGGCGTTGCTTCCTGTCGTCTGTCAACCCCACGGCGCACAGGGGTACGGATTCCTGCTGACCTGCTTTGGGCTGGGAGCACTTGCCGGAGCTGCGATTCTTCCTCGCCTGCGTGTGCAATATTCAGTTGATGGACTCGTCGTCGGCGCGACCGTCCTCTTCGCGATGATGACCTTCGCTGCCGGACAAGTCCATATCTTTGAATGGCTGTGTCTGGTATTGTTTACGGCTGGAGCCGCGTGGATTGGCATTCTGGCGTGCTTTAATGTGGTAGCCCAGACCATGTGTCCGTCGTGGATGCGGGCACGGGCGCTCTCGATGTATCTGCTGGTTCTGCAGGGAGGCATGGCTATCGGCAGCGCATTATGGGGAGCAGTTGCCGCCCGTCAGGGGGTTCCAGAAGCGCTCGCATGGTCGGCACTGGCGATGGTGGTTGGGCTTTCTACCATCCGCCGGCATCGACTGACAGCCGCAGAGTTGGAGATGGCTCCGGCGGTTGTCAGAGACTAACAGGGGGAATTATGAAAGCAAAAGTGACAGTAATTGCTTTTCTGCTCATCGCATGTATGGCTGGCCAAGCCTCCAAGCCAAAGGAAGAGCGTCGCACTGTCACGCAGGTTCTCGACCGCACCGTCTACAACATGGAGATGGAGTTCATCCCCGCCGCCGAAGCCATGCCAGAAGACAAGTTCGGATTTGCGCCGACCAACGGCGAGTTCAAAGGCGTCCGCACTTTCGCCCAACAGATCAAGCACGTCGCCGCTGTGAACTACGAATTGGGCGCGGCCATTTTAGAAGAGAAGCCGCCTATGGACGTCAATGGCGAGTCAGGTCCCGCATCGATCACTTCCAAATCCGACATTATCAAGTATCTGAAGGACTCTTTTGCGTACGTCCACAAAGCCGTTGCCACTATTAACGAAACCAATCTCGTGGAAACAGTCAGAAGCCCTTTTGGCGAAGGAAAGGTTTCGCGCCTGGGCCTCGCCAGTTCTGTTTCCTGGCATGGATATGACCACTACGGCCAGATGGTGGAATATCTACGGATGAATGGAATCATCCCTCCCGCAAGCAGGTAGCGCTGGACTCACTCAAGTCGATAAAGATCGCGAGGGTGCCCCATCCTTCTTTCGCGTTCTTTGCGAAGGAGGGTGGGGAGTTTGACTTTGTGAGGCAGCCTCAACGATTGCACTGGTCGGGTGACGCCGGATTTCTCCAAACCTCTCCCTTATTGCTATCATTCACCGCATCGCATGGGCATCGACTGGCAGACATTCCGCCTGACTCTGCAACTCGCGTTCACAGTCTCACTCATTCTGCTATTGCTCGGTCTCCCCATCGCCTATTGGATCGCCTACTCCGGTTGGCGATGGAAGTTCCTATTGGAAGCTGTCATAGCCCTGCCGATCGTGCTTCCCCCCACAGTATTGGGGTTCTATGTGCTGGTCGCTCTCGGCCCTCGTAGCCCTTTGGGGCGCTGGTGGATCGCTCTCACCGGACACACCTTGGCTTTTACCTTCACAGGTCTGGTGATCGGCTCCATCCTCTACAGTCTTCCTTTCGCCGTGCAACCATTCGCCGCATCGTTTTCAGCGGTCGACAAGAGGCTGATTTCCGCGTCGTCAACGCTTGGTGCCTCGACTCTGCGCACGTTCCTCCGCGTGATCGCGCCGCTCTCTGCTCCCGGACTCATTACTGGTGTGGCTCTGTCTTTCGCCCACACGATGGGAGAATTCGGCGTGGTGCTGATGGTAGGTGGAAACATCCCGGGAATCACACGCACGGTCTCTATCGATATCTATGATCGGGTACAGTCCTCCGATTACGCAGGCGCGAATCAGACAGCGTTGGTTCTTCTGGTCGTTTGTTTCGCTCTGCTGGCGCTGGTGTATGGGTTAAATCGTCGGGCATGGGTCATCCATCCCATAAAATAGAAGGCGATGAGCGACATCCGTACGATGGTTGACGTAGCCGCGCCCTCGCGTGACACCCCGACCCCGAGTGCGGCTCCACTGCACGCGAAATTTCAAAAGCGCCTCCAATCACGCAGCAACGAATTTCTTCTGGATGTCACCGTTGACGCGACGCCCGGCTTCACCATCCTCTTCGGCGCATCCGGTGCCGGTAAAACCACTCTGCTCGATTGCCTCGCAGGACTTACCACGCCCGACTCAGGACGCATCTCGCTCGCCGACCGACTCCTGTTCGACTCTTCCCGCCTCGTCAATGTAACCACCGCACAACGGCGCGTGGGATACGTATTTCAGACTCTGGCACTATTCCCGCACATGACTGTAGAGCGGAATGTGGCGTATGGCTTAGCGCATTTGCCGCCAGCCGAGCGCACTCGCCGTACAACTTCTTTGGTCGAAGCATTCCGCATCTCTCACCTCGTCTGCCGCAAGGCTCGTGACATTTCTGGTGGAGAAAGCCAGCGCGTCGCCCTGGCACGAACATTGGTGACGGATCCCGATTTCCTGTTGCTGGACGAGCCTCTGGCCGCGCTCGACGCACCCACAAAGGCAAGTATCATTGACGATCTCCGCGAGTGGAATCGCGTGCATAACATCCCCATCCTGTACGTCACTCACAGCCGGGATGAAGCTTTCGCCCTGGGCGAGCGCCTGATCGTGTTGGACACCGGACGCGTCGTCGCACACGGCACGCCACACGAGGTACTGAGCGCGCCTCTGGTCGAAACCGTCGCGCAATTAGCTGGCTTTGAGAATATTTTTGATTCTGTCGTGGAGGCAGTCCGCCCAGAGCGAGGTACCATGACCTGCCGCATAGCCGGGGACGCAGGCGGGGTTGTCCTCGAAACGCCTTTGGTACGTGGTGGGGTGGGGTCAATGCTGCGCATCGGGATTCGCGCCGGAGATATTCTGCTCGCGACTTCCCCGCCGACCGGACTCAGTGCCCGCAACGTAATCCCTGGACGCATTCAATCGCTTGAGCAGCGCGATGTGATCGTCTCCGCCCGGGTAAGGTGCCGTATCGAGATGGAAGTTCACCTCACTCTAGCCGCTCGCGATTCGCTGGAACTAACGCCGGGCAAGGAAGTATGGCTAGTGATCAAGACACACTCGTGTCACCTGATGCAAGCATGAAGTAACTGCACGTTCTAATCGTCGTACCCGATCGCTGGACTTAAGAAAGATCCGTTTACCATCTTTTGACAATTTCCAAACAATCTCTTCTTCACTTCCTGATATTTTCATCTCCATTTCGGAGGACTTATGTCGCACAGTTCCCAGTCCGCCGCACCCATCTGGACAGCGTTCCTCACCCTCATGCTCGTGTTCTCGGCCTCGTACTGTGCCGCCCAATCCCCCGCATGGCCGACTCACTCTCATGATGAACAACATACAGGCGTCTCCTCCGTACAATCTCAACCGCTCAGCAAGCTTCGCTGGAAGACGCCGGTGGACTTGGCGGTTCCTACCGGCGAAATCTTTATCCACTACGGCTCGCCCTTGGTCACTGCGCGCAACACCGTCATCGTTCCACTAAAAATCGGCACGGATAGTTTTCGCGTGGTGGCTCATAACGGCGCGACCGGAAATATCCTCTGGAAGCACAGTACGAGTTACCAGGCGCCTTTTGCGAATTTCTTGCCCGGCATGGGCCCCACGCTCTTCCAGAACCGGCTTTTCATTCCGGACAGCGCGGGGCGCGTCATGGTGCGACGAAGTCCTGATCTGGCCACAGGGAAATTCAACGAACTCTATTTCTACGGACAAAATAATTTTCAGGCAGACCCGACCGCCTATGAACAAAGCGTACAGATCAACACACCTCTCACGGTCGACGCGCACGGCAATCTCTTCTTCGGGTTTCTGGCGGTTGGCCCGACGCCCATCAGCCTGCAAAGCGGTCTCGCCCGTATTGCTGCAGACGGCACCGCAATCTGGGCTTCGGCTGCGTTCCTGAGTGGAGATTTTTTAATTAGTGAAGTCTCGATGAGCTGCGCACCCGCCCTTTCCCAGGACGGCAGCATTCTCTACGTCGCCGTCAGTAGCGGCGACTTCGGATTCGGCTATCTGCTCGCTCTCAATAGCAAGACTCTGGCAGTGATCAACAAAGTCCGCCTCACCGATCCATCCTCAGGTTTCGACGCCATCATGACCGACGAAAGCAGCGCGACTCCGACCGTCGGCCCCGACGGTGACGTGTATTACGGGGTCCTGGAGAACCCCTTCCCGCTCCACAACGACCGGGGTTGGCTGCTTCATTTCAACCGCGACCTCTCGCAACAGAAGATTCCCGGAAGCTTTGGATGGGACGACACGGCATCCATCGTCGACGCATCGCTCGTCGCGAGCTATCATGGCACCTCGCAGTACCTCCTCATGACGAAGTACAACAACTATGCCAGCATCAACACGGGCGATGGACATAATCGAGTTGCCATCCTCGATCCCAACGACACCGAGGCCGATCCCGTCATCCCCACAACACAAGTGATGAAAGAGGTCATTACGCAGCTTGGCGTCACTCCCGATCCCGATTTCCCGACGTTCCCCGGCGCAGTCCGCGAGTGGTGCATCAACACTGCGGCAGTGGACCCGTTCACCAAGTCGGTGATCGTCAACAGCGAAGACGGCAAGCTGTACCGCTGGGATCTCACCAGCAACACCCTATCTGAGGTGATCAAGCTATCCAGCGGTATCGGCGAAGCCTACACTCCGACAATCATAGGAGCGGATGGCACGGTGTATGCCATCAATCAGGCGGTACTCGACGCGATTGGGAAGTAGCACACTCCCCGACACGTCAGACGCGTCTTTCAGGGTGAGACAATTCGCAGGCTGTGATCTTAACGACGTGCGTTTAGGATTTCTGTCTTGTCCATCTCGATCACTGCCACCCATTGCCCCTTGCGCTGTTCAGAGAACACAACTCGCCCGCCAAGAATGCGCGCCGCAGCCCCCGCCGGCAAGTCCCTTTCATACCCAAAGAATCGCCGCTTCATTTCCGTCCACTTCTGCCACCGTTCGAGTATCGGATGTGCAGGCTCATACTTCGTGGAGAACACCAGGGCAATATCAAAGTTGGAGCGGAAATCCGCCGCCGAGAGAACCTGTTCCAGTGAAAAATCCTCGATGCGCACGACCTGAACAGGTCTCGTGACATAACCGAGCCACGGACGAGCCAGTTCATCCGAGGCCGGCCACGCCGTCAGTACGTGCGCCATGGGATAACGCGCTTCGAGACGGCGCTCCGCCTCTTCATGCAACACGACGTAATCGCGATACGCCAGATTGTCCTCTGGCGAGAATCCATACGGCGGATTCCAGAACCACGCAACCACAAATGCAACCGCAACCACTGCCACCGCTGCGGGCCAGTATCGAAGCCGCCGTCGCAGGGTAGAGACCGCCACAATGATCACCAGCGGAACCGCAGGCAGCAAATACCGCGCCAGCACTGCGCCCCCAATTAATGCCATCGCGACCACGTAGGCGACGATCAACACAAAGAAACGCGCCTGCACCGGAATCGAAATGCGAGGCCGCTCGATGTCGCCATCTCTAACCGGCGATAGCCACATCGCCAGCAACATTCCGCCTGTCAGCAGCCACAGATGTATGTAGCCGAATGTTTGCCACAATCGCAACATCAGCGCCAGCACGAAGCGCAGCGGATTCAACGTGGCCGCGACGTTGTAACGAAAGAATTCTGGATTTCCAAACACATACCCGGTGCGCGAGTAGTGGTAGCAATACCAGGCGGCGAGAGGCAGAACGGGGATAAGAAGCCCCAGAATCTGCTTCCAATCGGATTCCGACTCAGACGTCTGCCAGAGTCCCCGCAACCTTCCACTCTTCTGCGTAATCCGTCCCACCAATTCCCAGGCCACAAGCGCGAGCGGAGCAAGAATCGCGGTTTCCTTAGCAAGAGCCGCGAGTGAAAACCAGAAGGCCGTCGCTCTCCATCGACCTTCGATAAAGGCCAGCAGGCCCCAAAGTGTGAGTCCGGCAGCTGCTAAATCCACCTGCGCCAACGAACTCTGCGCGAAGAAAACCGGATAGACCCCGGTACACACGGTTGCAGCAATTGCGACCGGAGTATTCGCCACGCTCTTCGCCAGTCGAAATACTCCCAGCAAGGAAAACGACGCGATCACCAGCATCGCTGAGCGTGCCACCGCTGGAGCGTAGCCAACAAATTTCCACCACAACGCGACCCACGCCATCACCAGAGGTGGATGGGCATTCGAAACGGTAGTGTGAGGAATGAGACTTCCGCTCAGAAGCAGATCACGAGCGGCGGGAACGTAATAACCAGCTTCATCCCAGAAATACGGCAATTGCAGCAGAGGAGCGTGCAGCAGGAAGACCGCAACGAAGATCGGCACGAACACCAGGGCAGGATGCCAGCTCGATCGCATGGGCGATGTCATTTTACTGTAGAGGCGTTGCTTGCAACGTCTCTCTGGCCACGCCACGTCTCTATCACAACTCTAGTGCACCGGCCCGGGTGACATTCGCGGATCGAGTTTGATTTCCCCGAACGTGCCTTCGTAGCTCGCAACATTCTGCTGCAACAATCCCAGCAACGCTTTCGCCTGCTGCGGGCTCAAATAAATCCCCTGGAAATTACGGATCTCGACCTGCGTTTCACTCTGCTGCTGCAACGTGCCGAAAATGAGGAAAAAGTCCCAGATGTTTACGCGCATTTGCACGCTGTTCGCATAGTTCTCACGGTACGACGGATCACTGATTAACTTTATGTTCGGTTGCGTCGGATTATTCATGGCTGGAAGTGTAAACGAGTTCGGCCGCAGAAACAGGAGGGTGATGGCCCGAGTGACAAAAAGTGTCAGCGGATTGATTGTTTACGGCTGGTAACGGCCGAGCCGATGGTACCCCAGAACCGTACGTCCCTCTGGATATCCACACAAAATAAAGCACTTACGTGCCTTCACGCTATTACTTTGGGAAGTACCTGATGGCGTTGAAAATGCGATACAGTCAGGTGTCTGCCCCGGCGAGATTGGGGCCATGCGGAATACCTTATGACCCAAAATAACGATCAGGCGATGATGGAAGAAATCGTTCTTCCGGAACATCTGCTTCCCCTTGGATCAGTGCTGGGCCAGGGAGTATCGGCGCTCGATTTGTGTATGGTTCTTGCCAAGATTTTCCGGGTGCAGTACACCGAGGTTGCCTTGCTCCGCCTCGAGGGTGGGTTGTTGCGCTTTGTTTTCCCGGAATACCTGCGCACCACGGGAGCGATTCCGCTCTCGAGCAAAGCGGTGGCGGCGCACACGGCTCTCAGCAAGAAGCCAGAGATCTTTAACAACTTCGCCCGTGTCAAACATGCAAGCATCTTTGAGACGATCAAACCCGAGGATAACGACGAGCCCGCGGCACCGGCTCCGATTCAGAAACTCATGTCCGTACCGGTCATGGACCGGGACTCGGCTGTGGTCGGTGTGATTCAGATCTCGCGCAAAGCGCTCGATTCAAAATTCGCGCAAGATTTCAGCCGCGAAGACTTGCACGACCTGGAACTGGTCGCTGGACTGTTGGCGACCGCTCCGGCGCTGATGGCGAACTAGTTGGACCTGAAGAATGAAAGGGGATGCCAAAGCATCCCCTTTTTTTCCACGGTGATTTCTAGCGTGGCGATTTCGAGAACACACGCAGATCTGCTCCGGTCATCTCTTTTGGTTCGTCCGCACCAAGCATCCCGAGAACTGTCGGCGAGACATCGCGCAGCGATCCGTTCGGCTTCAGTGTGAACTGCTTCGCATTGTCCGAAACCACGATGAATGGCACCGGATTCGTGGTATGCGCCGTGTGCGGGCCCCCGGTCGCAGGATCGATCATCAACTCGGCGTTCCCATGATCGGCTGTAATCAGCATCGCGCCACCATTTGCGCGAATTGCCGATTCAATCCGACCCAGGCAGGCATCCACCGTTTCAACCGCCTTGACTGTGGGCTCGATCTTGCCGGAGTGTCCAACCATATCGGCATTCGCAAAGTTCACGATGACCACATCGAACGTTCCGTCTTCTGTCGCTTTCACGACTGCGTCGGCAATTCCGGAAGCACTCATCTCCGGCTTCAGATCGTACGTCGCCACCTTAGGGGATGGCACCATAACGCGGTCTTCTCCCGGAAATGGCTGCTCCACTCCTCCGTTGAAAAAATACGTCACGTGCGCGTACTTCTCGGTCTCGGCTACGCGCAGATTCCGCATGTTCAACCCGCCCATGACGTTGGCCAGAATGTTCGTCATCGACTCAGGAGGAATCACCACCGGCAGGTTGAAGTTCTTGTCATACTGCGTCATGCAGACGTAACGCAGACTCTTCGGCACGCGGTCGCGTGGGATCGTGTTATCGAGATCCACCGCACCGGGCAAATCGCTGCCGCCCTTTTCGTTGAGCCCACTGTTACGCGTGAGCGCCCGGGTAATCTGCCGGACACGGTCCGCGCGGAAATTGAAGCAGATGCAGGAGTCGTCGTCGCGAATGGTCGCCAGCGCCTCGCCGCGGCTGTCGGTACAAACAAAGGGAAGCACAAACTCGTCGGTCACTCCCTTGTTATAAGAATCTTTCATGCCCTGCACTGGATCGGACTGCTTGCCGCCCTCCGCGTCCGCAAAGACCATGGCGTTGTAAGCCTTGGCAATACGTTCCCACCGACGGTCGCGATCCATGGCGTAGTAGCGGCCATTCACGGTCGCAATCTTGCCGCAGTTGTACTCGCGCATCTTCTGCTGTAACTGTTCGAGATATCCCGCGCCGTTCGTGGGCAACGTATCACGCCCATCCATAAACGCGTGCACGAATACGCGATCCAGTCCATTCTCTTTCGCCATCTTCAGCAGCGCATAAAGATGAGCCTGCTGCGAATGCACTCCGCCGTCCGAAATCAGTCCAAAGAGATGCAGTCGCCGATCCCCTGTACGCGCATGCTTCATGGCCCCAAGCAGCACGGGATGCGAAAACAGCTCGCCATTCTGGATCATCAAATCGATCCGCGTGATGTCCATATGCACGATGCGTCCGGCACCAATGTTGAGATGCCCGACCTCGCTATTGCCCATCTGTCCTTCGGGCAGTCCGACGTACGGCCCGCTGGTGTGAATCAGTGTGTTTGGATACTCGCGCAGCAACCGGTCGTAGGTAGGTTTGCGCGCCAGCGCAATAGCATTGGCTTTGGTTTCGACCCGATACCCCCAGCCGTCGAGAATGGTAAGAACAAGCGGTTTAGGACGAGACATAAATAAGCTTCTAGCTCCTGGCTTCTAGCTGTAGCGTGAAAGAACCGGGAAGGGCACGACTTACAGTCGTGCCGCCACACGCTGCTATAAACACTCCGGCGTCAGCCGCTAAGGTTGGCGTACATTAACTTCAACATCGATAAGTACACGACCGAGTCGTCAGTTCTTAAGAGCGTCGGGCTTGGCTCCGTCGTCCTGTTTCTTCTGCCGCATCTCTTCTTTCACTCGCTTTTCAATCTGGGCGTTAGCTTCTTCAATCATCTGCTTGAGATGCGGTTGCATCGCCTGCATGCCTTCCGTGGTCATTGCGGGCATCTCCCTCAATATCTTCTGGCCAGTAGGAGTGGAGTAGAACCCAACCATAGCATTCACGTCCGACTTGTTCAGATGTTTTTGGTAAACGGGGATCATATCGTCGAGCAGCCCCTCGACTGAAAGGTTCTTCATTACTTCATCAGAAATTGCGTCGAATTTCGCAAAATCCTCGTTCGTCACATTGGGTTGCTGCTTTCTGACCTGGTCGCGTTCTAAAGACCGCATCTGTTGGGACACCTGCTGCATAACGGTTCTCATCTGATTGCGAATCTGCATGACATCGAACAGCTTTCGAATGTCGTCAGCAGACGCAGGAGCTTCAGAACCAGCCGCAGCCGCCTGACCCGGCATGCAAGATGAAGTCAGGCATAACAGGATCACGAACAAGACAGCACGAACTCTCATATGTGGCTCCTCGACTCCGATTACCCGTAATAGTTAAGCGCACTCAATCCCAGGAATCTTGCCGTCCCGCCCAATTCCTGCTCAATCCGCATCAATTGGTTGTACTTCGCAACGCGATCTGTGCGCGAAGCCGATCCCGTTTTGATCTGACCGGCGCCAGTGGCCACAGCCAAATCAGCGATGAAAGTGTCCTCCGTTTCGCCCGAACGATGCGAAATCACCGACGTATACCCATTCCGCCGCGCCAGATCGATCGCATCGAGGGTCTCGCTCACCGTGCCAATCTGATTCACTTTGATCAGAATCGAGTTCGCCACGCCCTTGTCGATTCCTTCCTGCAGGAACTGGATATTGGTGACGAAGATATCGTCGCCCACCAACTGAATCTTCCCGCCAATCTCTTTGGTCAGATTCTGCCATCCATCCCAATCGTTCTCAGCCAATCCGTCCTCGAGCGACACGATGGGATAATCATTCACCCACTTTGCCCAGTGCCTCACCATTTCGTCGGAACTCTTGCTCGACTTGTCCGACTTCTTGAACACATACTTCCCATCTTGATAGAACTCGCTGGCCGCGGGGTCGAGCGCGATCGCAATCTCCTCTCCCGGCTTGTATCCAGCTTTCGAAATCGCCTCCAGCACGACTTCAATCGCCTCAACGTTCGATTTCACCGACGGAGCAAATCCGCCTTCATCGCCCACCGCCGTGTTGTATCCCCGCGTTTTCAGCACTTTCTTCAGGGTGTGGAACACCTCCACGCCCCAGCGCAGGGCCTCTGAGAATGTCGGCGCGCCCACCGGCATAACCATGAACTCCTGGAAGTCGACGTTGTTATCCGCATGCGCTCCGCCGTTCAGAATATTCATCATCGGCGTAGGCAGTGTATTCGCCCCCGCTCCGCCGAGATACCGGTACATCGGAATGTCAAGGCTGTACGCCGACGCCCGCGCCGCCGCCATCGATACCGCCAGAATCGCATTCGCTC
>Ga0210408_10000524_pt1 | contig 48487 bp, 42 predicted proteins | sample IncBWH4MmetaG_FD_155471 | JGI IMG/M metagenome (GOLD analysis project Ga0210408, IMG submission 155471) | Forest soil microbial communities from Barre Woods Harvard Forest LTER site, Petersham, Massachusetts, United States - Inc-BW-H-4-M | ecosystem: Environmental > Terrestrial > Soil >...
GAAAAAAAGAATATTATCGAGATGAATCGCTAACATCTTCTGTAATTTCTACTTTCGATATCTTCAGCTTGCTTCGCCTCGGGGTTTGTCCGTGCCAGCAATCGATTCACGCATGGAAGTGTCGGCCTGCACGTTTTTCATCCGGTAATAATCCATGATCCCGAGATGGCCGGCGCGAAATGCTTCCGCCATCGCCAACGGCACCTGGGCCTCGGCTTCGACAACCTTGGCGCGCATCTCCTGCGTTTTGGCTTTCATTTCTTGCTCGACCGCGACCGCAGCCGCGCGACGCACTTCCGCCTTCGCCTGCGCGATGCGCTTGTCCGCGTCAGCTTGTTCGCTTTGCAATTTCGCGCCGATGTTGTCGCCCACATCGACATCGGCGATGTCGATGGAAAGAATCTCGAACGCCGTGTTACTGTCGAGACCTTTGGCCAACACCGCCTTTGAAATACGATCCGGATTTTCGAGCACGTCTTTATAAGAATCAGCCGAACCGATCGCGCTCACGATGCCTTCTCCAACACGCGCGATGATTGTCTCCTCGGTAGCGCCGCCGACAAATCGATCGAGATGCGAGCGCACGGTCACTCGCGCTTTCACTTTCGCGCCAATGCCATCCTTGGCCACGCCGTCGATCGTGGTCCGGCCCATCGAAGGATTGGGCACGTCGATGACTTTTGGATTGATGCTCGTCCGCACAGCTTCGAGCACCGTCTTGCCAGTTCCTTTCGTGGCCAAGTCGATTGCGCAGGCGCGATTGAAATCGAGCGAGATACCCGCTTTGTCCGCTGCGATTAAGGCGAGAATAACTTGAGTCACATCGCCGCCGGCGAGGTAATGTGCTTCCAGCGGATCGCTGGCGACTTCGATGCCCGCTTTCACCGCGGTGATTCGGTTATCGACAATCAATCCAACCGGAACGCGCCGCAGTCGCATCCCGATCATTTTTCCCATGCCAACAGGTGCGTTGGCGATACGCGCCCGCAACCAGATTCCAAAAAAGTTGAAGAGGATGATTGCGAAAACGAAACCGAAAATCGCAAGGACGACGATGCCGATTAGAACAAAGGGAGACTCCATACCGGAACCTTAGTCGCTTGGCCTTGCGAAGCGCAACGCTGAGTTTGTCACGTAGGTTTTCGTTGCAATCGGCGCGAGACGGAATACGCATTGCGCGTTGTGGCAACGACAAGAATAACCGTGGCCGTCGTCGGCGCTTCTGGATACACCGGCGAAGAACTTGTTCGCCTTCTCTTGGGTCATCCGCACGTCGATCTTGTGGCGGCGACTTCCAGAAGTTTAGCCGGCAAGTCGCTGGCGGAGACATTCCCGCGCTTTGCAAACGACAAGAAAGCGAGCGCGCTGAAGTTTTCGGCTGCCGAGCCGAAACAAATTGCGCGCGATGCGAGCGTAGTTTTTTTGGCGTTACCCCATGGTCTCGCAACGGAGTTTGCCGAGCCACTTCTCGCCGCCGGCGCGCGGGTTCTCGATCTCAGCGCTGATTTCCGACTCAAAGACGCCGATGTTTACCGTGAATTTTACGAACACAAACATCCCGCGCCGGATTTGTTAGGTCGATCGGTTTATGGATTGCCAGAACTTTACCGGGACGAGCTCCGAGGTGCGAAATTCATCGCTTGTCCGGGTTGTTATCCAACGAGCATTCTTATTCCGCTGCGGCCACTCATTCGTCGGAAAGCGATCGATCGCCGACGAATCTTGGTCGCGAGCATGAGCGGCGTAACTGGCGCCGGCCGCAAAGTCGAAGCCGATTATCTTTTTTCGGAATGCAACGAGAGCGTTCGGCCATACGGCGTTCCGAAACATCGACATCTCTCCGAGATCGAACAGGAGTTGTCGAACCTGGCCGGTGAACGCATCACCATTCAATTTACGCCGCACCTCATTCCCGTGAATCGCGGGATCGTGACTACCATTTACGCCGACATAGCCGGAAATGTTGTGAATCTGGATCCTTCGGTTGTGTTCAGCGGGGCCTACGGCGAGGAACCGTTCGTTCGTTTGCTTGGCGAGGAACGTTTGCCGGACACCAAGCACGTAATCGGCACGAATTTCATCGACGTCGCTTGGAAGATCGACAAGCGCACCAACCGACTGGTGATCATGAGCGCGCTCGACAACATCGTCAAAGGCGCGAGCGGTCAGGCGGTTCAATGTATGAATGTGATGCTCGGTCTGCCCGAGACCGCTGGGCTGATTTGAAAAGATCATTTCTAAAAATTCACGGTTCGATTTGCGCACCGAGCGGTTTCAAATGCGCCGCGGTCTTTTGTGATATCAAAAAACTTGGCACCGGCAAAGGCTCTGAGAAAGGGCGGAAGGAGGATCTCGCTTTGATCGTTTCCGATGTTCCCGCCGTGGTCGCTGGAATGTTTACCACCAATCAGGTTTGTGCGGCGCCCGTGAAAGTGAGTCGGAAAGTAGCGGCGAAAAATTTCGCGCGCGCGATCGTCGTGAACTCAGGAAACGCAAACGCCGCGACCGGCGCGCAAGGCTTGCGCGATGCCGAAGCAACGGCGCGACAGGCCGCTTCAGCTCTGCGGGAACTTGAATGCAATAAGCATTCAAGTATTTCGGCCAGACGGATCGTGGTGAGCGATGTTCTTGTCTGCTCGACGGGACGAATCGGCGTGCCCATGCCAATGAAAAATGTTGAGCACGGAATCCGTCATTGCGCGCCATTGCTTGCAAGATCGACGTCGAGCGCGCGCAGCGTTGCCGAGGCAATCATGACCACCGACACCCGTCGAAAAGAAATCGCCGTGGAATTCAAAGTCGGAGGATCGACGGTCCGGATCGGCGGGATTTGCAAAGGCGCGGGCATGATTCAGCCCGGAATGGCCACCATGCTCGCTTTCATCACCACCGACGCAGTGATCGAAGCCGCGGTATTGAAGCGCGCGCTGAAAATCGCAGTCGAGCAGAGTTTCAATCGGATCACTGTCGACGGCGACATGAGCACGAACGACTCGGTGATCGCGTTAGCGAGCGGACTGGCGGGGAATTCGAAATCGCAAATTGCGGGATCGTCATTTCAAGCTGCGCTCAATTACGTTTGTCTCGAGCTGGCAAGAATGATTGTGCGCGACGGCGAAGGAACGTCGCGCGTGGTGACGCTGCGCGTTCATGGCGCGCGCAACGATCGCGAAGCAGAAGCGGCAACGCGTTCAATTGCCAACAGCTCGCTTGTTCGCGCGAGCTGGTGCGGCGGTGATCCGAACTGGGGACGAATCCTGTGTGCGCTTGGTTATTCGAAAGCGCGAATCAATGAAGACCATGTCGATGTCGGATATGCTCCGACTGGCAAACACAAAATTCTTTTTGCATTTCGGCGTGGTCGTCCGACAAATGTGCCCTTGAAAAGGCTGGCGAAGATTACTTCAGCTTCTGAGTTTGATTTGCATGTCGATCTTCACCGCGGACGCGGCGGGTTCGCGATCTACGCGGCCGATCTCACTGAAGACTACGTTGCATTCAACAAGGGCGACATCACAGACCCGGCGACGCTTGGCGGCTGACAATGGAAGAAATCATTTCGAAAGCGGCGACGTTGCTTGAAGCGTTGCCTTACATCCAGCGTTTCCGAAGCCAGGTCTTTGTCGTGAAGTACGGCGGAAGTTTCATGGACTCGCCCGATCCGGAAGAGCGTCATCGGGTCGCGCGGGACATTGTTTTTCTCGAGGCGGTTGGAATCAATCCGGTAGTGGTTCACGGCGGCGGGAAAGCGATCACGCGCGCGTTGGAGCAAGCGGGCGTGAAATCCGAATTCGTGCGGGGCTACCGCGTGACCGACGAAGCGAGCGCGGAGATCGTCGACCGCATTCTTTCAAAAGAAATCAATCCCGACATTGTGAAAGCGATCCAGGATTTCGGCGGGAAAGCGCGCGGATTTGCCGGCCCCGAAATTTTTAGCTGCCGCAAATTTTCACCGAAGGACGATGTCGATCTTGGATTCGTCGGGGAAGTTTCTGAGGTGAATGTCGAGGCGTTGCGCGAATGCATTCGACGCAGCGTGACGCCGGTCATTAGTCCGACGGCGCTCGGCGAGGACGGCAAAATTTACAATTGCAATGCGGACATCGCCGCTGCGAAGACGGCGATTGCTCTGAAAGCGCGCCGCCTGGTTTTCATGAGTGACGTGCCGGGGTTGCTCCGTGATCCGAAAAAGGAAACGACTTTGCTGACTCATTTACAGGTCAGTGAAGTTCCGAAGCTGCAAAAGACGGGCGTGATCGCGGAAGGAATGGTTCCAAAAGTGGACAGCGCGATCGCGGCGATCGAGAGCGGCGTGGAAAAAGTCCAGTTCGTGGACGGACGCATTCCGCATTCGGTCTTGCTCGAAATTTTCACCGACGCGGGAGTCGGAACTGAAGTCGTGCTATGAAGGAAGTGTTGGCGCCGCCGAAATCAGCGATTGTGCGAAACGAAACGAAGCGTATTCGCGAACTGTTCGATCAGTTTGTTGTGCCGTCGTATTCGCGTTTCGATTTAGTCTTGGAGCGCGGCGAGGGGAGTTACGTTTGGGATGTCGATGGGAAACGCTATCTCGATCTCGCCGGCGGAATCGCGGTTTGCTCATTAGGCCACGCGCATCCCGAGATCACAAAAGCGCTGACCGAGCAGGCCAAAAAACTGATCCACGTTTCGAACCTCTATTATACTGAGCCGCAGGGGCAGCTTGCGAAACGGATTATCGATCATATCGGGCCGGGCCGAGTATTTTTTTGCAATAGCGGCGCCGAGGCGAACGAAGGTTTGTTCAAGCTGGCGAGAAAATTCGGGCACGCTGAGGGTCGCTACGAAATCATCACGACAACGGATTCTTTTCATGGTCGAACGCTGGCCGGGATCGCAGCGACCGGGCAGGAAAAAATAAAAAAGGGATTCGCGCCCGAAGTCGTGGGATTCAGTCAGGTGCCGTTCAACAATGTCGAAGCAATGCGGCGCACGATCACAAAATCGACCGCGGCGATTTTGGTCGAGCCGGTCCAGGGCGAAAGCGGCATCACGATTGCCAAGACCGAATATTTGATCGGCCTGCGTCAGCTTTGCGACGAACACAATCTGCTTTTGTTGTTCGACGAAGTGCAGGCCGGCCATTTTCGCACTGGGAAGTTCCAAAGTTGGCAGCGCATTCTCGAAACGGAGGATGTCGATCTTTTGCCGGGCGGTGTTTCGATGGCCAAATCGCTCGGCGGCGGATTTCCGATGGGGGCATTTTGGGTGCGGGAGAAGTTCGCGAATGTTCTTTCGCCCGGCACCCACGCGAGCACGTTTGGCGGAACGCCGCTGGCCTGCGCGGTTGCGTTAAGGATTTTTGAAGTGATCGAACGCGAAAATCTCGCTGCGAATGCGCGCGAAGTTGGCCAGTTCATTTTGGATGAATTGCAGAAGGTCCGGGAAAAATTTTCCAATGTGCTGAAAGTCGTGCGTGGAATTGGTTTGATGATCGGGATTGAGTTTCAGCCCAAGTTCAAAGCCGCCGATATCGTGAAAGAATTGCACAAACGTAACTTGCTTACGGTTCCTGCAGGGAATTCTGTGATTCGGTTGTTGCCGGCGTTGAACCTGTCTCGCGCGGAAGCAGAACAAGGATTGCGCACGATCGAGGGTTTGGTTGTCGACTTGGCGAAGAAACAATGACTATAAAAATTAAGCACTTACTTAGTGTCGAGCAGCTTTCGCGAGATGAGATGGAGCGGATTTTGCAGAGAACGGCTGAAGTAAAAAGCAATCGCGGGAAAATTTCGGCACAACCGCTGGCCGGACAAACCTGGGCGCTGATTTTTTCCAAGCCTTCGACACGAACGCGCGTTTCGTTCGAGGTTGGAATTCGTGAGCTGGGCGGGGAAACCATTTATCTCAACGCGGCGGACGCGCAGCTCGGCCGCGGCGAACTGATCAAGGATACGGCACGAGTGCTCGCGCGAATGATCCACGGCGCGGTGATCCGCACTTATGCCCAAAGCGATATCGAAGAGTTCGCTGAATTTTCCGGTGTGCCGACGATCAATGCCCTGACCGATGACGAGCACCCTTGCCAGATTCTCGGCGACATTTTCACCATTATTGAGAAGCGCAGGAAGATCGAGGACACGGTGGTCGCGTTCATCGGCGACGGCGTTTCAAACACCGCGCGATCATGGTTGTTCGCTGCGGGAAAGCTCGGGTTTGAGTTGCGGATCGCGTCGCACAAAAAATATCAGCCGAAAAAAAAGTTGCTCGAACGCGCGGGCGGTCGCGTTTCTTGCACGGATGATGTTTCAGCGGCGGCGCGCGATGCGGACGTGCTTTACACTGACATTTGGGTTTCGATGGGCAAGGAAGCCGAAGAGGCGCGCCGCGAAGCCGAGCTTGGTCCGTACTGGATCAACGATTCATTAGTGAAATTAGCGAAGCGCGACGCGCTGGTGATGCATTGTTTACCTGCGCACCGCGGCCAGGAAATCGACGAGAAAACTTTTGAAAGCCACGCCCAGACGATTTTTGATCAGGCGGAGAATCGATTGCACGTGCAGAAAGCGATTCTGGTTGAGCTAGCAAAGTGACGAGGTCAAACCCGGGTTCCGATGGGGCAGGCGCTTGCACGACAGGCAGATGCTATAAATAACCTGTTCGTCGCTCGCTCCGCTGCTTCCTTTAATAACGCGCCCGCACAGCGCGCAGACGGTATTGCCCTGTCCTTTCCTCGCGGCGCCATCGCTTGTGGCCCGCGTTGATTTTTTTCCCTGCCGTGACATTCGATGATCAATCGCGGCCCCACGGTCAAAAGGATGTTCTTAAATTTTTTTCGTGGAGGCGTTTCGCACAACGTTCTGTTCGCAAGGACTTTCTAAAGCGGGCACTACTATTGCGGAAACTAATATCGGGTTTTAGGACGTACAATTTTTCCGAGATTCGGACAATTTGCTCGGATTAACTCTGGCTCAATCCGAGCACGGCCAGATCAACCGCCGCGTATGCCAGGACTGTAGCTTCGACTCAAGCTGAGTTGTCATGCTCCGGTCGCGGATTCACCGTACGATAAAGTACTGATCTCAGTTTACCATTTTCCGGCAGGATTTCTGCTTCCTGTAGCACTCGCTGTTGATGTCGATTTGAGCGGACAGCCTCAGTAGTCAAAAGATTATGAAGCACTTTGAAGCGTCTCCGCATTCCGAGTTTTCTCGTTGGATCGCAAGTTGGGCAGTTGCAGCAACCTTCGTCGTGTCGGCGACTTGCACGGCGGCGCAGGACATTCCGGTGACTTACGTAAGCGGGGCGGAGGTACCGGTGAGGTCCGAAAGTTTCACGGCTGAGGGAAAAATACTAGATGTCACCCTCAATTTTGCCCCCCATCCCGGGACTCAATTGATGGTTGTGCAAAATACCGGACCAGGAATCATTCTTGGAAGATTCAAGAACCTTGTGCAGGGACAGACGATTACCCTGACCTATGCAGGACTGACGTATCATTTCGTCGCGAATTATTATGGCGGCAACGGCAACGATCTCGTCCTGTTGTGGACGACCGGCGACGAATTGGTGTCGCCGGCAGCAAGAGCCAAGCTAGATGGTCAGTTATTGTTAGCACTGCGAAAAAGTCGCGGCGAGCCCCCTTTCGATCAGCCAACGTCGTTGGAGCCAACGATTCCAGTCATGGATGGCGACCGCGTGCTTGTTGATATCGAAGGGTCGGTGTCACAAACGTTACTAGATCAGGTCAAGTTGATCGGAGGCGCGCTCCCCGACAGCTCACCGTCAAATACGGTGCTCAGGGCGATGGTCCCCCTATCGCAGCTGGAGACGCTCGCATCGCGCGCTGACGTGAAATCTATTTTGCCGGCCAAAGTTTCCGTAACGACTCGGATCGAACCGCATTAGCCGCGTTTAAAGAACATGAAAGACTATTGGCATCTGATTGGAGAGCCGATTCGCGTCGTTAGGAGGCGGTCGCGAGCGACGCTCCTCGCGCTTGTTTTAGCTGCTGCAGCCGCAGCTATTCCCGCGGCCGCGTTGACTATCAACCTGACTTACGATCCAGATTCCACGTTTCTTAATGCCGGCTTAAGTTCGGCTGACATAGCAAAGATGAAAGCAGCCGCGTCCTATGCGGTTTCACAATTTACGGACAACCTTACTGACGGAGTCAACGTAAACATCAAAATCACTGCTGTCCCTGGAACAGGAACACTTGGGCAGAGCGATTCGTTTCTTGCGTCCACCCCGAATTATTCCGCGCTGCGAGCTGCGGTTGCCGCCGATGCAAAGACTGCCGATGATGCGACGGCACTGAGCTCGGGTGGCTCTTTGCCCACGAGTGATCCAATCGTCTCAAATCACTTGTACATGGTGACCACGGCTGAAGCCAAGGCCTTAGGCTTGGCCCAAGATGATCTCTCCAACGATGGCACTTTTACCTTCGGCGGCGGATTCAATTATACATATGACCCCGCGAACCGCGCCGTTCCGGGCAAAATGGATTTCATCGGCGTTGCGATGCACGAATTCTCCGAGATCATGGGCCGGATTCCGTTGATGGGCCAGAACCTAACTGGGTCTCCGGACTATATGCTTATGGATCTGTTCCATTACACAGGCGCCGGTTCGAGAGGTTTAAACCAGGGTCCTGGCCGCTTTTTCTCCATCGATAACGGAACCACGCTTCTCAAAGCATTTAACAACGCGAATGCGAACGGCGGTGACCCACAGGACTGGGCCAGCGGCACCAACGACTCTTTTAACGCTTTCGGCAGTTTCGGGGTTCAGAACGATCTAAGTCTCGTGGATTTACGCGTGATGGACGTAATCGGCTATGATGCCACTGGAGGCTCGCCAACACCCACACCCACACCCACACCCGCTGGAACGCCGACACCGACGCCAACGCCGACTCCTAGCGCTAGCCCAGTGCCGGCCGTGATGGTGAGTCCTTCGCCGGGATCGACCTTTAGTGGCTCAACGGTTACCTTTCGGTGGACCGCGGGTAGCGCTACCGCTTACGCTTTAACATTGGGTAGTAACGCAAGAACCATTGACATTTACAATTCCGGCACCATTCACACCCTTTCGGTCACCGTGAGCAACATTCCCACCGATGGCCGCACCATTTACGCGACCCTCTATTCCCAGGTGAATAATAACTGGGTGAGCACGATTTACACGTATACGGCAGTCAACGGGTCTGGTACTCCAACTCCGACACCTACTCCCACGCCGACGCCTACTGCGACGCCAACTCCTACTCCGACCCCAACTCCAACAGCTACACCCACTCCGACTCCTACACCCACGCCCACCGCGACCGCGACTCCCACACCTACCGCCACGCCGACCCCAATTCCAACTGCCACTCCAACAGCAACGCCTACTGCTACTCCCACTCCGACACTAACGCCGACTCCTAGCGCTAGCCCAGGGCCAGCAGTGATGATTAGTCCCTCGCCGGGATCGACCTTTAGCGGCTCAACGGTTACCTTCCAGTGGACCGCAGGTAGTGCTACGGCTTACGCTTTAACTCTGAGCAGCAGCACAAGGGGCATTGACATTTACAACTCCGGCACCATCCACACCCTTTCGGTCACCGTGAGCAACATTCCTACCGATGGCCGGACCGTTTATGCCAACCTCTACTCCCAGGTGAATAATACCTGGGTAAGCACCCTTTACACGTATCACGCCTCGAGTGGAACCTCGACACCCACTCCGACCCCGACTGCCACGCCAGCTCCGACACCTACCGTAACGCCCACGCCCATCGCGACACCAACGCCTACACCAACTGCGACGCCTACTGCTACTGCCACTCCCACAGCAACGCCCACGCCCACACCGACGCCAAGCTCCGGACCAGCAGTGATGGTTAGTCCTGCGCCAGCATCAACCTTCGGCGGCTCGACGGTTACCTTCCAATGGACCGCAGGCAGCGCCAGCGCCTATGCTTTAACATTGGGTAGTTCGACAAGAACTGTTGATATCTACAACTCCGGCACCATCCACACCCTTTCGGTCACAGTGAGCAACATTCCTACCGATGGCCGGACCGTTTTTGCTACCCTCTATTCCCAGGTGAACAATACCTGGGTAAGTAACATTTACACGTATACGGCATCCAGTGGCTCGGCCAGCGTAACACGAACCTTTACCCCAACTCCAAAGAGGTAGCGGGCCTAAAGCCGGTCTCGACGCTTTAGGGAGCTCGGTAGCGCTTTAAGGCGTAATCGCCGGTAAGAGTCAGCTTGTGGCTCCGCCCTGTGGGAATATTACGGTGTTGGCTGACTTTCAGAAGTCAGGAAATAAGTTCACGCCGTCAGGAAAGCGTTCCGGTTCTCCCCTTTTGCCAGCTCGCGAGGAAATTTGGTGCTCGGGGCGGGACTTGAACCCGCATGCCTTTCGGCATACGCCCCTCAAACGTACGTGTCTGCCATTCCACCACCCGAGCAGGTGCCCTTTGAGCGCGCGAATTTGCCGCCGAACCTTAGGTCTGGCAAGTGCTTTGGTTCATCCGAAGATTAGGATTAAGCGGACGAGGAAGACGATGAGCGAGCTCAACAATGGCGATTGGATCAAACTCGATCTCCATATTCACACCCTCGATGATCCGAAGGACGTGATCGATTATTCGGCGCATCAGTTGCTCGAACGCGCCAAGAAACTCGGCTTCGGCGTACTCGCTATCACGTTGCACGACGCCGTGTTCGATCGCGCGGAAGTGTTCGCAGACGCTAGTGCGATGGGAATTTTGCTGATTTCTGCAGCGGAAATGCGTCTGGAAGGCGCGGACATTATTCTGCTTAACGTAAGCGCTGAGGAAATTTCTCAGCTACAAACCTTCGATGACGTGCGCCGGCTACGTGCTCGCCGCGGATTGTCGATGTTCACGATTGCGCCCCATCCATTTTACGTGCTCGGCGGCTCCATCGGGGATCGGCTTATCAAAGAGATTGATTGCTTTGACGGGATTGAGCTTTGTCATTTTCACAAAGGCGTATTCGATTTGAACCGGCGCGCGATGAAAGTGGCCGCAGAGTTTAACAAACCGCTGATCGCGACGTCAGATGCTCATCAGCTTCACGCGTTCGGTCGGCATTACACTAGCGTTCCGCGTCCGAGGGAGCTCACGATCGAGAATGTATTCGCCGCGTTGAGGAACGGGCCCCGCCGCGTAATCAGTCCGCCAGCGTCGATTGTCGATCTCGTCAGCATGATTTACTTCTTCTTTTTCACTCACCCTGTCCGGATTCGCCGCCAGCGTTTTCGCGCGTCCGCTCTTGAATCCACATCGCAAACGTGACAGACGTTTAGGCGATGAGAAAACTGCTGACTGCTCTGCTGCTGACCGCGTTCGTTTTCACAGCCTGCCAAACGCCGGAGCAGAAAAAAGAAAAAGCCAAGAAAGAGGCGCTCAAGAAAGCGAAGGCGAAGCTGCGGGAAAGTGAGGACGTCGATTTCCAGGCGTTCGTCGGACGACTTCGCAAAGCGGTAGCAACCCGCGACCTGGCAACGCTGAAATCAATGATGACCGATGATTTTGGCTACAAACTCGAGCCGCCGATGGCTGGCCCCGGCGTTTTTCAATATTGGGAGCAGGAGAATCTTTGGCCGGAACTAGACGGTATCTTGGCTGAGAAATTCGTGAAGAAAGGGAACTTCTTAGTGGCACCGCCGCAGTTTGCCGATTCATCTTTGAATTACGATGGGTATCGCGCTGGGATCACGCGGGTGAAAGGCAGCTGGAAGTTTGCCTACTTTGTAAATGGGTGATCGCTTCCTCGGGCTGCCGCACCGGCCGCCATTTGTGTTCGTGCGAAAGTTGGTGGCGTGCGAACCGGGTGTTTCGGCCGAGTGCGAAACTGAATTTTCAAGGAACGATGCGATTTTTGCCGGTCATTTTCCCGGCGATCCATTGGTTCCGGGGGTGATCTTGACGGAAGCTCTCGCCCAAACCGCGGGGATCGCCGCGCATCAGGAGAACCAGCGGTTCCTGCTTTCGGCCATTCGGCAAATGAAGTTTTTTCGCGCGGTGCGCCCGGAGGAGAAAATCACTCTTCGGGCGCGTCGAGTTGCCGCGGTCGGCGAATTATTGCAATTCGATGTGGAAGCTTTGATTGACAACAAACCAGTCGCGTCGGGGCAACTGGTGTTGAACGCGCTTGGCAAAACTCACTGAGTCGTCGTCGGCGCCGCAGTCTGACCAGGAAGCGCAGCCTTTTCCAAATCGTAAATCGCACCCCAGGTTCCGGACGCTGCAAGCGCGGTCGTTTTTTCCCACGGCCGTGAACTTGATGAGTAATTTGCCTTTTCTTCGCGTCCCCAAAAGACGTAGCGGACGTTGAGAGTGCGGGCGAGATCGCGCCAGTTCGGGGCGCCTTGCATGAATTTGGTGAGTACTTCGTTGGTTTTACCATAATCGTCGAAACCTTGGGTCCAGAGGTGTCCCGGATATCCCATCACAACTTTCCGGCCGTTGAGCAGCAGAGGATGATTGTAAGTCGGCCACGCGGCGAAGCGCGCTTCGATTGGCATTTTACGTACGGCCTCGGCGATGGCGTCTACTTCGCCGCGATTAGCGAAACCGAAGCCGCCCTTACCCGCCGCGAGTCCGCCGAACAGGCTGACAAATCCGGACGCGAATAGGGCAAAACAAACCGCCCAGCGGATCGGCCGCTCCCAGTGCACGATCAAGTCCCGCCACAAGAACGGGAGCACGATGAAATAAGCCCAGACCATGATCTTAAGATTGTCCCAGCCCCACGGCGCGGTCTGAACGAAGAAGGTGAAAAGAAAAATGGCCGCGGCGCCGAAAACAAACGAAATCTCTTCCGGCTGTTTCCGTCCCCAGCGAAATCCTTCTTTCCAAACCTGGTAACCAAGAAGACCAACGAGCGTCAGGAGCAACGGCACCAGAATGCCAAAATTGAAGAACCAAAACCGAAAGAACGGCATTTTGAATTCATCATTGCCTGGACCGCGTTGGACCCAGCCTGGATGAAATTCGAGAACGGATCCCGCATGGAAATGATCACTGACGGTCCAAACAAAAAAGCTTGCTGGAATTAGCGCGATGAGAACCAGCTTCAGAACGTGGGTTCGAACTGGCACGTCACCCGCGATAAAACAACAAACGAGCAAGATACTGAGCGCCATGAAAGTGTGGATGTGAAAAAGCGGCATCGAGGCGTAGAGCGAGAGCTCGAGCCAGAACGGGAGCGGGCCAGATTGTCGATCTTGTCTCTCACTTCGGAAAAATTTTTCGCGCCAGTGCCAAAGCAAAATTAACCCCGCGGGAATGGCATGGAGTAGCCCGCGTTGAGTCACCAGCATCGTGAGCGGAATACTTTTCCAAGCGACGTAATTGACGTTTTGATAGTCGTCGAATTTGAAAGTGCGCAGGTATTGAAAACCGGCGATACCGCCATTGAAAAGAAAACCAGCGACGGCGAAAGCGCCGCCCCAGCGATAGAAGGCGTAGAACGTTGCCGCCGATGCGAACAGTCCGACCCAAACCAAACCGGGAATCAGGCTGATGCCGCTCTTGAGCAGGAGCGCGTTGAACAAATCAATGCCGGCCGGATAGCGTAGATGCTGGCTGTTGACATAGATTGGGTTCGACGGCCAAAGGTGCACGCCGTTGGCGAAAAAGTTGATGTGCGTGAGATGCAGACCGAGGTCCCCGAGATTTACTGGGGATTGAATCTTCAGTTCGCTTCCATCGACATAGAACAGCCAGCAAAACGAGCGCACCGCGAAAATCGTAAAGATGGCGGCCAGTATCCAGGTAACGATGTTGCGATATCGCCACGGACTTGATTCGCCGGTGGGTTCCGACGGCCGTGGGTCCGCTGTCTTAAGATAAGCCGCGACCGCAAACGCGAGACCGAAGATAAGAGCGAGTACGGCGCTTACCGGGCCCAGTCCGCCGAACATCCCGAGGAATAATCCGCAAACGGTGACCAAGTTTACGAACGTTAACCAACCGGCCAGCCACTTCATTGATTTGGACTTGGAGTCGGGTTTGGGCTTGGGGTTGGTCCCGGCGCTCCTGTGAAATCGGGCCACTTGCCGGGAAAAAAGCTCTTGAAGATCTTGGCGCTGAAGTACGCCTTCGATGGATCCTGATACGGCCGAATCGTAACCGGCGCCGTGTAGTAGGAATCGTGAAGCTTCGGTTCCACGGTTTTGATTTTGTCCTCCATCACCAGGAGAAAATCGGCATCGAGTTTGTCCGGCATATTGTCCTTTTCGTAATAACCGACCCGGCCGAAATCGCCGAGGATCCACGGCAACGGATACGGACTTGGGCGAATGATGTGGCCAACCAATTGGTAAGCGCGCGGATCGGAATGGGCCAATCGGATGATAGGATCGGTGAATTTGTAGATGTCGTTATAAGTTTGGACGTAAACGTACGGCTCGGTATCGGTGCTGCACCGGAAGTAATTCAACCAAATACAATGCCCGAGCGACCAAACGATGAGAATCGCAGCGACGATTTCGGTCATCTCGCGTATCGCTAAGACAACCAACAACAATCCGGTACCTGCGATCATCCAGTACGGCCACACGTGATCCCAAGTCGCCGACCAATCATTCATCACGACATAGAAAACTGTGTAACCAGCCAATCCGAAGAGGCCGAGCGCGAACCAGCGATAGGTCACTCCGGCAAATCGCAGCGGTGCGATTGCGACCATTGCGCCGAAGGTAAACAGAAACGGCCAGATAAAACTAATGATGCACCAGGGCGTTTTGTATTTGACGATGCTGTAAGCGATGAGAGTTCCGACACCGTAGATGGTGAGATAACGCAGGGTCACTGTCTTGAATCGCAGTGCGAAAATGGAAGCAAGCAGACCCCCTAAGACGGGGAGCTCATAACGCGCAATCAGCGCGAGCCAGTAATACCAGGCCTTTTCGTGCCCGTGGCCTTCGCTGCCGGTCTTAAACCACGGGAGATAGGCCGCAAACAGACCTCTCACTCCGCTCCAGTGAAAGAAAAAGCCTGAATAGAAGGCAACGATCAGCGCGATGCCGGTGCCCGCGACGACTGCAAGATCGACGTAATCCCAGGTTTGTTTTGCCGGACGCGTGTCATCGAGCTTGCTGAAATAATCAGAGACCGCACAGACTGGGACGGCGATCATCGCGCACGCGACGTGAAGAATGTAAGTCTCCTTCGACAGGATCATGCCGGTCAGTCCCATTCCGGCGTACCAGAGATAATGTACGGTTCCGGATTTCCACAAGCCGAACAGTCCGAAGAAAAACAGCATTGTGAAAAACAAAATCCAGACTTCGTGGATGGAGTAGCGCCCGTAAAAAACGAAGCCGGGCGAGACGGCCATCGCCAGCGCGGCCATTCGGCTGACGGTGCGGCCGACGAACGGTTCGAATTTCAACGTCAGCCAGACGCAGCCAATGCCGACCAGAACAACCGGCAACCGAAGGGCCAAGAGGTTGCGGCCGAACAACGTTTGTGAAAGAAACAGCACATAAAAATGGAGCGGCCCGTGGTAGTTGGTCGGATCGTATTTGTAGAAGCCGGTCTTGACCATTTGATCGACAAACCAGCCGTTGATGCCTTCGTCGAAGTGCGGTGGTTTGATTCCGAGCAGAAAAAATCGCAGGAATGTGGCGAGACCGATGATGATCCACGGCGTCCATTCGCATTCGACGAACGCGTTCTTCCAGGTCTCGAACGTCGGCCCGAGAATCGGAAAATCTGCTAGCGCGCCTGCTTGGGCGCTGCTAGCTCTTGCTGTGCGAATTCTCGTAACCGGCGGCTGCGGCTTCATCGGAAGCAATTTTATTCGCTATATCTTGCAACATTACAAGCCGGCCTCGATCACAAACGTGGATGCGCTGACCTACGCCGGCAACCTCGCCAATCTCGACGGCGTGGTCGAGGAACATGGCGAACGCTACGAGTTTTTCAAAGCCGACATTGCCAACGCCGACGCCATAGACGCGCTCATGGTCGATCATCAATTTTTCGCGATCGTGAATTTCGCCGCCGAATCGCATGTGGATCGAAGCATCAATTCGCCTGAAAATTTCATTCATACCAACGTGATCGGCACGAGCGTGCTGTTGAATGCCGCGCGTAAACATGGCGTCCAGCGTTTCGTTCAAGTCTCCACCGATGAGGTTTATGGATCGCTGGGGAAGACGGGAAAATTCACCGAGCAATCGCCGCTCGATCCAAGCTCGCCCTATTCGTCGAGCAAAGCCGGCGCCGATCTTCTCGCGCTCGCGCATCACAGAACTTACGGGCAGGAAGTGATCGTCACCCGCTGCTCGAACAATTACGGGCCGTATCAATTTCCGGAAAAATTGATTCCGCTCATGATCATCAAGGCGCTGCGCGGCGAGCCGCTGCCGGTTTACGGCGACGGTATGAACGTGCGCGATTGGATCCATGTGCAAGACCATTGCGCCGCCGTCGTCGCCTCGCTCTTCGAAGGAAAACCGGGCACGGTTTACAATTTCGGCGGCGGGAACGAAATGCCGAATCTCGAGCTGGTGAAAATGATTCTACAGAAACTGGGCAAGCCCGAGAGTTTGATTTCCTTCGTGAAGGATCGCCTCGGCCACGATCGCCGTTACGCGATCGATTCTTCTTTTGCGGAGAAAGAATTGAAATGGAGACCGCGCAAAGATTTCAAGGACAGCCTCGAGGACACGACTCAGTGGTACATCGACAATCAATCCTGGTGGCAACCGCTGCTCGAGCGGGCGGGTAGGTATTAAACGATGCGAGTCGTAATTGTGGGCGCGGGCGGACGTCTTGGCGCTGCACTGATTCGCGCCTACCGCGAGAAATTCGACGTCGCTGGGTTTAATCATGCGCAGCTCGATCTGGCAAATTCGCAGCAAATTCGAGAAAACCTTTCGTCGCTCGATTTCGATCTGCTGATCAACTGCGGTGCGTTCACCAATGTCGATCTTTGCGAGAAAGAAAAGGAGCAGGCGTTTTCGATAAATGCCGAGGCGCCAAGGGTGCTGGCGGAAATTTGCGCCGCGAAAGCCGCAAAACTGATTCATTTCAGCACCGATTACGTGTTCGACGGCGAAAAGCGCGAACCGTATATCGAAGAGGACGCCGTCAAACCGATCAGCGTTTATGGTGAATCGAAGCGCGCTGGCGAAAAATTTGTGCTTCAGGCGAGCGACCGGCACACGGTCCTGCGTGTGTCGTGGGTGTACGGACCCGATCGTCCCAGTTTCGTCGACGCGATGATCAAGCGCGCGCGAGAGGAGGATAAGATCGACGCGATCGCCGACAAATGGTCGACCCCGACTTACACGGGCGACATCGCCGATGCGGTGCTCCAGTTGCTGTTCAATCAGCGGGCCACAGGCATTTTTCACTTTGCTAACTCCGGTCAATGTACCTGGCAGGAATACGCGCAGCACGCGCTTGATTGTTGCGCGAAAGCGGGCGTTTCGCTCAAAGCGAAAACAGTCACCCCATTGAAGCTCGTCGACATGAAGAATTGGGCCGCGCGCCGCCCGGTGCACTCGGTCCTCTCGACCGCAAAATATGAGGCATTGACCGGCACCGCGCCGCGCTCTTGGCGAGACGCCGTGGCTGATTATATTGAGCGCTCCTATTCGAAAAAATGAAAACTCGCATCCTCACTTTCAGCTTGTCGATCTTGCTCGCCGTCGCCGCTCGGGCGGAATTGAAATGGGAACAGAACACAATTGAATTGCATCCGTCGATGGGCGACAAGCAAGCGGTCGCTCATTTTAAGTATCAAAACACCGGTACCGCGCCGGTGCGTTTTAAGTCCGTGAAAGCTTCCTGTGGTTGCACCACAACCCAGACCCAGAAGGAAACGGTGAATCCCGGCGAGAAAGGCGAGATCACTGCCACGTTTAACATTGGCGATCGCACCGGCATGCAGATGAAGACGGTCAACGTGCAGACGGACGATCCCAATCCAGCTCAGGCGAACATCGTTCTCACTTTGAAGGCGGACATCACGCCGGCGATGGAGGTCAAACCAATGTTCGTTTACTGGACGAGCGGCGAAGAACCGAAGCCGAAAAAGATTTCGCTCAAGGCGGCCAAGGAGTTTCCTGCCAAAAACGTGACTATCAAATCGAACAACCCGAACTTTGAATCTAAGGTCGAGCCCGGTAAGTCGGCCGGTGAATGGACAATTGAGGTCACGCCCAAGGACACGAGTCATCCGCAAGCGACCTCGTTATTGATCCAGACCGATTATCCTAAAGAGGCGCCAAAATCGTTTTACGTGAACGCACAGGTTACAAATCCGCCACAGCCCTCGATGATGGCGCGGCCACCGATCCAAGCAGCGCCTGCCACGCCAGCTGCGATTCCGTCGCCCGCCGGTCAGCGGTGAAATTCAGCATCCTTCGAGAAGGCCTGATCCTGATCGCGCTCGCCGCGTTGCCCGCGATTGGCGAGGGATTTTATTTTCGCGGCAAGGTTTCGTGGCAATCGCCAATTCCCGCCTCGGAACTGGTGACTGTCGATCAAGCGAAGTCGTGGGGTGATGGCGCGATCTGGGTTGATGCGCGTCCAGATGAAGAATTCGCCGCCGATCGCGTGCCCGGCGCGTTTTCGTTGAACGAAGACCATTGGAGCGAATTACTGCCGCAGTTTCTGCCGAACTGGTCGCCCGAAAAAAAGGTCATCGTCTATTGCAGCGCTGAAAGTTGTAACGCTGCGCGCGACGTAGCCAAACGATTGCGCGACGAAGCCCAGCTCAAAGGCGTTTTTGTTCTCAATGGCGGCTGGGAAGCATGGGTGAAAAAGAATCGTTGAAGAGCTGAGATGTTGAGTTGTTGAGCAATGAAATTCCTTTGGCGAGCCTTGGACCTAATCGTTGGCGGAATCTTCGTTTATGCCGGCGCTATTAAGGCTCTCGATCCGGTTCAGTTTGCAAACGACATCGACAATTACAAAGCGCTGCCGTGGTTCATCAGCGTCCGGCTCGCGTTTTACTTGCCGTGGCTGGAGATATTGTGCGGACTGGCGCTGATTTTTCGTTTTCTCCATCGAGGCGGATTGTCGATCTTGAGTGCGCTGACTTTGCTTTTCCTCGGCGCGACAATCGCAGCCGAAGCGCGCGGACTCGATATCACCTGCGGCTGTTTCGGTCACGCGAGCCAGCATTGGAATTTTTGGCAACACACGGCCGTCGATCTGGCCATTCTCGCATTGTTGGTAGCTGCTTTGATCCGGGAACAACTCGGCTTAAGTTTTTCGTTCCGCTTTTTCGGCCAAATCGAAAAAAGACAGGATAGGCATGATCAGGAAGATTAAATGCGGCTACCGTTTGTATTCGCGGAAGAAGAATCCGAAGACCGGCAAGCGCAGAAATCTAGGCACGTTCAAAACCAAAGCCGGTGCTAAGAAGCACGAAAAAGCGGTGCAATATTTCAAACGCAGGTAAGTTGCGTGCATGCCGGTCCAAGATCCGGACACGAGGGTTAAGCTAGCGATCTATGAAATCACTGCTGAGAGCGGACGCGTTCCGAACTCCTCGGAAGTTTCACGCAAGATCGACATCGATGAGGCCGAAGTTCTCGGCGCTTTCAGCCGGTTACACGCGAAACGCCTGATTCTGCCGGAACCGGACGATCCAACCCGAATTCGAATGGCTCCGCCTTTCTCCGGACTTCCGACCAAGTTTCCGGTCGAAGCGAATGGCACGCAGTATTACGCAAATTGCGTCTGGGACGCTTATGGAATCGCGGCTGCGCTGCAGTGCGATGCAATCAGTCGTGCATCGGATGGTCACACTGGCGAACCGTTAACGTTGGAAGTGAAAAACGGCGGGCCGGTCTTGAAGCCGTACGTCGCGCATTTTGCGGTGCCCGCCGCGCATTGGTGGGACAATCTCATTTTCACGTGAGCGACCATGCTGCTCTTCCGGTCGGAAGAGACCGTCGATCAGTGGTGCGCGGCACGCAATATTCCGCGGCGGCCGCTCATTAATCTTGAGCAACTCTGGCAACTCGCGCTCCATTGGTACGCGAATCGGCTCACCGTCGAATCACGCCGGCCCGCGCCTGATGAAATGGTGTCGATCTTTGCCTCAATCGGGTTAACCGGCCCTTTTTGGGATCCGAAATCAGATCAATGGAGATAACGACCCGGCGCGCAACCCAGTCTGATCGCGGCGCGATCTGGGAGATTTTTCGCGAAGTCATCGCGGCCGGCGACACGTATCCGATTGAGCCAACAATTCCGCGAGAGCAAGCCCTCGCATACTGGTTCAAACACGACGCGCGTGTTTACGTTGTCGAGGGCAATAATAAGATCCTTGGCAGTTACACTTTGCACGAAAACCAGGCTGCGGGCGGCTCTCACGTCGCGAATGCCGGGTTTATTGTCGCGAAAGAAACGCGCGGGCAGGGGATTGGCCGCGCGATGGGCGAGCATTGTCTGAAAGAAGCGCGCCGCCTCGGATTCCGCGCGATGCAATTCAATTTCGTGGTTTCCACGAACGAATCGGCTGTGAAACTTTGGCAGGATCTCGGAATGAAGATCGTCGGCACGTTGCCAGGGGCGTTCCGGCATCCGACACGGGAATATGTCGATGTTTATGTCATGTACCAAGATCTGTAGCGATGGTCTGCGGCTCTCGACCGCGCGCGTGTAGAGCGCCGCTACAGTTCGTTCGCTGCAAAATTCATTTGAATTTCTGTTGGTTAGGCCGATTTGCTTAACGTGATTCATAGATGCAGACCGTGATCCAGGTGATCGCGACTGGGCGCGGCTCGTTGCGCAGCCAGATCATGCGCGATCCCAAGCTGGAAAAGAAATTCAAGTTCATCAAAGTCTGGTCGAAACAACCGGGCCGGCCGCACGGCTGGGCCAAACTTCATAGCGCGAGCGACGCACACGGAGCGATCAATCTCGAATGGCACGGGCGCAGCAACACTTTGATCTGCCGCGTCGTGACCAAGCTCGGCCACAAACCGAACTCGATCATCGGTGATTTTATTGATTACCTTCTGGCGCGACATCAGGCCCGCATTTTGGTCATTCACATTGTGCGCCGCCCGCGACAAAGCGAATGAACATCGGTCTCGTCATTCTGATTGGCGTCGTCGCAGGCGCGTTGGACGGCGTCGGGATTTTTTTCGAGCCGAGAGAACCATACAAGGTCGAGATCCTTTTCGCCGCGATCCTGAAAGGGATTCTTGTCAGCGTAACGACCGCACTTTCATTGACGGCTCGAAGCACGTGGTTGCAGGCACTCGGCTTCGGTCTCCTTTACGGATTTCTGTTTGCGCTGGTGATTTTTCTGGCCAAGGGCGCATTCAAATCTAAGGATGCGCCCTACGTTGTGCCTTCTGGAATTGTCTTCGGTCTGCTCACTGGCCTGGCGGTTTGGAAATTCGCAATCACATGATGCATGCGAGAAACGAAGTTTCTACAATAAAACGGTGCTATCAGGCGTCCGCTAAAGCTCAAAGTTCCGAATAAAAAGCGTGGCTCTTCCGCCGGGATACAAAAAAAAGCAGACCGACGTTTTTGTGTGTGACAGTTGCGGCGTGCGCAAACGGCTCGATCGCTTCAAGCGTCATTGGTGCGACAATTGCAACCGCGGCACGCCCATCGAAATGCGTCGTGCCAGAGACAAGCGGCTGACTCAGCGCTGAATAGTTCCGAATTCGCCTTGTTGCTGGATAAGTTTGGCGACGAGCGCGGTCCAGCCGGTTTGATGCGACGCACCGAGACCGGCGCCCGTGTCGGCGTGGAAATATTCGTGAAACAAATAACGGTCCGAGGTGCGAGCCGCACCGGCGTTGGACTGGCGGTTAGCAAAAGAAGACGGAACAACTGATTGTCGATCTTGGGCGCCGGCGAAAGCGCATTCGCCGTTCTGGTCGCGCAGCCAAATCTTGATCAAGCGATTGGAGAGTTCGTTGGCGACTTCTTTCAAATGCATGAACTGGCCGGAACCGGTCGGACATTCCACTTTGAAATCGTCGCCGTAGTAATGATGAAACTGCTGGAGCGATTCGATTAACAGATAGTTGATGGGGAACCAAACCGGTCCGCGCCAGTTGGAGTTGCCGCCGAAAATTCCGGTCTGCGATTCGGCTGGTTCGTAATTCACGATTCTAGTCTCGCCCCGCGCGGTCAGGACGTAAGGGTGATCCTTGTGATATCTGCTGACCGAGCGAACGCCGTAATCGCTCAGGAATTCATTCGGGTCGAGCATGCGCCGGAGCAGACATTTCATGCGATGTCCGCGCGTGATGGCGACGAGCCGGCGCTCCTTCATACCGGGTTCCTGCCACCGCGAAACCAGACTTGCGAGATCAGGCCGATATTCCAAATACCATTCCAGTCGCGATTTAAATCCAGGCAAAGCTTCGATGAGCTGCCATTGAATGGTCTCGACTGCGAGCAATGGCAGTAATCCAACGACGGAGCGCACTTTCAACGGCACATAACGTCCGCCCGGCGTGTGAAGCACGTCGTAGTAGAATTCGTCTTCTTCGTTCCAAAGTCCAACGCCGCTTCCGCCGAGATTATTCATCGCCGCGGCGATGCCGAGGAAATGCTCGAAGAACTTAGTCGCGATGTTTTCGTAAACGTGATTTTCCAACGCCAGCTCGATCGCGATCCGCATCAGGTTCAAGCAAAACATTCCCATCCAGCTGGTGGCGTCGCTTTGCTCGAGACGCGTCCCGTCGGAGAAGGTGGTGCTGCGATCGAACACGCCGATGTTGTCGAGGCCGAGGAAGCCGCCTTGGAAAATGTTGTTTCCTTCGGAGTCTTTGCGATTCACCCACCAGGTGAATGCAATCAACATCTTGTGGAAAATGGTTTCGAGAAACGCGCGATCACCTTTGCCGGTCTGCTTTCGTTCAATCTGATAAACGCGCCACGCCGCCCAGGCGAGCACCGGCGGGTTCACGTCGTCAAAATTCCATTCGTAAGCAGGAATTTTTCCGTTCGGATGCAGATACCACTCGCGCACGATTAATTCGAGCTGGGTCTTGGCGAATTGGACATCGACAAGCGCGAGCGGAATGCAGTGAAACGCAAGGTCCCACGACGCGTACCAGGGAAATTCCCATTTGTCCGGCATCGACATCACCCGGTCGTTGTAAAGATGTCGCCAATCGTGATTTCGCCCGGACCCACGCTTCGATGGCGGTGCCGGCTGTCCAGGATCGCCCTCCAGCCATTGCTCGACGATGTAATGATAAAATTGTTTGTTCCAAAGCAGTCCGGCGAACGCCTGTCGCTGGATCGAGCGGTGCTCTTCGGTTAGAATTTTTGGCCCGAGTTCGAGGTAAAATTGGTCCGCTTCAGCCCGCCGTAATCTGAAGATCGCATCGAAGTCGGCGAATGCTTCCGTGCTTGTCTTGCTTCCGCCGCGCGTCAACCGCAGCCGAATCGAGATCGTCTCCTGTGGCGGGATATTGAATTTGTAATACGCGGCCGCTTTCGTCCCGACTTGCTCGGGGTTCACGATGTGGATCTTGTCGTGAACCACGCGATCGTTAATCGAATCCTTCACAAACGGCGTTCGATTCGGAATTCCCCAGAGTCGTTCCGCGTTGTTTTCGTTTTCAGTGAAGAAGAGATCGTCGACCGAATCGCAAAATAGATCGTAATCGCCGAGCGCCGGATGGCTGGCGGTGATCACGGCGATGTGGCTGCGTTCGGCTGCTTTGCGCAGCTGCGGTTTGCCTTGGTCGCGGCCCCAGCTCCACGTGTTGCGAAACCAAATCGTCGGCAGCAAATGCAGCGGCGCCGGCTCTGGACCGCAGTTTTTTGCGCTGACACGAATCAGGATGTCGTGGGCATCCGCCTTCGCGTAATCGATCTCGATGTCGAAGAAGCGGTTTTCCGCGAAAGCGCTCGTATCCCAAATCTCGAATTCGCCTTCCGTTTTCGAACGAGCGCCGTTTTGCGCGATCAGTTCCTCGTATGGAAAACGCGACTGCGGATAGCGATAAACCATTCGCATGAAACTGTGCGCCGGTGTGCTGTCGGTGTACCAATAGACTTCCTTCACATCCTCGCCGTGATTTCCCTGCGGCTGAGTCAGGCCGAACAATCGCTCCTTCAAAAACGGATCGCGCTCGTTCCAGAAAGCGAACGCAAAACACAGCCGGCCTTTGTGATCCGAAATACCGCCGAGTCCGTCTTCGTTCCAGCGATACGCGCGCGAGCGGGCGTGATCGAACGGGAAATAACTCCAGGCGTCGCCGTTGGCGCTGTAATCTTCGCGTACAGTTCCCCAGGCGCGCTCGGCCAGATACGGCCCCCAGAAATGCCACGGTTCGTCGCGCAGCTTATTTTCCCCAAGCCGCTTCTGCTCCGCGTTCACGATTGCTGATTAGCGATTAAAAACCCGTAATCGGCAACCGAAAATTGCCTCACTCCCACTCGATCGTGCTCGGCGGTTTGCTGGAGATGTCGTAACAGACGCGGTTCACGCCTTTGACTTCGTTGCTGATGCGCGAAGAGATGCGGGAGAGGATCTCGTAGGGAACTCGCACCCAGTCGGCGGTCATGCCGTCCTGACTTTCGACAATTCGCAGCGCGACGGTGTTTTCGTAGGTGCGCTGATCGCCCATGACGCCGACGGTTTGGATCGGCAAAAGGACGGCGAACGATTGCCACACTTTGTAATACCAGTCGGCCGCTTCCATCTCGCTTTGCACGATCGTGTCGGCTTCGCGCAAGATCGACAGTCGCTCGGGCGTGACTTCGCCCAGGATGCGCACGGCCAGGCCAGGCCCGGGGAACGGTTGCCGGTAAACAATTTCTTTCGGCAATCCGAGTTGCAGTCCGACCTGACGCACTTCGTCCTTAAACAATTGCCGCACCGGTTCGACTAATTTGAAATGCATTTTCTCTGGCAAACCACCGACGTTGTGATGGGTCTTGATGACCTGCGAGGGGTTACCGCCAATCGAAACGCTCTCGATCACGTCCGGATAAAGCGTTCCCTGCGCGAGAAACTTGTAGCCGCCATGTTTACGCGTCTGGTTTTTTCGATTGTGTTCCAGAAGTTCCTCGGTCGCGTGTTGAAACACGGCGATGAATTCGTTGCCGATGATTTTTCGTTTGTGTTCGGGATCAGTCACGCCTTTGAGCGCTTTCAGGAATCGCTTGCTGGCATCGACATATTTCAGGCGAATGTGGAAATTTTCGCCGAAGACGCGCTGGACGATTTCTTCTTCGCGCGCGCGCAGTAGCCCGTTGTTGACGAAAATGCAGGTAAGCTGGTCGCCAATCGCTTTGTGCAGGAGCGCGGCGGTGACTGAGGAATCGACACCACCGCTGAGGCCAAGCACGACTTTTTCGTAGCCAACCTGCTCCCGCACGCGCTCGCACATTTCCTCGATGAACGAGCCCATGGTCCAATCCATTGCGCAGTGGCAGATGTGATAGACGAAGTTCTGCAGGATCTCTTTTCCGCGCGGCGTGTGCGCGACTTCGGGATGAAACTGCAATCCGTAGAGCTTTCGTTGTCGATCTTCGACGGCGGCAAAGTCCGAGCTCTCGGTCCGCCCGGCGGCGAGAAAACCCTTCGGCAGGGCCGTAACTTCGTCGCCGTGGCTGTTCCATACGTCGAGTTGCTTGCCAAGGCCGTCGAACAACTGCGAACCATTGGTGATGTGCAACATTCCCGCGCCGTACTCACGCCGGCCGGTAAAGATGACTTCACCGCCGAGATGATGCGCCATTTGCATCAGTCCGTAACAAATTCCGAGCACGGGAACGCCTAACGAAAAAATCTTCTTGTCGATTTGCGGCGCGCCTTTGTCGTAAACGCTGGCCGGCCCGCCGGAGAGAATGATTCCGTTCGGCTGAAGCTTTTTGATCTCGGCGGCGGAGAGGTTGAACGGAACGACTTCGGAGTAAACCTGCAGTTCGCGGATGCGTCTCGCGATCACCTGCGTGTACTGCGAACCGAAATCGAGAATTAGAATCTTTGAGTGTTTCGGCGGTGCAACGGTCTTCATGGATGCGTCGTCGGCACGCCGTGTTCTCCGGCAGGGTCGCGGGTGTCGCGCTCTTGCGGTACGATTTCACCCTGGCCGGTCAAGCCGCGCTGGAGTTGCGATCCGACTTCTTCGCCTGTTCTATTTTCGAGCGGATCGGCGCAACCCCCGGCGATCAGCATGCCGCCGATCACAATCAGGATCGACAAGGGCTTCATCCGCTCATTTTAGGAATGAACTTCGCAAAAGCAAATGACAAGCGTCTCTACAAGTTTAACAAATCTAGTTAGGCTTTCGTTGTGATTGACCCGGAGCTCTTATTGCAAGGTTATCAGCTCGGTGTTTTTCCGATGGCAATGGAAGACGATTCGATCGCCTGGTTTTCGCCTGACCCGCGCGCGATTATTCCGCTGGAAAATTTTCATGTCCCTCACGATTTGCGTCGTCTCGCCCGAAAGGAGGTTTTCGAAATCAAGATCGACAATTCCTTTGGTGACGTGATTCGCGGTTGCGCGAAACGCAAGGACACCTGGATTAATCGGGAGATCATCGAGAGTTACGAGCGATTGTACGAACTCGGGCACGCACATTCCGTCGAAACCTGGACCAAAAGCAAACTCGCCGGCGGATTATATGGCGTCGCGGTGGGCGGCGCATTTTTTGGCGAATCGATGTTCCATCGCGTTCGCGATGCATCGAAAATTGCCCTCGTTCGATTAGTAGAGCATTTGCGCGCGAAGAAATTTACGCTGCTCGATACCCAATGGCTGACGCCCCATCTGGAGCAGTTCGGCGCCATCGAAATTTCGCGAGCCCAGTATTTGAAATTGCTTCAGCGCGCCGTGGATCTGCCTCGCAGATTCTGACTGCGTTTGAGCAAACGAAGATCAAACGAGTTTCGGTAGGGACGGCGAGGTTTCGGAAGAGATTTTGTCGCTGATGTTGTCGATTACCGCTTTCAATTCAGCCCAGTTCACTGGTTTCGTGATGTGGTATGAGAAGCCCGCTTGCATGCTTCCATCGATATCCTCTTTCATACCGTGGCCGCTAATCGCAATTCCGTGAATCGAACAGCGCTGAGTCAGGTTTCGCATAAGGTCGAGTCCGCTGCCATCCGGCAAATCCAAATCGCTAATTAGAATGTCGAATGCCCGGGGCCGAGATTGGTCCCGCGTGACCAATGCACAGGTCTGCGCTTCCTTGATGCTTCCGACACAGACGACTTCGTGACCGGCGCGTCTCAGTAATTTGGCAAACTGTTCGGCGGTGTCGTGATGATCTTCTACAACAAGAACGCGCATTGATCTTCTCCCGACTGCCTCAGGCGCTGCGACTACCGGCCGATCCGTTTCCGCGGTGGGCCCCGGTTTTACGCAATGTAAACGGACCGTAAACGTCGCGCCTTTGCCTTTCCCTTCACTAGCCGCGCTGATCGATCCGCCATGAAGTTCGATAATCGCCCGACTGATGGCCAGCCCGAGGCCGAGTCCACCAAAACCCTGACCGCGCGACCGCTCGCCTTGTTCGAAAGCGTCGAAAATTTTCGGCAAGGTTTCCGGGCTGATTCCCATTCCACTGTCCGCAACCTCAACAACGAGCTCGCACGATCGATCGTTGTCACCATTGGGTGATATGACATTGGGCGACCGAAGCCGGAAATAGTCGTCGTAAACGCGAACATCGATCGATCCCCCGGCCGGAGTAAACTTGCAGGCGTTTTGGAGAAGGTTCCAGAACACCTGAGTCATTCGCGAGCTGTCGACAAAAATGTGGGATTCGGCCGCCGTTATTTTCATCGAGACACGAATTTCTTTCTTCGCGGCAGCGTCGAGGCAATAGTTCTGCATCGCGTGTTCGAGGAGAGAGCGAGCATCGACAACCTGACGGCGGAGTTCCAATTTGCCGCGGACAATCCGGGTGATGTCGAGAAGGTCGTCGATCAATCGTGCCTCCACCTCGATGTTGCGACGAATGACCGATAAATCCTTCCGCGCTTGCAACGAAATTGTTTCGTCGTTTTCGAGCATCGCCGCTGCGGCCAGCGCCGGGGTTAGCGGAGTGCGAAGCTCGTGACTCACAATCGCGAGGAACTGATCCTTCTCTTTGTTGGCCGCTTCCGCTGCTTCGAGTGCCAATCGCAACCGCTCTTCACTCGCCGCTAAGGCGGCGTTGCTTTCGCCGATTCGCGCCAGCATGTGGTTGAACGAATCTGTCAGATGTCCAATCTCATCCGTGCCGTGCTTGGCGGCGCGCACCGAGTAGTCTCTACGATCCGACACCGCGGTAGCCACCTTGGTCAGTTCAAGAATTGGCACCGAAATTCTGCGTTGCAGTGCGGCCGACAACGCCATGGCGCCCAGAAATGAGCAGACGCTGACAACGAAAAGTAAGATACCGTAGACCGTCAGCCGCCGGTACATTTGGCCGAGATCGGCTCGGAGATAAATTGTGCCGAGGCGTGCGCCTTCCTGGAAAATCGGCTGCACCATGACGAGCTGAGATTGGTTGAATTGATGACCGTCGGGCCCGGGTTCTCGCGGTAATTGTGTTGGCGTGATCGATTCGGGAAAGCTGGCGAACAGTCGGCCGGTTCGATCATAAATTGCGGCAGCAGTGATCTGGTTCTCAGCGGCGAGCGCCCTCAGAATTTCGTTGGCATTTTCTCGGTCATCGAAAGCGAGCGCGCCTGTGCTGTTGGAACCGATAATTTGCGCCAGGACTTCGATGTTGTTCGTCAGCGTGCGCCGAAATGTACCTAACTCGTAGCTGATGAGGGCGCTGCCCATCAGAAGAATGGCAAACCCACTAGTCAGCAGGATCACCAACATTAGTTTGCGCTTGATTGGGACGTCGCGAAGCGAAAATGCCATATCAATGCGTCACTTTGGCGACGCGCAGTAGCTTTGAACTGATTTTGAGGTTGGCAGCTCTCACTGCTCCTAAATTAATACGCATGCGGATCTTACCCTTCTCTGTGAAAAGCTCGATCATCCCGCCCAGCTCGGCAAAGCCTTCGATATCGCTCACGGTCAGTACGCTGCTGCCTTTCAAGTTCGAAACAATCTGAGCAGCTCGATCGCGCTCGGATTGGCTAATGAAAAGCATCTGACAGTTGGGCGGCTGCGACCCCCGGCGGAAACGCTGGATAATTAACGAACGATTGTTCACTTTCTCGCCGCGCACTGTTTCATCCAAATAAGAGCCGAACGGATCATCGCCCAAAATTCCGATCACCAAAGGAGTGTCCGAAGCTTGGGATGAGGGCCAACTGACGAATTGAGCGGAATTGAACAAGAACTCCGCTTTGGCCTGATATTCCGGAACGGGCGCAGTTTGGGCGGAGGCGGCAGCGAAGAGCGTCGCCGCGCAAAGGTGTCTGAGATGGCGCTGCGAAATCAATAGACTTGAAATTTGCCCTTTAAGGGCGCCCAATCGTAATACAGGGGTCGGTAGATTACGAGCACATTGAAACGGGCGACTTGGTCGCGTATTGCTCACAACCTCTCCACGCCACCGAATTTACATACTGTGACTTTACTTCACATTGACCGGCTCTCTTGCCTCTTCGACGAGTTTCTCAAACCGCGGATCATCCCGAATTGCGTCCCACCACGGATGCAAACGTAACTGTCCATACGTGATGTGACCCGGACCCTGCAAAGCAGCAGCGATTTGATCCAGTGCCAGTTCTTTCTCTCCGGTCCAGGCGTAAATGAGCGCGAGGTTTCGCAGCAACTCGGAGCCAGTCATCACATCCTTCGTCACCGGCAATAATTCAACAGCCCGGCGGCCCTCTCGTATTGCGTCCTCCTTCCTGTCGAGGGCGGCATCGATCATCCCGATTACAGACGTCGCCTCGGCATAATCGGGCTGTTTTTTAAGCACCGCTTCCATTTCCTCCCGAGCCTCCGCAAACGCATTTTTCGCCGCCTCGTTGTCGCCGGTCAGGCGAGCGACCAAGCCTTCGCAAAAGCTGCGCGGGGTCCGGACATTGGCGCCCCATGTTATTCCTTCCTGCAGCATCGAAGCCAAAGCACGCTTTGCGTCCTTCGCATCACGAGCGCACAGGGCAATGTTAAACCATCGATCGACGATTTTTACGCCGTCTTTTTGGTCTTTAGCGAGCACTTGCTGAACCGCCGATTGCGCCGGTTGGACAGTTGCGTTCGAATCCAGTTCAGCCAAACCCCTGGCTACCCGGGCAACGGCATCGTTAGGCGTGACCGCCAGCGCCCGGTCGAATGTTGCCATCAGATTATTGTAACGGCGCAGCACCTGATAGGTCCCGGCGACCTGGTGAAGGATAAAAACATTACGCGGATCGAGCTCAAGAGCTCGGTTCACGTTGCGCAAGTGGTCCTGCCACCTGCCTTGCCGCCTGTCGATCCAGCCGAGGGTCGCGTAAACCAACGGTTCGTTAGGCAGCAGACGACGAGCGATTGCCAGTTCGGACCGGGCCCGTTCATAATCGCGATAGCAGTAGTAGGACAACAATCCTGCAGCCAGATGCGGTTCGCCCCGGTCTGGGCCAAGCCGAAGTGCGGCGTCCACCGCCTCCTTCGCCCGGGTTAGTCGCAGCGGCGTGTGATCATAACCGTTGAAATATAATCCTTGGTGGGCAAAGCCGAGGCGACAATAAGCGAGCAGAAATTTTGAATCGCCAGCTACAGCAAGCTCGAGTAGATGCACAGCTTCGTACCGAAGTTCCGCAGAGCGCGCGTCTAATGCGATGCCGTCGAGAAGAATTCCCGCGCGAATATAGCGGTCATACGCCAGTTGCTGCTCGGTGGGTTTTTCCTCAATCGTCTCTTTTTCCGCCGCCGACACTCTCGCCCCAAGCTCTTCTGCGACAGCTTTAGCGACTTTGCTTTGAATCGCGAACACGTCGTTCGGCGTACTGTCATAACGTTTTTGCCAAATTTGAGTACCTGTCCTCGCCCTAGTCAGTTGCACCCGCAGCCGGACACGGTCGGCCGTGCGTTCAACGCTGCCCTCCACGACATGAGCCACTCCGAGAGCATCGGCAATCTCGCTGAGATTGCGTTTCACCCTTGGTTTGTATTCCATCACCGAACTGCGGCTGATGACTTTCAAATCCGCGATCTTGGCCAGGTCATTCCGGATTTCAGCTTGAACACCCATCGCAAAGAGCGCCTGCTCTGGATCAGCGCTCAGACTTTCGAAAGGCAAAACGGCAACGCTCCTTTCTGCAACTCCACCGACCGGCGCGTGATTGCCGAACCAAACTCCAAGCCCAACGATTACCGCAAACAGGACGCCCACGGCTATGAAGGAAGCGGCGCGTTTCAGTAGAATTTTCCGCGCCGCGGCTTCCTTAATTACGTCGATTTGTCCGGGCATAATCCGCATCCACAACGTCTCGAACGCCTGAAGATTCAGATGATAATTGAGCCGTAACGAAAATCCAAGCTCATCGCGTTGGTGGAACATCTGGACGTGGGGAAGTTTGCCTCGCTCATTCGACGCCTGCCGTAGTCTAGACGGAGGCGGGTTTTCTGCTTTAGTGACGGCTCGCGTCGGCTGGGTAGCTCAGTTGGCAGAGCAGTGGACTGAAAATCCACGTGTCGGCGGTTCGATTCCGCCCCCAGCCAGGCCGCTCATTCAATCGATGGTACGCCATATTGATTTGGCTTCCATGTCTCAGTTGGAGACGAAAGGATCAGTATAAATAAACTAGGATGAAGGAGCCTTCGACGCGCACAATGTCCGCAGAACGGCGGCGTACCATTCTTCTAATTTTAGTCATGCTGCTACCCTTGGGTCTCAGCACATTTTTTCTCCTCACCGCACGCTCGAGCCCAAGGTTACATGACAGCGGCGCGCCGCAAAAGGAATCCACACAATCAATCGGTGACGGCCGTCTTGTTGTAATCATTGTCGATAGTTTGCGGCGCCAGGCGGTGGATGACGTGATGCCAAATCTAAAAGCGCTGGCGCAGGACCGCGCTTCGACTTACCTCGATGTCCACACCGCCAGTGGCAACATGAGCTTGCCTTGCATCCAAACACTTCTGGAAGGACGCGAAAGTCCCTACGCCAGCGTCATACATGATTTTACCGGCGAACGCGGCTCCAATAACGGGTTACCAGTTGCCGCGGCGCGGGCCGGTTTGAACCCCGCGCTGATAGCAGACTTCATTATCCTTGGACTATATGGCCAGTACGCAAAGATCACTGTAAATCGTCCTGATCTCGCGCGAACGGAACTCGGCTGCGATCTGGCCGCAATAGACAAGGCAATTAATGCTTTGTCGGACAAAGATGTGCGATTGATCATCCTGCACGTCGGAGGAACCGACGCCGCGGCTCACCGTTGGCATCCGGGCCATCCCGAGTACGAACACCACTACCGCGCGGTGGACGCAAAATTATCTGAGCTCATTGAGAAGCTGGATTTTAAAAACGACAATCTCGTCGTCACTGGCGACCACGGTCATAATGAGCGCGGCAATCACACGCCTTGGTCGGTGGCAATCTTCGCGGGGGGGACCTATTCGCAATTGTTCCCCGCGCTCGGCTCTCTGGGCCAGTTGCAACAAGTCGACATGCTGTTTTTCATGGCTTTCCCTCACAACTTGCCGCTGCCAACCGATTACGAAGGTCGGTACTTCGGAATAGAAACTCCGGTCGATTCTGCCGTCGCTACACCCGAACTTCAGCGACATCTCGCCGCATTCCGAAACGTCCAAGCCAACTTATTCAACGTTAGTTCGGATAATCTTCCGAGTGCCATTGCCGACAGAAGAGCACAGGCCCGTTCGGTTCTGGTGGCTTCTTTTCAACGCGTATTACCGCTGCTGGTCCTTTTTCTTGCCTGGATCACGGTGGCATTTCGGGCCAACAACTCGTCTAGACAGCCAGTTTGGCCACTGGTTGCGATGCCGATTCTCGCGATCGCGCTCTGGCTGTTTGCTACTCCGGCCTTGGGAGTGGCACTTGCATTTCTCATAGGCGTTTTTTTGTTGCTTTGGGCGATCAAGGCACGCGAGTTCCAGCGTTTTTGCTTTCTTCTTCTGCTGCTCGCGACCGCAGCATTGACCGCCTTCTATCCAGAACCCTCGCAGTGGATATTTTGGCATCACCCAATACTAGTTCTTATTGCCGCCGGAACAGTGATTGTATTGGTGCATGAACATGGTTTGCACGGCTGGCCACCAGCGTTTTGCGCTATTTCATTGTTCGTACTACCCAGCACTGGCTTTAAAGCGCAACTCGCTCCTAATCTCCTGAACGCGTGGTTACTGGGAGCTGGTGTCGTCTTGCTAGGCGTAATTCTGACTCGGCGGTTCCGGCAAATTCATCTCACGGGCACGGCTTGGATCGCTTTAGGGGCGTTGCTGATCGCGGCCAAAATGCTTCGCGGTCAACGCCAAAACATCGGCAGGATTCATAATGTCGTCGTCGACTGGGTAAGCCGCCACCCGGTCGCCGGTCCAGTAGCGAGTGTAATTTTGTACCTGGGTTGCGCAGCCTTTTTGGTTTGGATTGTTCGGCTGCCGAAGACCCGAATCATGTTAGCGGCGATGACGTTAATTTTGCCGCTCTATTCCTGTTGGTTCGGGAACCTCTCCCTCGCCATCTTAGCGGTGGTTTCAATCGTTCCGGTTTTCTTCGCTGCATGGACTGCCATTTTGGATCTTCCCGGTCCATTGAAAGACGAATCGGCTCTCAGTTCAGAGCGCTCGGGACTGTTCCTGGCGGCAGCGCTGGTAATGACCTTCTGGATGCTATTTCAGGGATTTTTGATTCAAGAAATCGACTTCTCTTTTGCACTAAAGTATCTCCCTGAAAAGGTATCAGGGTTAACAGAGTTCGGTGTTGCTTTCCCTCTGACCTTCGTGAAATACGCGCTGCCATTGGTCCTTGTCACTTTGGTGTATGTCGCTCTTCGTGGGTTGCTTGAGTCAAGGCAAGCAATGATCGCAGCTTTGATATTCTGCAATTTGAAATTGGTTGCCTTGCTCGTGCAAATTTTTGTCGGCCGGCTTGGGACTAAGCAAAAGTTCTACGAATTGGCGATGTCTGACTTGGTGTTTGTCTCCCAGATCGAGATCATCCTTGCCTTAACCTGTCTTGGTGTGGTTCTCAGCCTGCCCGCCCGCAGAGCGGAATTGCTGCGCGAGAGATCTGCCTGAGTCAAGATTAAGCTACGTCGCCTGTTCCGCTAAGGGCCTCTAGTCAGTCCGTAATGCCGTGATTGGATTGACGCAAGTCGCGCGATGGGCGGGTAGAAAACAGGCGAGTAAGGCCGCCGCGGCGAGCATCAGACTGGACGTGATCAGCGAAAACGGATCGCTTGGGCTCACGCCGTAAAGAATTTGCGAAAGCACGCGACCGACGGCCAGTGAAAGGAGAAGCCCGACCGCAACGGCCAGCGCGGTTTGCAACGCGCCCTGGCGCATGATTAACGCGAAGACGTCTTTGCGATGCGCGCCGAGCGCCATTCGAATTCCAATTTCGCGAGTGCGACATGCAACCGCGTATGCTTTGACGCCGTAAACGCCAACGACCGCCAGAAGCAGCGCGATGCAACCAAATGCGCCAAACAACATCGCGCCCAATTTTACGATCCAAAGATCCGGCGATTTCTCCATCAAATCGACATACGGCGTCATTTGAAGCAGCGGTAGGTCGGGATCGATTTCGCGGAGCGCCTGCCGCAATGTCGGCATTAATGCGACGACCGTTTGTCGATCTTGGGTATTGAGTCGCACGTGCATGTAAGTCTGGCCGTTGTAGCCCTGCGCCAACGGCACGAACACGCGCGTAACCAGTGTGTCGCTCTGGATGCTGTGCAGATGCCTGGTTACCACGCCGACGATTTCCAAATCGTTCGGCGCGCCATCCTTTGGCGGTTGGGTGTAGCGAATGTGCTGACCGATCGCGTCCTCGTTCGGGAAAAGTTTTTTCGCGAGTTCTTCGTCGATGATTGCAACTCGACGCGCATCTTTTTGTTCGCATTCAGCTTGAGTGAAATCGCGACCGCGCAGTAGCTTCACACCGAGCGCGTCGAAGTAGCCGGTCGTGATCGCGGTGTAGAGCGCGTTCACGCTTGGATCGGGCGCTTTCGGGTCGGACGGCATTGCGTCTTTCATGCGAATGACCCGGCGCGAATTCGTGAAATCGGCGTACGGCAGCATCGTGCCGGTGGCGGCCGCAGTAACTCCTGGCAACTGGCGCGCGCGCTCGGTGATGGCGAAAATGGTTCTGCGCGATTCGGCCGGTTCTTTTTTGATCAGGCTGAAATCGAATTCTGTGATCAAGTCGCCGGCTGCATTGAATCCGGGATAGAGTCCCGCGGCTTTGAGCGCTCCCCGAAAAAATAATCCCGCTGCGAACAGCAACATGAGTGAAAGGGCGATCTGCGCCATGACCGAAATGTGTCGCGGCGCGAAGAATCGGCTGAATCGCCCGATCCGCGCCGGTTCGCCGACTTGTTGTTTCAAATCGTTTACCAAGTCGGCCTTGGTCGCCTTTAACGCCGGTCCGAGGCTGAACAACATCGTGGCCAGGACACAGAAGAGGAAGGTGACCGAAAAAATTGCAAAGTCTGGGCGCAATTTAATGATTACCGAGAAATTAACCGACGATAGCAGACCCTGAACTTGCTGGAGCAGGAGATCGTTGCACCACGTGCTGAGCACAAGGCCAACCGCGCCGCCGCACAGCGCGAGCAACAAGCCCTCGCATAGCAATTGTCGAACGATCCGCCAACGCGCCGCGCCGACTGCGAGCCGAATCGCGATTTCCTTCGAACGCGCCGTGCCGCGGGCGAGCAGCATGTTGGCCAGGTTCAAGCACGCGATCAACAAAACCGCGCCGGCCATAAACATCAGCAAGGTCGCAATCAGCGTGATCGGTCCGTCGTCTTCCGGCTGCGTACTCATGCTGAATCGCGACGGATTTTGAATTTGTAACTCGCGCGCGCCTTCGCTGCCTTCCGGTTGAATCGCGTTCAATCGCTGGGCCAGGGCAGGCAGGCGTGTTTTCGCGGTGTCGACTGTCAAACCGGGACGCAGCCGGGCGGTGAGATTGAAGCAGTAGTTCTTCGGATTATTCAGGTCGTGCATCGTTTCGGAATCGCCAAAGGCCGAACCGAGTTGAGCGCGCATTCCGAGCGGCACCCAAATGTCCGGCGCGACCAATGCGCTCGCGCCGCTGAATCCATCGGGCGAGATCCCGATGATGGTGTAGGGCTGCCCATTCACTTGCAATGTGCTGCCGACGAAGTCGGCGCGGCTGCCCATTCGCTTCCAAAATCCATAGCTCGCGACCACAACCGCAACGTTAGCGTTCGGTTTGCATTCCTCGGCGTTGTAAAACCGGCCGCGAAACGGCTTCGCCCCGTTTACATCAAAGAAGTTTTCCGAAGTCAGGAAGGCGAAACTGCGCCGCATTTCGTGATCTCGGCCGATACCGGCGACGGCGAACTCGAGCGTGGCAAGATCGACAAACAGGTCCCCGCCGTTCTCACGCAGCTCCCGATATTCGTTGTAGGAAAACTGGCGATAATCGTGGCTGGCGTTTTGCCGCGCGGTGAAAACGTTGACTACTTCGTGCGGCCGCAGTGGAATAGGCGAACGCAGCACCACGCCGTTGATCAGTGCGAAAATGGCGGAGTTAACGCCGATGGCCAGGGCGAGCGTTAATACCGCCACGGCGGTGAATCCTGGCGACTTGAGAAGCTGACGGAAGGCAAACCTAAAATCCTGGATCATGAGAAACCTCGGGTTGTTTCCCCTGAGATGCGCCCGCCTGGCCTTTTGGATTCAACGAGTTTCAAAATTAATCTCGTCAGCTGAAAGATTTTCCTCTCGACTGCGAATCCTGCCTAAACCCTGACTTATGGCCGACACACCAACAGTTCCGCCGCCGTTGCCTAAATCGCAGCCGTCGTTTGGAAAGCGCTACCGCACCGTAATCAAGTTGATCGGGGTCGGCGCTTTGGTCCTTCTGCTCCTGATTCCGCTCGGCATGATTACCGGTGTACTTTCGGATCGATTGCAGCGCCGCAACGAAGCCGTCTACGACATTACATCCTCGTGGGGCAGGGAACAGAACCTGATTGGGCCCGTGCTAATGATTCCCTACCAATATCGATTCAAGACTGTGAAGGAAGTGCCAGGCAAGGATGGGAAAGTTGAGAAGCGCGAAGTAGAGGAAACTGCCAGTGCGTGGGCGTATTTCCTTCCCGAAATGTTGAACGTAGCCGGCGATGCTGAGACACAAAAACTAAAGCGCGGAATTTATGAGGCCGCCGTGTTTCGCGCACAGGTGAAACTGTCTGGACGATTTGCCGCACCCGACTTTGGGGCGTTAAAGATCGACATCAAGGATGTGCAATGGAAAGACGCGTTGGTCTCCATCGCGATCAACGACCTTCGCGGGACGCGCGAGGGTCTGATGCTCGATTGGGGCGGAATGAGGCGTCCCTTGCTGCCTGGTTCGCAAGTTCCTGGCTACACAACCGGCGCGACAGCTGCGCTAGGCGACGGAAAACCGATCAACGCGCCAGTTGAATTTTCGATTCCCATCGATTTCAACGGTAGCGAAGGTATCTATTTCGCGCCGTTCGGTGTTCAAAACGAAGCCGTGCTGAAATCAAATTGGCCAGATCCGGCGTTTAGAGGTGCGTTTTTACCGGCGGAGCGTTCGGTTCGCGACAACGGGTTTGATGCAAGATGGAAGGTTTCCTACTACGGTCGCAGTTATCCGCAGTCCTGGACGAGTCAGACGGGTAACGAGCGATTTACGACCCAGGCGGTCTCCCAATCAATGTTCGGCACACAGTTTTTATCGGTCTTGGATGCCTATCGCTACGTTGAACGCTCGATCAAGTACGGCGTGCTTTTCCTCGTTCTGGTTTTCACGACGTTTTTCCTGTTTGAAGTAACAGCGCGCCAGAAGATCCATCCGTTCCAATACTTGATGGTCGGCGCTGCGCTTTGCCTGTTTTATCTGCTGCTTCTTTCGATTTCGGAATTCATCGGCTTCGGTTTGGCTTATCTGGTAGCGGCAGCTGCATCGACAATCTTGATCACGTGGTATTGCCGGTTCTTCCTCGGCGGCGGCGCTCGAACATTGATGATCGGCGCCGGTCTGGCGGGTGTTTACACTTTTCTTTACATCACATTGCGACAACAAGACTACGCGCTGTTGATGGGAGCGATCGCGCTCTTCATCCTGCTGAGCGTCGTGATGTATGTAACGCGCAAGATCGATTGGTACGCGCGCGATAGCGCCGCGTAAGATCAGAGCGACTGCACGCTCTTGAGCATTTCGTTGAAAGAGTTGTAGAGCTCTCGGTGCTGGCTGACGCCGCGACGCAGGACCGGTTTGAAGTTTGCCAGATCGGCAATGTTTATGACTTGATCAACGCTGTGTACGAACGCGCTCGTGGCGTCGTTGGTGGCGATACGTTGGCTGAGCAAGACAACAAAATGCTTGCGCCGCTGCGCGTCCGGTCGCCGGACCAGTTCCGCTAAGATGGGGTTCGTTTGCAAGGTCGAGCCTTTAAAATTCTCGTAAACGATGACGACGTCGTAATTGTAAGTTTTGAGCTTGAGCAACACGTCCTCTTCGAACAAACCCAGATGGACCTTGTAGGTCATGTCGATCAACTGAGGCACGACGACCTTTTGGTATTGCTGGTGATCGACGCAAACCAGCGCGGTGTTGTCGCCCAGATCGAAGAAGGTCGATTCGCCTTGCTGTTGTTGCTCTTGATCTGAAAACATGATTATTAACGAAACGCGTTCTCTGGCATATCGAGCCGCAGACCTGAATCGAGGTCGCTGTCCACGCCGCGGGCTTTCTGGATCAAATCGATGCCGCGCGTGATGCGGCCCTTGCGCGAAGCGAACAATCGGGCCGTCTCTTCCGTGATGAAATCGTGTTCGTAGGCAAGGAGGATCGATTGATCGAAGGTCATCCAGCCGAATGGCGAGCTCGATTCAATAATCTCGTAGAAGCTGCGATGCTCGCCTTCGCCAATCGCCACCGCTTCGCGGGTCCGCAAGTTATGGCCCATGATTTCGGTCAGGAGCTGGCGCCCGCCCCCCACCTTCGGAGCAAGACGCTGGCTGACAATGTAACGAAGGCTGTCGGCCAAACGAATTCGCAGCTGTTGTTCTTCGCCCAATGAAAAGAGACCGAGGATACGATTGATCGACTGGCCGGCATCAACAGTGTGCAACGTGCTCAAGACCAAGTGACCCGTCTCGGCCGCCATTAGCGCGATTTCGACGGTCGCGCGGTCTCGCATTTCGCCGACCAGAATGACTTTGGGCGCCTGACGCAACGCGGCCCGCAATCCGGTCGGATAATTGTTGAAGTCCTGCCCGAGCTCACGCTGATTGAAGGTCGCCTTCTTTTTTGGATGCACGTACTCGATCGGGTCTTCGAGGGTAACGACGTGGACGGGTTGGGTTTCGTTGATCTCGTCCAGAATGGCGGCAAGCGTGGTTGTTTTACCGCTGCCGGTCGCGCCGGTTACCAGGACCAGTCCGGTCTTTTCCTTGGCGATTTCGTGAAAGATTTCCGGCAGCCCCAATGACTCGACAGTTGGCACTTCGCTTTGCAGTTTGCGAAGGACTACCGAGAAGTGCCCCTGCTGCCGGAAAATATTTACACGAAACCGCGCTTCGTTGCTCAACGAATAGCTGCTGTCGCACGAGCCGCCGGTCAGGTAATCGTAAATCAGGCGGCGGTTGCCCTGCATGAGACTGAGCGCGATCTGCTCGGTTTGATGGGGGGTGAGCGCTTCAATCGGCGGATCGACAAACACCGGCTTCAATTCGCCGAAGTCTTCGACCTGGAGCGGGTGGCCGACTGAAAAATTCAAATCGGAGATGCCGTTATAAGTCTTGAGCATCGCCGATAAAATTCTGTCGAGATCTGGCAGTCGCATGAGTCGAGCTACTCTTCAGTGCCGTCAATCGGCGGTTCCTTGAGAAACTGACGGAATCGCTTTCTGTCGATGCACTTGTCGTAAGCTTCCTCCGGCGAGATTCGCGCGTGACGCAGGTGTTCCAGGATGGCGTCATCGAGCGGCTGATTGCCCTTTTTCTTGCCAACTTGAATCATGCCCGGGATTTGGTGGGTCTTGCCTTCGCGCACCAGGTTGGCGATAGCGGTGTCGACCACGAGAATTTCGAGCGCGGCAACCCGTCCCGGCTTGTCGATGCGCTTGAACAGATTTTGGGCGATTACGCCTTTGAGAGATTCGGCCAACGTCGTGCGCACTTGATTTTGTTGGTTCGTGGGAAAGACGTCGATAACACGGTCGATCGATTTGGCGGCGTTGGAAGTGTGCAACGTGCCGAAAACGAGGTGGCCGGTGGCGGCCGCGGTCAGAGCCAGCTCGATCGTTTCCAAATCGCGCATTTCGCCGACAAGAATGATGTCAGGATCTTCGCGCAGAGCGCCGCGCAAAGCATTCGCGAACGAGCGTGTATGAATACCAACTTCGCGGTGCTGCACCAGACAGTTTTGGCTCCGGTGCACGAATTCGATCGGGTCTTCGACCGTAATAATGTGATCGTGACGATGAAGATTGGAGTGATCGATCATCGCGGCGAGGGTGGTTGATTTACCGGAACCGGTGGGACCAGTGACGAGCACGAGACCTTTTTTCAACATCGGGAATTTTTTCAGAACGGGCGGTAAACCCAGCTCGTCCACGGTCAGAACATGCGACGGAATCGATCGAAACGCGGCCGAGATGCCGTACTTTTGCTGGAAGAAATTAACGCGGTAACGCATCACATCTGGCACTTCGTAGCCAAAATCGACATCGAGATTTTCTTCGAACTGTTTGATCTTACCTTCCGGCGCGATCTCGTAGACCATCGCCTTGAGGTCGTCGTTTTTCAGCGGCGGAAAGTCGACGCGTACCAGATCGCCGTTGATGCGCAGCATCGGCGCATTGTTGGTCGAAAGGTGAAGGTCGGAGGCCTTCTGTTCCGCCATCAATTTGAAAAAGGCGTCAATGCGAGCCATGGGCGTCGACCCATGGAGAAGCTAAATCAATGCCATGAACGAGGCAGATTCATGGCCGGGCGCCGGCCGCTTATCAGCGCTGGCCCTCTTTGGCGGCGTCTAACGTTTCGCGAACCTGTTCCAATAGCTTTGCGCGGCTGTAGGGCTTTGGAATAAAACCGCGAAGTCCCTGCGAGAGCATGGAGCCAATCTTGCTTTGTTCGGCGAAGCCACTACTCAAAACGACGTTCACCCCCGGATTAACCAAACGCAGTTCCTCGAAAACAGCGTCGCCATCGATCACCGGCAGGAAGTAATCCAGAATGACCAGGCCGACCTGCCGTCCCATCTTCTCGTAGATTTTCAGGGCTTCGAATCCATCATGCGCGATCACGACCTTGTATCCTTCGTCGGCCAACATCTCGGACGCGACATCAGCAACGTCCGGTTCATCTTCTACCAGAAGGATGTATTCGCGGCTGCCATTCGGGTTCTTAACTCTGGTCCCCGGCGGAACACCGTTTCCACCAGCTGCTTTTGCCGGAGCAGCGACATCTTCAGTCTCGGAACTCGCACGCTTTTGTTCGCTTCGCTTCGAACTTCGCGATGATCTACTGTCGTCCTTCACCTCGGGCGGCGGCATGACGGTAAAACCAGTTTCGCTTTTCCGTGCAGCGGCCGATTTTTTTGCCGTGCCCTCCAGAATTTTCGAGGTCACCCGATCGAAAAGAGATTGTGCTGTTTTTGAAGCCAGCTCAACGCGTTCCCCGAGCAGATCGACATAATTATTTTCGCTGCGATGTCTGCGGGCGAGGTCCGCATAACGCGAGACCTGTTGCAGAATCGAGTTCAATTCCGTGGAGGTGGCTGCGATCCACTTCAAGTCTTCCTGGTCGAGCATAGGTCTCGCCTTTTACATCTAATCAGATTCGTTCAAACAGGCCCACCAAACGCAAAGTAGTACCGCGCCGACGGCCACGCTAAAAGCAGCAAGGGTTAACATGAATCAAAGCAAATCCTACCAGCACGGTTCATGCCCCAGTTGGCAGCGCCCGGTCAATGACAATATTCCCTTCCGCTCGGGCCGGCATTCGTCGGCTGCTATTTCCCCAATGCGTGTCGGAGTTCTTTCTTGGCCGATTCCACCTCGCGCTCGGTTTGGTTGCAGAGCAGAACCGCGCGCAGCTTGTCGCCCTGATAATAGCGGGCAATGAACTTTCGCTTGGCATAGGTGCCGCGGAGATCGACCCGGGTCGGCTGCATGCTGAAATCTCCGACAAAATGCAGCCGGATATCGAACATTTCGGTCCAGAAATACGGGACCTGCTCGTAGCGAATCCGTTTTTTCCCGGTCATGTTCGCGCCGGCAACGAGCCCCTGGTCGCGCGCGTTTTGCCAATGAGTCTGCCGGCGCACCCCGCCCATGATCCGATCCGGATAAAATGCGAGATCGCCCACTGCGAAAACTCCCTTTTCTTCCGTCTCTAAATATTCGGTGACCGGTGAACCGTGGGGACCGGAAAGCGGCGTGTTGCGAACGAGATCGAGGTTTGGTTCGGCGCCGCAGCACACCACGGCCAATCCGGCCGGGACGCGGTTGCCGCTCTTGGTTTGAATATTTCGAAGCACAGTCTTGCCCTCGAATCCATTCAGGCTTTCGCCGAGCAACATCGTGACGCCGTGCTTCGCATAATAATCGGTCAGCCACGGTCCGGTTTGCGAATCGAGATAACGGTTCAGCAAATAAACATTGCGATGCATCATGCTGACCTTGAGCTTCATCATTCGCAGACTCGCCGCCGCTTCACACGCCAGCAGACCGCCGCCGATGACCATCACGGTCTTCTCGGCCTCTGCCATTTCCCGCAACGCCAGCGCGTCGCGAACGCTTCGCAAATAAATCACGTTGCCCAAATTCACGCCCGCGACCGGCGGACGCACCGGCCGGCTGCCCATCGCCAGACACGCTTTGTTGAACTCGATACTTTCGCCGTTTCCAAGCACAGCCAGCCGCCGCTCGATGTTGAATTGTTTCACGATCGTGGCGAAGCGGGTCTCGATTTTGTGGGAATCAAACCAGCGTTGATCGAAGTAGCCGAGTTTCTTCAATGGCGGAGTCTTCTCGCGCAGAAAATCTTTCGACAGCATCCAGCGATGATAGGTCGGCATGATCTCCGCCCCCACGATGGTAATTGAGCCGCGCTTGTCGTGTTTGCGCACACCTTCGCACGCGCTCGCTCCGCCGACGCCGGTCCCGATAACTAAGTAGTCGCGCTGAATCATTTTGGCGAAAAGTTGACGATAAAGAATCCGCGCTCTCGATGGCGAGGGAAAAATGATACCGAGGCCCTGAATGTCGATCAAACGCCCCCAGCCGAAGCCGTTATCAGAGTGCTATTTACAATACTGCCCGGCAGATAATTACCGAGGCGATAACGCCGGTGAGATCCGCCAGCAATCCCGCCGGAATCGCGTGCCGGGTCTGCTTGATACCGACCGCTCCGAAATAGACCGCTGCAACATAGAATGTGGTCTCGGTGCTCCCATAAATTGTCGCCGCAGTCAGACTCACGATGTTGTCCGGCCCGAGCCGATGAACGATGTCGGTCAAAAGGGCGAGCGTCCCGCTTCCACTCAGCGGCCGCATCAACGCCAGCGGCAAGAGATCGGTCGGGAAATGCAACGGCGTCAGGATCGGGCTCAGCATCTTCGTGAGCAGATCGATCCCGCCCGCGCCTTTGAACATTCCAATCGCCACCAGCATCGTGACCAGAAACGGAATGATCCGCATGATCACGTTGAACGCTTCCTTCGCGCCTTCCACGAATTCGTCGTAAACCTTGATCCCGCGCGCGGCGGCGTAGATCGGGAAAAAGCTGAGCAAAAACGGAATCGCCAGGATCGACAATGCGTTCACCATTCGCGCGAACGCGTTTTGCAATGCTGGATCGGTCGGCATCGGCAACCGAAACAAGTCGGGCATCACCATCCGCGCAAAGAGCATCAGAAAGAAAACCGCCAGCAAAACCAGCGCGACCATTCCCCACGGCGCCGGTCGCGAGAGCGGCGGTGTAGGCAGCGTGTCATCGTCGAACGCTTCCGCCGCAATCGAGGCTTCGCGCTTCGATTCAGGTTTTGCCTCCTTATTTTCTCGCACTTCTCGTCGCGGTTGAAAGAAGGCCAGGCGCTCGAAAAATTTCGCCGAGAGAATTGCAATAGTCGCCGCACAGAGCGTCGCGAAAAATGCGGTACCGACGATTGCGGTTGGCCGGGTCGATCCTGCCGCAGCCAGAATTGCGATTGCCGTTGCCGGAATCAATTGTACCGAACTGGTGTTGATCGCGAGAAACGTACACATCGCATTGGAAGCGATGCCCGGCCGCGGATTCAACGTTTCCAGATCGCGCATCGCGCGCAGCCCAAGCGGTGTCGCGGCGTTGCCGAGCCCGAGCATGTTCGCCGCCATGTTCATCAACATCGAACCCATCGCCGGATGATCCGGCGGCACTTCGGGAAACAATCGCCGCATCAACGGACGCAATCCGTAAGCGATCCGTTGCACCAAGCCCGCGCGCTCGGCCAATCGCATCACTCCGAGCCACAGCGCCATGATTCCCCACAAACCAAGCGCGATCGTTATCGCCGTCTTCGCCCCATCCAGCGCGCCGCCGGTCACGTCTTTGAGCTGGCCATTCCAGCCGCCGATCGCGACCGCGAGCAACACCAGCGCGAGCCAAATGTAATTCAGCACGCGACCGTTTTAACCATCACGACTGGCGACTGCCAGCCGATTTGTTATGGTGATAGCGTAACGATTTTGGTGCGCCACTTTTGCTTCGCGATTGCAGTTACGATTTCGGTGAGCCCTGTCAACGCCATCACGCAAAACGATGATTGGTATCATCCGCGGCCACCCGGCTTGCCAGATAAGGACACTCCATTGGTTCTTCCGATAACAACGGCACGGCCTATCGTTCCCATTCCGGTAAAAGCTCTACCCTTCGTAATTTCCGAGCTCAGTGAGGCCGGGCTGATCCTGTTGAGCGGTAATGCTTGGGCAAAACTGAGAATTCCATTGAGTGCCGATGAATTGCTAACGCGACTGATTGAGCACAACCAGCAACCGGATGTTTTTCCGCTTCTCGGTGGTCTGGCATCGAAGCCTCGCTCGGCTGAAGAAATTTCGCATTGGAAAAATCTGAAGAACCGCGGGCTAAAACCCTATCTTGTTAGGGCGGTAGCCAGTGGTGGAGACGAAAGTAAGTTCTTTGCTGACCTTTGGCGTGATGAACTAACAATCATCCATTGTTCCGTCGTGAAGGGAGATTTGGCTAACGACCCGCTGCACCAACACGCTGCAATCACGATAAATCCACAAGATATTCACTCAACGAAATCACCAGTGATCGTTTATCTCGAACGCGAACCGAAATTCGTCTTCACAGAACTGCAAGTCGTGAAGGAAGGGCTCTAGTTCTGCGCTTGATTTGTGATTGCATTGTCGATCTTGGCTTCGACAAACTGACGGCATGAACGACACGCGCGATACAACTGGCAATCCGGCTCCGCTTGGTCTTCTCGGTTTCGGTATGACGACTGTCTTGCTGAATTTTCACAACGCCGGCTTCTATGAACTGAACGCGATGATTCTGGCGATGGGGATTTGTTATGGCGGAATCGCGCAAGTGATCGCTGGAATCATGGAATGGCGAAAGGGCAACACCTTTGCCACGACGGCGTTCATTTCCTACGGACTCTTTTGGCTTTCGCTGGTTGCATTGATCGTGATGACGAAGCTCGGCTGGGCCGCGGCATCGAGCGAAAAGTCGATGGCGGCGTATCTTTTCATGTGGGGATTGTTCACGCTCGTGATGTTCATCGGCACTCTGCGACTCAGTCGCGCGCTGCAATTCGTCTTTGCTTCCCTCGCGGTTTTATTTTTCCTGCTCGCCTATGGCGATTTCGCCAACGCGAGCCCGGCCTTCAAACATTTCACCGGCTGGGAAGGAATCGTCTGCGGCTTCTCCGCTATCTACACCGGCCTCGCTCAAGTCCTGAACGAACTCTACAGCAAAGTCATTTTGCCCCTTGGTCCGGTGAAGTAGCTATCGATCCTTTAGCAAACTGGCGGCGAGTTGGAGCGCGGATTCACCCTTGCCGCCGAGCATGCGCGCGATTTCTTCCTGACGCGCTTTGCCGCTGACTTCGCGCAAATTAGAAAACGTGCGAGCGCGCACCACGTCTTTGGTCACGACGAAATGTGAAGACGCGCAGGCCGCGACCTGAGCCAGGTGGGTAATGCAAATTAGCTGATGATCATCGGCGAGCGTTTGCATCTTGGCGCCCACAGCGTGCGCAATTTCGCCGCCAACGTTGGTGTCGATCTCATCGAACACCAAAAGCGGAATCGCGTCGTGCGCGGCCAGCGCGGATTTGATCGCCAGCATCAGGCGCGAGATTTCGCCGCTGGAAGCAATTACTCGCAATGGTTTTAGCGGTTCGCCCGGATTTGCCGAGAAAAGGAGCTCAAGCGAATCGAAGCCCGAAGCAGTTGGCTCTTCCAGCGCGCTCAGCTTGGCTTCGAACTCGGATTGTTTGAAACCGAGATCGCGTAAGTGTTTGTGAACCGTTTCGGAAAGTTTGGGCGCGGCTCTTGCGCGCAATTTACGCACGGCATCGCCGGCCCGATTCATTTGCGCCCGCACTTTCTCGATCCCTTTCGCTAATCGCTCGAGCTCAGCATCGCGTCCTTCAATTTTTCGCATTCGTTCGGCGGCGCGTTCACCGAACGCGATGACCTCGGCAATTGAGCCACCGTACTTGTGCTTCAGTGTTTCAAAAAGCGAAACGCGTTGCTCGAGCGCAGCGAGCTGCTCCGGGTCGAGATCCAGCTTTTCGGCGTAATCGGATAGCGATCGCGCAATCTCGGACAACTGGACGACGGCCGCGGCATGGTCGGAAGCCAGCTGCGATGCAGAGATGTCGATCTTTTCCAGCTCGCGCAGCAGCCGTTGCGTTTCCGCGAGCTGCGAAAGAATCGAGTCGTCCGCTTCGGAAAGTTTGTTTGCAATCGCGCTTGCTAATTCGATCAGCCTTTTGCTGCTACTGCTCAGTTTGTAGCGCTTCTCGATCTCATCTTCTTCGCCGGCGACGAGATTTGCTAAGTTAATCTCCGCGATCTGATGACGAAGCAGATCGAGCTCCTGCTCGCGCGCGGTCTCGGCGGTGTTAAGCGCCGCATGCTCCGTTGTCAGGGTCTGCAATTCCCGGAAATGCTTTTGATACTCGGCGAGTTGCTCTTCGGCACGCGCGAATGAGTCGAGTAGTTCGAGCTGTTTGTCGGGTGAGAGCAACGATTGGTGATCGTGCGGTCCGTGAAGATCGACCAGCGCGTCGCCAATGTTCTTCAGGATCGACAACGTGGTCGGTGAACCGTTGATGAACTGTCGATTCGTCCCGGTTGCCGAAAGCGTGCGCTTAATGATTAGATCGTCACTGGAGGGCTCGACGCCGGCTTCGATCAGTTGCGGATTCAGTTTCTGCAATTCTTTGCCGGCAAAAATCGCTTCGGCGGTGCAAGTCTCTGCTCCGGTGCGAATGAGAGACTTGTCGGCGCGTTCACCGAGCAAGAGTTGGAGTGCGCCGATGATGATCGATTTGCCGGCGCCGGTCTCGCCGGTGATGGCGGTAAAACCGGGCGCGATCTGCCACTCGAGTTCTTCCACGAGCGCGAGGTTCTTGATGCGTAGCAGATTCAGCAGGGCAGGCATTTTGAAAATTTGAGGGATGAAAGCTAGAAGTGCGACCGTCCAAGCTTGCCAACTCGACCGCCAACGCTCAACTCTCAACTCGTGCGCTGTTTTCTCGCGACGATTATTTCATTGTTAATCGCGGGACAACTTTGGGCGGCGGAGCAGCCGCTCACGGCGTGGACCGTTATCGTTTACAACAAAACTGCGCCAGACGGTGCAGAGCTTGCAAGATTTTACGCGCAGAAACGGGGCATCCCGTCCGATCACATTGTCGGTCTGACCTGTTCACTAGCCGAGGAGATCAGTCGCGACGAATACGACGCCACGATTGCCAATCGGCTTCGAGAGATCTTCAAAGCGAAAAAATGGTGGACCACCCGCGAAACCGAAGACCATCACGAAGCGTTGATGACCACATCAATCCGCTTCATCGCGTTGATCAAAGGCATGCCGCTCAAGATCAAGGCCGCTCTTGAACCGTACCCGGGAGACGTCCGTGGCGGCGGACCGATCGAGGACCGAAATGAAGCGTCGGTCGATTCTGAACTAACAACGCTCGGTTATTTTTCACCGCAGATTTCCGGGGTCAGGTTCAATACCTACTTCAAGAGTTTCCAATCAATCGATCGGTGGCAGGATCCTGCCCTTCTGTTGGTTTGTCGATTGGATGCGCCGTCGTCGGCCACGGTGAAACAAATGATCATCGACGCGATTGCGGCGGAGAAAAATGGACTTTGGGGGCGCGCCTATGTGGACGCGGGGGGAAGCGC
>Ga0210408_10000525_pt1 | contig 48484 bp, 29 predicted proteins | sample IncBWH4MmetaG_FD_155471 | JGI IMG/M metagenome (GOLD analysis project Ga0210408, IMG submission 155471) | Forest soil microbial communities from Barre Woods Harvard Forest LTER site, Petersham, Massachusetts, United States - Inc-BW-H-4-M | ecosystem: Environmental > Terrestrial > Soil >...
TGGATCTCGTACACGTAGCGCCCGGCGGACAACCGAGAGGGGAGCAGGTAGCTGAACGACAAAGCTTCGCCAACCGAGAAGAACGATGCCGCTCCACATCTTCTGAGACGCACGAACCTCGCGCTGGAGCCGTTGAAACCGAAGCAGTGTCCGGCGTGACGGCGTTCGAGACGGATGTGAACCTGACGCACTGTGTCTCCCCCCGACAGCTCCACGACGCCCGACAATATGCGCGGCGCGGAACGGCGGCGGTATACGCGACCGTTTTTGACCCCCGCAACCTTTGCGATCGCCGATGTTGTTACGTGAGTCGATGTCTGGGTGTCAGTCGTAACGGGCGAGCCGCCGCCCGGCACGGTCGTGCCACAGTTGCCGTCGTTGCCGTTGTGCACGCATACGGCAAGTCCGTTGGAACGCACCGCGTCGCTGCGGGTTGCCTTGAGCGTCACAGCGCCCACATGCCCAAGGACGATGGTCGCGTTGCCGTTTGCGTCGGTCGTCGGACTGGAAGGGATTGTGGTGGTGACCTCGCCGGAGACTTCGCCAAGCGCAGCGCCGGAGATAGGTTCGCCGGTCTGACCGTCGCTGACGTGGACTGCAAAAGGGGCGCCGCTATTGACTGCTGCCGGTCCAGACAAGCTCAGCAGGTGCGTCAGGTTGAAATAGTTGTAGGCCCACAGCACTTCGCTGCCGGGAGCGAGCTGGAACTGGCAGCCGCCTACGCCGGCCGTCGTGTAGTTGACGGCATAACCCCAAGACGGGAATTCCGGCGCACCGCCGTTGACGTCCGTACCCACTTGCGAAACGAAGAAGTCGGTGAATGATTTCGACCAGCTCGCATCGAAGGTCAGTCCGTGGGCGACCGCCACATCGTAGAGAGCCGTCGTGGGTGTTGCCGCAGCCGTACCAAAGCCCCCGTTGGACCCGTTGTCCTTGACATCACAGGGGTGGGCTCCGCCGCTCGAGGGCGTGCTGATCCCGGGCGGATCGATGACTGCTTCGGTGCTGACGGGACCTTCAAACAGGGTCTTTGCAGAGCCCTCGATGCGAACCTTGACCGGTATCGACGCGCATGCAGACGAAGACAACAGCAGTCCGATCAACGGGCCTACGAGAAGGCCGACGAGACAACGCAGCGGAGAGAAACGACCAGATACGAGCATGAGCCAACCCCTTTCCTCGAGGGTTACGTGGGCTTATGGTCGGAGGCAGGTCTCCTGGCTCCCGGGCCTACCCTTCGCACCTTCCCGATGGCCGGCGGCCGATCAGTGGCTCACGCTCTGACGCGCGTAGCGGGGGCATCCCTGGTCACAGTGGCGGGTCCGCGCCGGATTCGCACCGGCTTCCCTTCACCACCGACCGTTATTTGTCGGGGATCATCCTACCCTGTTCGCCTGGTCTGCGTTCAGCCGCCCCGCAGCGCCTGCGCCAATCCGGGAAGCTCTGCGGCGCGAGCCGCTGCCAGACGCTCCAGACGCCGCTCCTCCTCCGGCAACACCGCAAGCGCCTCCCTGACCAGCCGCTGCAACTCACCGAGCTCTCGCTGGTCCCGCGGCTCACCGCGCAGCGCCAGCTCCCGCAACGTCGCATCGATCCCTCCAAGCGTCCGCTCGAGATGCTCCTCCCGCGTCCAAGGCGAGGACGTCGCGATCGCCGGCCGGCAGTGATAGCACCGCCAGGTCCCCGCGTCGGCGCGATACCACTGATGCGCGCCGCAATCACGCGCACCCTTGGGCACCAGACCCACCAGCGCACTGGGCAATCTTCCACGCACCCACATCCTCAGTCGATACCGCCCAGTTTTCATGCTCGCATCCTATTACCCCCACCGCCGCCTGCGCCTACTTCTCAGTCCACGAAACTTCTCCTCGCGCTGATAGCGACGACGCTCTCGAGCCGGCAGACTCCTATCACGAGCACGACGCGCCACCTCCTCGTCACCGATGTTCTGAACATCGCTCTCGCGCTGGCGCCGTCCCACATCCTCTCGTCCGACGAGGACTGCCGAACGGGACAACGGCGCCGCGTCCCAAATTCCGGTCGGCGTCTATGCGCCGATCAGATGGAGGTCGGCATCGAGATCGCCCAGCGCCGCTCGTGTCGAGGCGTCGAGCACCGGCTTCTCGGCGAGCAGGCGCCGCGCATGGTCGAGGTCCTCCGAGCGCCCGAATGTGAGCGCCGCCACGACGCGGCCGTCCTTCAGATACCAGTTGGTGAAGCTGCCATCCTCGAATGAGCCGCGCACGATCTCCTCGTCCCACGAGGATGCGGGCCCGACGTACTCGAGCTCGCCGAGATTGGCGAGCACCGAGTAGAAGTACGGAACCTCCATGTGGGGCACGTCGCGGCCGAGCATGTTCAGGGCGGCGGTCTTGCCGTGGTTGAAGGCGACGTCCCAGTGCTCGATCCGCAGCGGGCCGCCGTGCAGGAGCGAGTCGTACTCGCACACGTCCCCGGCGGCGAACACCCCCGGCGTGGAGGCCTGCAGGCGCGAGGAGCAGGCGATGCCGCCGCGCTCGCCGAGCGCAAGCCCCGCGCGCTGGGCGAGCTGCGTGTCGGGCGCGACGCCCGCGCCGATCACCACCGCGTCCGCGTCGAACTCAAGGCCGCCGCGCGTGATCACCCTGGTGACGCGCTCATCGCCCTCGAAGCGCTCGAGCTCATCCGCGCCGTGCACTCTCACGCCGACGCCTTCGAGCAGACTCTGGATGTAGCGCCCGATGCGCTCCCCGAAGCCGCGTTCGAGCGTGGCGCGCTCCTGCATCACGATCGTGCAGCGCTTGCCGATCGCGGTCAGCGACGCGGCGACCTCACAGCCGATGTAGGAGCCGCCGATCAGCACGACGTGCTCGGCGTCGGCGACGCCCGCGCGGATCGCGTCGGCGTTGGCGAGCGTGCGCAGGTAGTGGATCTGCTCGAGCTCGCACCCCGGAACGTTCAGCCGCCTGACGTTCGCGCCGGTGGCGATCAGCGCCTTGCCGAAGGAGACCTCATCCTTGGTTGAGAGCTTTGCTGTGCGCGCGTCCAGGTCGAGCGCGGTCACGCTCGCGCGTGTCAGCAACTCGATGTCCTGCTCGGACCACCACTCGTTCGGGCGAAACAACGGCTCCTCGCGGGTCTCCTCGCCGCGTAGGTACCCCTTCGAGCACTCCGGGCGGTTGTACGGCGGGTCGGGCTCGCGCCCCACCAGCAACACCGTCCCCTCGGCGCCTTCCTCGCGCAGCCAGCGCGCGCAGTTGGCGCTCGCCAGGCCCCCGCCGATCAGGAGATAGTCGACGTTGCGGTTCGCCATCGAGCGAGAGTCTAGGCGAAGGCCGGAACCCGTAGGGTCAGCGAGGATGTGCCACCCGCACCGTCCGCGGGACGTGAGTCATCGGCGGCGTGAACGGACCCGCGATCATCGGGCTCGTCATCGTGATACACAACCCACGCCTCGCGCAACCCCTCCACGAGCTCGTCCAGCGTAAACCCGGATGCAAACAAGCCCGGGCAGCTGGGCACCTCGGCCCAGAAAGAACCATCCTCTTCGTGCACGAGTGCCTGTATCTCAATCTGTCGCTGTGTCATCTCATGCCCTCGTCGCTATGCCCTTCATGATAGACCCGCCTCCTTCAGTATGGCCGCCGTCAGGCTCCGACCATAGTCGTGGCCTCTGTGCATCGGCAAAGTGATCGGTCGATGACCTGGCTTTTTCATCTTGACCGTATGCTTTGCTTCTTTTCTCTCGGTCCACCCATGTTCTTCCAGCAGCTTCTTGGCTGACCTCTGGCTGAGCGGCTTGCGTCGTCCAGACATTGTCTACAGACCCGGCGGATGCCGCACCGACCAGTGCGCCCACGTCGGAATGTGGTCGAGGATGCGCCAGCGCGGGCCGTCTTCGTCGCGGTTGGGCCCGATGTCGGTGCCGTTGTGACTGGTGTCGAGGCGAAGCCCGGCGATCGTGACGAACACGTGATCGGTCGGCGACGTTGTCGCGTAGATCGTCACCCAGCGCCCGGGGCCAGGCACGCCCCAGTGAACGTAGTCCTGGGCCAGGGGGTTGTCTCTGACGATTTCGGAGATCGGCCGCACGCCGGAGCGGTAGAGCACGTAGTTGAGCGTGCTCGAGCAGTCCTCGTCGATCGCGCCGCGCGGGTCGGGGTGACCGTCGGGGCCGTAGGGCAACTCCTGCATCTCATTGCCCGCGACGACCATCGCCTGCACGGTCGCGGGCGTGCCCGCCGGCGCCAGCGCAACGTGCCCGTCTCCGGGCGCCAGCAGCGCGCTCGTTCCGGCGATGAACCGCACGGGTGTCGAGGTTTCGCCGACCAAGCGCGTGTCGGCGCCTTCCAGACCGCCTGCCACACCTTCCCCGCCTTCGCGCGACGCCGGCGAGGCGGGCGGACCTCGATACCGCGCCGCCCACCGCTGCACCTCGGCCACATACCAGCCGGCGTGGTTGTAGGCGTAGATCGCGGCGTGATAACTCCCCGGCGCACCCGACGCGTGCAGGTAGTTGGCGGCGCCGAAGATGGCATCCGCGGGGTCCCAGCGGTCGATCCGCCCGTCGCCGTCGCCGTCCACCCCATATGTGGCCCAGGTCGATGCGAGGAACTGCATCGGCCCGCCGGCGCCCGCTGAGTTGACGGCGCCCTCGCGCATGCACGACGGGTCGGGGTCGCGCCCGTGGTCGCACTCGACCTTGCCGACCCCCGCCAGGATCGCCCAGTCCAGCCCGTAGCGCGCGCCAGCGGCCTGATACCAGCGCAAATAGTCGGGTGGTATTTCGCGCAGCGCCAGCGCCGAGGCTCCCTCGCCCGGCCCGCCCCTGCCAAGCCCTGCGCCCGCGCCCAGGGAAGCCCCGCCCATGCCGGCCACGACGGCGACGAGCATGAACATCGCCGCCAGACCGATGCTCGCGCCCACGGTGACGATTACGGCGCCTGCCGGCAGGATGCGTCCCCTCGCCGTGACCGACCCGGCGCTCAAGGCCGATCCCTGCCCAGCTGGCGTTTGCGCCGCGCCGCCACCTCGCGCGCGTCATCGAGCACCGGCGATCCCGTCCGTCGCGGTCTCGGCGTCGCGGCCGCGGCCGCAGCGCCGTCGCGTTTCCATTCCTCCAGTCGCGAGCCGCCGTGCGGCGCGTCCGGCCGGCTGTAACCTTCGGAGCGCAACCGCTCGCCGAGCGCGCCTTCCAGTTCCCGACCCCCCGTGTGCCTGTCAACCCATCCGGGCGAGCCCGCCCGCGCCCGCGCCTCCATGTCCGCCACCGCCCCACCCAGCTCGCGGCGCATCGCCAGCTCGCGGTCGATCTGCGCTCGCGCCTCGCGCCGGCGGCGCGGATCGAGCCGTTCGTACTCGTCTCGACCGTGGCCCGCCAAGCCGGCGAGGGCGGCGTAGTCCCGGCGCTCGCCGCTTGCGCTCGCGCGCCCCGCCGCGGGCAGGGCCGCCTGGGCGTCCAGCAAGCGGGCGCGCTCCTCGCGCTGCTCGCGCGTGTGCGCCCGTCCCGTCCTGCGCTGGGCGGTGTCAGACTCGGCGACCGTCGCTCGCGCGCGTGCGAGCGCGTCCTCCTCGCGTGCGATCTCTCCGGCGATGCGCCGCTCGCGCGCGCCGAGTCTCGCCGCTCTGCGCCGGTCCCCCGTGGTGGCCGCGTCCCCGCGAGCGCCCTGCACGCGCGCGAGCTGTGCGCGCATACCCGCGAGGCGCGCCTGTGTCTCGGGAGCCAGCTCGGCCAGCCCGCGCGCGTCTCGCTGTTCACGCTCGAGGCTCTGCGCGACCTGGGCGTCGGCCAGCGCGCCGGCTCGCACGGCTCCGGCTCGCGCGCGCTTGCGTCGGCGCTCGATGTTCGGCGCGGGTCGCGCCAGCTTGGCTTTCGTACGGCGCGCGACTCCGATCGCGGCGCGCGGCGTATCGAGCGCCTCGCGCACCCTCCCGGCGATCGACCGTGGGCCGAGCGCGCGCTCCTGTCCGATTCGGCCCTCGGCGATGCCGAGGGCCTGGTGGCGGCGCGCATATGCGCCCCACCAGAACGAGGACATCAGCAGCCACTGCGTCCACCATCCGAGCGCGCCCAGATCGCCGAGAACCGCGACGACCGCGAGCACCACGCCCAGCAGGAATGAGTACATCAGCTTGGCCACGACCGCTCCGAGCAGCCGCGTCAACCAGGCGCGAAACGCCGCGCGTCCGCCATCTCCCAGCGCGGGGGCCAGCACCACAACGGGCGCCAGCAGCAGATACAGCAGGCTGAACAGCGCCGCGCCCAGCAGCCGTACCGCGATGAACCCGAGCAGCAGCAGCATCCCGAGCACGCCGGCCACGATCAGCAGCAGCCCGGCGACGCGCGCCCACGTGCCGGCGCCGGTGCGGAACTGCGCCTGCGCCGCGGTCGGTCCCCTGCAGGCGGTGGCGTCGCTGCTCTGACAAAGCGTTCGCAGCAGCGAGCCCTGTTCGTTGATCGAGTTGCGCGCCGGTCCGTTCGGCGGCAGCGCGAGGAACACCGCCGCGTTGCTGTCCGCGTCGCGCAGCTGCTCGGAGCTGTGCTCCAGCGCGCGCGCCTGCGCGCTCGCCGCCGAGGCGGCCTGGACCTGCTCGCCGGCGGCGATCCTCAAGGCGGCCGCGCGCAGCCGCGAGTCGAGCCGCGCCGGATCGCGACACCAGCCGACGTCGCCGAACTCCAGGTAGCACCACGGCGCTTCGATCGTCGCCGCGAACACCGACCCCATGCTGTCCGCCAGCGCCTGTCCCGCGCGCGCAGGCGTTCCGCGCGCCGTGACAGCGAGCGTGCCGAGGCTCGCCTGGTTGGCCCATCCGCCGAGCGCGCCGACCGTGCCCGTCGGGTCGAGGATCACCCACATCCCCCCGGCCATCATCGCCAGCGTCAGCAGCGCCTGGCCGAGCGTCTCTGAGACGCGGCGACGGACGAGGCCGTTGTAGGCGGCCAGCACCGACGCGACCGCCAGCACACTCGCCAGCCACGGTCCGGTCAGCGCGCTCTGCATCTGGCGCAGTCCTCTGCCGACGCTCACCGAGGCGCTGTCCAGCAGGTCGATCGTGTAGCACCACTCGAGCATCACCACGAGCGCGTGCACGGCCCACACCAGTGCCGTCCACAGCGGCGTCACGAACAGGTCCTGCACGATGCTCGCCGTGTTGAACCCGACGACGCCCGTGTCGATGTGCACGTCGATCCCGTAGTCGCCCGTCGGAGCGGGCGCGGCGATGAAGCCAGACGTTTCGCAGTCGCGCCTGCGCACCGCCGACAGCCCACCGCCCAGCGTCCCTTTGCACAGCGGGCTGCTCAGCCCGTTGCCGACGAGCGGGTCGGCTTCACCCTGGACGGAGGCCCCGGCGCCTTCCGCTTCCCCGCCACCGGAACCCGGCGCCACCCCGGAGCCCGAGCCGAGCACCGGAGCGCTCGGCGCTCGCTGCGCGCTCGGCGCCGCGCGAGCGCGCGACGCCGGGGCATCGGCGACCCTCGCCCCCGCCGCGGGTGGAGCCGCGAGCGCAAGCGCAAGCAGCGAAGCGACCGCCGGCGCGCGTATCAAGGCCGCGGGGGCGTGGTCGAGAACGCCCGCAGCAGCGCGGGCGCGACGACGTCGACCTGGATCGCCTCCACGCGCCCGTAGTGGTCGCGCAGCAGGCACCTGCCCGCCTCCAGCTCGAGCAGGCTCTGGCGCATCCGCCGATCCTCCGGGTCGAGCCCCAGCAGTGCCAGCGCCCGCGCGGCCTCCGCCTGCGAGCGCATCCCGAATACGAACGTCGCCCCGATCAGGTTCTCCAGCGACTCGCGCTCCCCGATCAGCGCATCGGTGACCAGCTGCGTGCTGACGATCGGCACCGCCAGCTCCGAGCGTCCCATCCGCTGCAGCGAGGCCAGCAGCGCGCGTCCCACCGGATCGCCGAGCAGCCGCCACCCCTCGTCGAAGCTGAACAGCTTGAGACGCCCTCGCTCGGAGCCGAGCAGTTGCATCGCGAACATCGCGATCAGCCGCACGATCTGCGCGCCGACGCGCTCGGCCTGGGAGTAATCCGAGCGGCGTATCCCCGGCTCGGGCCCGGGCAGGTCGCGGATCGGCAGGTATGTCACCTGGCTGTGCCCGACCGGAGGCAGCCTCACCTCCGGGTCGGCGAAGCCCAGCTGCGTCAGCCCCGAGCGCGCATACACCTCCAGCGTCGCCCCGACCTTACGTTCGGTCTCATCGCCTTCGCCCAGCGCCCTGACGACCTCGTGGCAACTCGCCTCGCGCGCGCGCCTGAGCACGCGATCGACGGCGCCGACGACCGCCGTCTCCCAGGTCGGCTCGGCTCGGGCGGGCAGCAGATCGCGCAGGAACGACACCGCGGCGTCCTGTCTGAGGTGCTCGGGCGCGACCCGCAGCGGGTCCAGCACGCCGCGCAGCGCCGGATCGGGCGCCAGCGTGACGACCTCGGTGTGCGGCGCGACCTCCTCGAGCAGGTGCAGCCGGTGATCGCCCTTGGGGTCGCAGTCGACGATGCGCGCCCCCTGCAGGAACCCCTCGTACTTGAGCTTCTGGTCGAGCGTCGTCTTGCCCGACCCGAGCGCTCCGACGCTGAGGATGGTCGTGTTGCGATCGCCGTCAGAGCCCTCACGGAGGTTGAAGCGGACGGGCTGACGGGACCCTGACAGCGTATGCCCGAGGTAGTACCCGCGCCGCGAGCCCACCTCGTGGGTGGCGGCCGGCATCATCGCCGCGACCTGCTCGGGCGTCAGCGTGTCGTCATACCCCGCCACGCGCGCGCGCTGGCCCGGCAGATGCTGGGCGAACAGCCGCAGCTGGTCGCCCAGCGGCCGGTGCAGGTGGATCTCACCGTAGGCGCGCCTGACCATCTCCACGCGCTCCTCCAACTGCTCCTCGTCGCTCGCCCCCACCGCGATCGCGAGCGTCGCCCGCAACAGCGGCGGGCGGCTTGCGGCCTGCAGGTAGGCGAGCAGGTCCCGCGCCTGGAGGGTGCGCTGATACCCGAGGTCCGACACGCCCTGATCGCCGTCGGACTCGGCCCTGAGGATCTGATCGGCGTCCTGGATGCGCCGGCGGGCGATCCGCAGCGCCAGCCCGTTCGGCAGATAGCGCGCGTTCAGCGACAGGTCGATCGGAAACGGCAGGCTCTCCACGGGCGCGAACATCAGCTCGACCCGCGCTCCCGGGAACGTCGCCCGCTCGGGCAGCGCTCCGAGGACGAGCTGCGCCTGCCAGCTGGTACCGAGCTCGGACTCGACTCGCAGCCGCCGGCCATGGTGCTCGACGCAACAGTCCATCCAGCGCAGCGTGTCTCCTTCCAATGGCGCCAGCAGCGCCTCGCCGTTGCGCTCGAACACGAGCGCCCGCGGCTCGTGCAGACCGTCGATCTGCGGCTCGCCGAGGCCGCGGCAGAACGCGCGCCTGATCAGCCACTGCAGCTCCACTCCGCGCGCTTGTCTGACCGGCAGGTAGTCCGCCAGCCGCGCGTGCGCCAGGTCGGCGCGGACCCGCGCGCGCTCGAGCTCTGCGACCTTCAGCAGGCGCCTGTCGTGTGGCGAGAACACACGTCGCAGCTCCCGCAGCCACTCCCGCGGACCGCTCTCCGCCGCCTGGGAGATGTAGGAGGCGACGTCGCGCTCGGGGTGGCGCAGGCTGACGAGCAGGAACACCGCCGGTCTCGCCGTGCCGACGCCGCGCAGGCGACGACGGTGCTCTTCCAGATACTCGCTGTTCGCGTGCGCGTGCGCGCGCTGCGCGCGCGCATTCGCGTCCATCGAGTGCATTGCATGAACGCCCGCCTCGCCCGAGTCCGCTCCGCCCGCCCCACCCGCGCCCGGCCTGTCCGACCCCGCGGCCCCCCGCGAGGCGTCCGCCTGCAGTTCGCGCACATAGCGCCCGAGCTCCCAGCGGCGCGTGACCCTGACGATCTGCAGGTCCGCCTCGATCGCCTCGATCGCGCCGAGCAGCTCGAGCAGCCGCGCGCGCTTGCCGTCTTCCGACAGCCACTGATAGGAACCGGCTCGCACGGCAAACGCCGCCCAGCAATCGTCCAGACCGGCGGCGAACACGCAGTTCCCGTACACGCACGCGATCGGCGGCCTCACCGGCTCACCGTTCGCATGCGCGCTCTTGCCGCCAGCGCGATCACCTGCCCGTGCACGGGTGAACGCCGATCTGAGAGTTCGCGCAGGGTCAATCGCGAACGCCCTCTCACAACGGCGGAGGACTCGATTCGCTCATGCGCCACGGTCACGAGCACGGCCCCCGGTCCGGTGTAGCGCAGGTGGCGCAAGCGCTCGTCGGAGCCGTCGGGGAGCATCAGGATCTCCTGCGGGCGCCAGCGGGCGCCGGGGTCCGCGCCCCACCCGACTCGTCGGGCGCGCAAGCCCACCGACTGGCGCGGCCCGGTCCGGTGGCGCAACAGCGCCTGTGCCGCCAGGTGAGCGGGGCGCCCGTCGATCCTGATCACGGTCAGCAGCGCCGCGCTCGTGCACGGCAGCGCGACATAGAGGAGGTACCACGGCAGCGCGCCCGCCACCGCCCGCAACGGCGGCACACGAGCGCAGACCACGATCGCCGCCAGCAGCGCGAGGAAGTAGACGATCCCGCGCACGGGCACACCGGCCGGGTTCAATCGCAGCCGGTCGATGCGATAGATCCGCCGCTCGAGGTCGAACACCGCGCGGTAGGAGCGGATCTCCATGTCAGCTCACCCGCCGGTGGTGGCGGCGGCGGCGGCGGCGCTGTGTGCGAACGTCGCAGGCGGGATCGCCACCGCGGTCATCCGTGAGACCCGAACAGCGAGTTGACGGTGTCCTGCAGCAGGCTCACGCCCGTCGGAGTCGCCAGCAGCACGGACACGATCCCAACCGCGAACACACCGGCGGCCTCCTTGAAGTCGCGCTTGAACGCGAGCACGATCGCCGCCACCGCGAACGCCAGGCCGATCAGGCTCATCGCCACAGCCCGGCCCGTGCTGCCGGCCTTCGCCGCGGCCGATTCCAGCGAGCTGCCGGTCCTTTCGGTGCTTGCCCCCTGCCTGGCGCTCGCCGCATTCGGCGCCGAGCCGGATGTGGTGATTGCGGCCTGGGCGACGGGCGTGCCGGCCACGGCGCACACCCCGGCGAGCAGCAGGATCGCGCGGGCGCGGGCGCTGGCCGACTCTGGGAGTCGGATTGTGGTGATGGGGTCGGGGACCTTCATGCTGGCTCCTTCGTTGTTGGGATGTCACGTGTAGGGGTCCATCTGGATCGCGGCGACCTCCCAGCGGCCGGCCACCTGGGCGACGTCGAGCTCGTAGGCGAGCGTGTAGCGCGCGCCGCGACCGTCCTTCGCCTGCACGATCGCGCTGACTGCTTCGCCACCATCGGGCGACCAGTCCAGGCGCTGCAGCGCTTCCAGGCTCAACGCCTGCGCGGGCAGCGATACGCGCGCGGTGCTCGTCAGGTCGGCCGCCAGCTCGGCGCCGGAGTCCGCCAGGTAGTTGCGCAGCGCCCGTTCCACCACCGTCTGCAGAGTCGGGTCTGAGACTTCGCGCAGCCCTACGCCGGCAGCCGCCGACCCAGTTGCCGGCGCACCCACGAACGCGGGATAGCCGGCCAGCTCCAGCGCGCCGCTGCGAGCGCGCGCCACGCTCACGGTGAGATACTCGAGGCCGGCTGTGTCGGTCTGCGCCGCGACGGTATACACGCGCCCCGCGGGCGCGACCGTCCGTTCCTGCACCACGTCGGTCCACTGCACCTGCTCCTCGCCGCCAGCCGGGGGTTGCAGGCCGGCGCCGGATTCCATGCCGGCGCCGAGGTAGGGCGCGAGCGCCCGCTGATGAGCTTCGGGGTCGTTCGCTTCCCAGGTCAGGTAGCGGCGCGCGAACAGCTGCGCGAACCCTTCAGCCGCGAGATCGCGCGCGGGCGCCGCGGGCTGAGCGCGGGCGGGCATCGCCGGTCGCGGGGGCGCGATCGCATAGCGGGCGCTTGCCATCAACCCGGCGAACGAGACGCCGAGCAGCAGCATGCGGGGCAGTTCGCGCGCGAGCCTGATTCGCCACAGCGGCTTGGCGGCGACGGTCACTCGCGCGCGCGGGCGCATAGCCGGCATGTCGGGCGCGCCGTGAGTCCCAGCGGGTATCGCGAGGTCCAGCTCCGGAGCTCCGTCCATCAGCGCTCGAACCCGAACTCACTCTGCGCCCGCGGTCGAGCTTCGGGGTTTGCGGGCGGCGTTTCCTGCACAGCGCCGGGCGCTTCAGCCGGCGCTTCTTGCACGCCGCTCGCCGCTTCGGTCGATGTGACCAGTGCGGCTCTCCTCGCGCGCGCGGGCATGCTCCGCGAAGCGATCGCAGCGACCGCCCGAGCGGTCGTCTCGGTGTGCAAAGCCGGCGCGAGCGAGACCGATGACGCCATCCCTCGGTGCGCATGCGTGCGCCGTGGCCGGCTTGGACGGAGGATCTGCCGGCGCGCTGCGTGCGCGGACGTGCTCGCACTCCCGCGCAACGCTGTCGCCCGCATGGATGGCACGATGCGCTCCGCGATCTCTCGACGATCGACTGCGTGCGCACGCACGCCGGCGAGACCCACGACGCCCCCGACCGTGCCGACCGCTCCGGTGAGCGCTGCGGCGCCGGCGATTCGCTGCAATCTGCGTCCGTGCTTGGGCTCGTCGGCCGGCGGCTGCACCCAGGCGGCGAGCGCGTCGGCCCCGGCGAGGTACTCCTCCTCGCCGTATACCCGGTAGACCGCCCCGGGCCGGCGGCGCAGGCGCGTCATCGCCGCCCCCTCCGCGACGTGATCGTGCGGCGGCGCACGCGTGCGACCGGAAGCCGAGATGGGGATGTGCCCGGCCTCCGGCCGCTTGCGCGCATATGGGCATCGCCGCGCGGTCGTCCGTCCGATCGACTGCCGGCGTCCCAGGGGACGCGCCTATGAGTGGGGGGAGATATGTTCATAGGAGGGTCCCTGCCTTCTCCTCCGACTCGCCCCTGCAAACGGGACACCCATCCTCGAAAATCCCTTTTCTCGGCTCCTCGCCCAGTCTCTCGCCGCCCGTTGATTCGGCGCCGTCGGGCGTGTCCAGGGCAGATGCGACGGTGGCGTGTTCGCACGTGAGCCATCGCAGCCGTGCACGCGCGCGTTGGGCGACCTTGCGGTGCTTCTCCTGCGACCAGCCGAACCTGTGACAGAACTCGCCGGCGCTCATCTGCAGCCCGATCTGACACGCCAGTACGAGGCGCTGATCGGGGCTCAGCCGATGCGCCGCCCGCTCCAGCGTGCGCAGCTCGTGGCGCAACAGCGTGCGCCGCTCGATGTCGGCACGGGGGTCGGCGATCTCCACTTCACTCCGGCCCGGGCCACCCAGCGAGAGCGCGCCGTCGAGCATCGCCTGGGCGGGACTGCGCCCGCGCAGCGCGCGGCGACGGTCCCTGACGCGCGAGACGAACCGCAGCTCGAACAGGCTGCGCAGGTGCGCCCGGCTCGAGTAGCGCAGCTCGCCACGGCGCGCCTGCGCCACGAGCTCGACTGTCGCCTGGCTGTAGCAGTCCTCCAGATCGTCGCGGCGCAGCCACGGGCGATACACCGACAGCAGCAGCCCGCGCGCCGCGTAGGCCACCAGCGCGACCTCCTCGATGGCGTCGACTCCCGATCCTCCGCGCCCCGGAGCCGGCCGGGCGCCCTCCAGGATTCGCGTTCGTCGCTGCGATCGGGTAGACACGCATACATGTCGCTCGCGCACGCGCGCTTCCCCCCCTCCCAATTTCTCGAGCCGGTGCCTCGGCGGATCCGCGATCGCCCGCGTACATCCAGGAGATTGGGGTGGGCGCGATGAGCCTCGGCGAGCGCCTGCACGCGCTGGACCGCCTCCAGCAGCGCCACCGCCCGCTCGCGTTCGCGGCCGCGGTGATCAAGAAGTTCGGCGACGACGAAGCCGGCAGCATGGCGGCGCTGATCGCCTACTACGGCTTCGTGTCGCTGTTCCCGCTGCTGCTCGTGCTCGTGACGGCGCTCGGGTTCGTGCTCGAAGGGGACGCGAAGACGCAGAGCGAAGTGCTGCACTCCACGCTCGGCCAGTTTCCGATCATCGGCGAGCAGTTGCAGCGCAACATCCATTCGCTGAAGGGCAGCGCGGGCGCGCTGGCGATCGGCGTCGTCGGGCTGCTGCTGGGCGGCTTGGGCATAGTCGGCGCCACGCAGAACGCGTTCCAGCAGGTGTGGCACATCCCGCGCAAGCGTCGCCCCAACTTCCTGGCCTGGCGGCTGCGCGGCGTCGGATTGCTGGCCGTGCTGGGCGTGCTGCTGGTCGTCTCGACCGTCGCGGCAGGTTATGTGACCGCGCAGACGGCGGGCACACTCGCGGTGCTGGGCGGGGTGCTGGTCGCGCTGGCGTCGAACCTGCTGCTGTTCTTCGCCGCGTTTCGCTTTCTGAGCCCGGATGAGATACCGACGCGCGATCTGCTCGCGGGCGTGGCGTTCGCGGCGGTGCTGTGGCAGATCCTGCAGCACATCGGCGGCTACTACGTCTCCCATGTCGTGCGCCACGCACAGGAGACCTCGGGATTGTTCGCGTTCGTCCTGGGCCTGCTCGCGTGGCTGTATCTGGGCGGTCAGGTGACGCTGATTGCGGCGGAGATCAACGTGGTGCGGGCACGGCAGCTGTGGCCACGCAGCTTCACCGCCCCGCTGCTGGACGCCGACAGGCGCGCGTTGACCTCATCGGCGGAGACGGAGGAGCGCGTGCAGGAGGAGAACGTCGAGGTTACCTTCGAAGACCAGTGACAGCCCGCCCAGAGACTATCCGTCCAATCGCCGCTTACATATATCGCCGGTCGCAGACCGGCAACAGACTCGTTAAAGAGCAATCCATCACTGGCTCATCTCCGGCAAGCCCACCAACAGCGTGTCACCGCCCGAGACAGCGGCGTAGCTGGACCCCCCCACAGCCCACTACCACCACCCGCCCGGAAGACCACGCCCGAGTCAGCGGCGTAGCTGAACTCCAAGGCGCATTTCGACCACGCCGCCCGCCCGGGAGGAGGCAGTTCAGACCGGTGCATGCACCGGTCTGGGGAGGGCCACATGTGGCCCTCCCTCGAATCGGCACATGTGCCGATTCGTCCCACGCCGCATGCGGCGTGGGACCAGGGCCACATGTGGCCCTCCCTCGAATCGGCACATGTGCCGATTCGTCCCACGCCGCATGCGGCGTGGGACCAGGGCCGCATGCGGCCCTGGTCGGCAGCCGCGCATGCGCGGCTGCCCCGAGCGGTGCATGCACCGCTCGGCTGGACGGCGCATGCGCCGTCCGCGGGGTCGCACATGTGCGACCCCGAGCAGGCCCGCATGCGGGCCTGCCTCACTCCCAGTCCACTGCTCCATAAGGCAGTCATGTAACGCCCTCGCGCCCCTCAACCACCACTCTCTGTCACGCCGTTTATGGCTCTAGCAAGCCAGAATCAGCCATCACCACAATATACTTGCGCACACAACGATCCCGCGCTATACTAACTACACTTTCGTAAGCTCATATGGAGTCCATACTTATGCCTTCATCTTCGGATACCCCCCAGACCACCCCCTCTGCCCCCAAGCCGCTCCTGCGCCTGATCCCGCTCGAGGACACGGTCGTGTTCCCGAACATGGGCATCACGCTCACCGAGGAGGTCGGCGACGACGAGCGCGTCGTGCTCGTGCCCCGCCACGAGAACGAGTTCCTGGACGTCGGCACGATCGCCGAGGTGACCGAGCGGCTGCGGCTGCCCGGCGGCGGGCACGCCGTCGCCCTCTCCGGCGAGCACCGCGCGCTGATCGGCGCCGCCCAGACGGGCCCCGGCGGTGAGCTGCGCGTCGAGGTCGACGAGCGCCCCGACGAAGTGCCCACGAACAAAAAGACACGCGAGCTCGAGCGCGAGTACCGCGCGACCGTCGAGGAGATCCTCGAGCTGCGCGGCGACGACGGGCGCATCGCCGCCTTCCTGCGCGCGATCGCCGAGCCCGGCGCGCTGGCGGACTCCGCCGGCTACTCCCCCAACCTGTCCTACGAGCAGAAGGTTCAGCTGCTGCGCACGCTCGACGTGACCGAGCGCTTGGAGCTGTCGGTCAGGCTGCAGCGCGAGTCCCTGGCGGAGCTGCAGATTCGCAAGCGCATCCGCGAGGACGTGCAGGAGGGCGCGGAGAAGCAGCAGCGCGAGTACTTCCTGCGCAAGCAGATGGACTCGATTCGCAAGGAGCTGGGCGAGGACGACGCCTCGGTCGCCGACGAGTACCGCACGAAGATCGAGGACGCCGACATGCCCGAGCCAGTCAAAGAGCAGGCGCTGAAGGAGCTCTCTCGCCTGGAGCGCATGGGCGAGCAGACGGGCGAGTCCTCGATGATCCGCACCTACCTCGACTGGCTCATCGCCGTGCCGTGGGGCAAGCGCTCTGACGAGCACCTCGACCCCGTCGCCGCGCGCGCGGTGCTCGACGCCGATCACGCGGGCCTGGAGGACGTCAAGGACCGCGTCACCGAGTATCTGGCCGTGCGCAAGCTGCGCCAGGACCGCGGCATCGAGGCCGACCCCAAGTCGGGCGCCATCTTGACGTTGATCGGGCCGCCCGGCACCGGCAAGACCTCGATCGGCGAGTCCATCGCGCGCGCGACCGGGCGCGAGTTCGTGCGCATGTCGCTCGGCGGCGTGCGCGACGAGGCCGAGATCCGCGGACACCGGCGCACGTACATCGGCGCGCTCCCGGGCCGGTTGGTCAGGGCGCTGCGCGACGCCGGCACGATGAACCCCGTGATCCTGCTCGACGAGGTCGACAAGGTCGGCGCGGACTGGCGCGGCGACCCTTCGGCCGCGCTGCTCGAGGTGCTGGACCCCGCGCAGAACCACTCCTTCCGCGACCACTACCTCGACGTCGAACTGGACCTCTCGCAGGTCATGTTCCTCGCGACCGCCAACGTCGCCGACACGATCCCCGGGCCGCTGCTCGACCGCATGGAGGTGATCCGCTTCGACGGCTACACCAGCGAGGAGAAGCTCGCGATCGCCAAGGGCTACCTGTGGCCGCGCCAGCGCGACCGCAACGGCCTGCGCGAGGACGAGGTCGCGATCTCCGACGAGGTGCTGCGCACGATCATCAGCGAGTACACGCGCGAGGCGGGCGTGCGAAATCTCGAGCGCGAGCTGGGGACGGTGCTGCGCAAGACCGCCACGAAGATCGCCTCGGCCCAGAACCAGAGCGAGACCGATGGCGATAAGGCCGACGTGGCGCCCGAGACAGATGCACAGGACGGCGCGAAGCCCAACACTAAGAGCAACGGCAAGGTTCCCGACGCCGAGGTCAAGCAGGCCGCCAAGAAGGCCAAGGGCGCCAAGGCCACCAAGCCGACCCCGGTGAAGATCGACCTGGAGGTCGTGCGCGACGCGCTCGGACGCCAGAAGTTCTTCCAGGAGTCCGCCTCGCGCACGGCCACGCCCGGTGTCGCCACCGGACTGGCGGTGACGGGCACCGGCGGCGACGTGCTGTTCGTCGAGGCCACCGCCATGAAGGCGGGAGAGTCGGCGCCCGGCAACGCCCTCGTGCTGACCGGCCAGCTCGGCGACGTGATGAAGGAGTCCGCGCGCATCGCCCTCTCCTACGTGCGCGGGCACGCGCACGAGCTCGGCATCGAGGAGAGCGCCTTCGAAGGCCAGGAGTTCCACGTGCACGTCCCCGCCGGCGCGATCCCCAAGGACGGCCCATCCGCGGGCGTGACGATGGTCACGGCGCTGGCCTCGCTCTTGAGCGGCAGGCCCGTCAAGCACACGGTCGGCATGACCGGCGAGGTCACGCTGCAGGGCCGCGTGCTGCCGATCGGCGGGCTCAAGCAGAAGGCGCTCGCCGCCCACGCCGCCGGCCTCACCGACGTGATCCTGCCCGAGCGCAACCGCGGCGATCTGGACGAGATCCCCGAGGAGGTGCGCGAGCAGATGGCCTTCCATCCGGTGATGACCGTGCAGGAGGTGCTCGACCGGGCGCTCGAGCCCGCGCGCGTGGACACGAGCGCGGACGGCGCCCGTGAGGCCCCGGCCACTGCTACGCCGGTCGCCTCCTAGGGCGGAAGCCGCGATGTCTTCGCGCCCTCCCGTGACCCGCCGCTGCCAGCCCGTTCCGACCGAGGTTCGCGAAACCGCGAGCCTGCTGGAGCGACGCTGGCAGCTGTCGATCATCTACGCGGCGCTCGCCGGCGCGCTGCGCTTCAACGAATTCGCCGAGGCCGTCGCCGGCATCTCCCCGCGCATGCTCTCCGAGCGGTTGCGCGACCTCGAGTCCGCCGGCCTGATCGAACGCACCGTCCTGCCGACCAGCCCCCCCATGGTCGAGTATCGCCTCACCGCACGCGGCCGCCGCCTGGGCCCCCTCATAGAGGCGATGCGTGCGTACGCGGAGGAGCCGGTGGGATAACCGCCCCCTCAGGCGAAGGACAACAAGCCAACCCGCCCGGACGAAGCGCCGATCAATCGCCGCTTACATATATCGCCGGTCGCAAGACCGGCAACAGACTCCTTAAAGCTCAATCCATCACTGGCTCATCTCCGGCAAGCCCACTGTGCGAGTGTCACCATTGCGCTAAGCGGCGTAGCTGTAATACCCGCCAGTTGGTTTTTTCTTGGCGCCTGGTCATACAGCTACGTCACGGCGCGTGGTAAACCCATTTGCGCCTGTTCTACAGCTACGCCGAGGAACCCCCGCGGGATAACCGCCCGCACATCCAAGCGGGCGAAACGCAGGCCGCGGGTATTACTATTACAGCTACGCCTGATTATACGTTATACAGCTACGCCCGGTCATACAGCTACGCCCGGTCATACAGCTACGTCACGGCGCGTGGTAAACCCATTTGCGCCTGGTTATATACAGCTACGCTTGGTCATACAGCTACGCCGCTACCTCGCATGGCAACATCCGCACAGTGGGCTTGCCGGAGAGATGCCAGTGACAGAACATATCCTTACGGAGTCGCGGGCCGGCCGTACCGGCCGGCGATAGATGTAAGCGGCGATTTGACGGACCAGCCCCCGTCCCACGCTCGTGATTACACAGATTACCAAACCAGCCCGCCCAGATACTTGCCTATCAATCGCCGCTTACATGTATAGCCGGTCGCAGACCGGCAACAGACCTCTTAAAGAGCAATCCATCACTGGCTCATCTCCGGCAAGCCCACAAGCCGAGTGTCACTATTGCGCTTAGCGGCGTAGCTGTAATACCCGTCAGCTGGTTTTTTCTTGGCGTACGCCTGGTTATACAGCTACGCCTGGTTACACAGCTACGCCTGGTCATACAGCTACGCCACGGCGCGTGGTAAATCCATTTGCGCCTGTTCTACAGCTACGCCGAGGAACCCCGCGGATAACCGCCCGCACATCCAAGCGGGCGAAACGCAGGCCGCGGGTATTACTATTACAGCTACGCCTGATTATACGTTATACAGCTACGCCCGGCCATACAGCTACGCCACGGCGCGTGGTAAATCCATTTGCGCCTGGTCATACAGCTACGCCGCTACCTCGCATGGCAACACCCGCACAGTGGGCTTGCCGGAGAGATGCCAGTGACAGAACATATCCTTACGGAGTCGCGGGCCGGCCGTACCGGCCGGCGATAGATGTAAGCGGCGATTTGACGGACCAGTTCCCGTCCCGCGCTCGTGATTACACGGATTTACAGCTACGCCTTGTCACACAGCTACGCCTTGTCACACACAGCTACGCTTGGTCATACAGCTTCGCTTGGTCATACAGCTACGCCGCTACCTCGCATGGCGACACCCGCACAGTGGGCTTGCCGGAGAGGTGCCAGTGACAGAACATATCCTTACGGAGTCGCGGGCCGGCCGTACCGGCCGACGATAGATGTAAGCGGCGATTTGACGGACCAGCTCCCGTCCCGCGCTCGTGATTACACGGATTACCAAACCAGCCCGCCCAGATACTTGCCTATCAATCGCCGCTTACATGTATAGCCGGTCGCAGATCGGCAACAGACTCCTTTAAAGATCAATTTCGCACTGACTCATCTCCGGCAAGCCCACCAACCGTGTGTCTCCGCCCGAGGCAGCGGCGTAGCTCTAAAACACTACGCCGAGGAACCCACGGGACAACCGCCCGCACATCCAAGCGGGTGAACACAGGCCGCGGGTATTACAGCTTCGCCGAGTCACCAAAACGACGCCATGCTACCGCGCGTAGTTACCATCAAAGGCGCGTGGTAAAGTCAGCTTCGCCTGGTTATACAGCTACGCTTGGTCATACAGCTACGCCTGGTCATACACAGCTACGCCTGGTTACACAGCTACGCCTGGTCATACAGCTACGCCGCTACCTCGCATGGCGACACCCGCACAGTGGGCTTGCCGGAGAGATGCCAGTGACAGAACATATCCTTACGGAGTCGCGGGCCGGCCGTACCGGCCGACGATAGATGTAAGCGGCGATTTGACGGACCAGTTCCCGTCCCGCGCTCGTGGCTACACGGATTACCCAAACCAGCCCGCCCAGTTACTTGCCTATCAATCGCCGCTTACATCTATAGCCGGTCGCAAGACCGGCAACAGACTCCTTTAAAGATCAATTTCGCACTGGCCCATCTCCGGCAAGCCCACCAACCGTGTGTCTCCGCCCGAGGCAGCAGCGTAGCTCACTACAAAGACACCGCACCCACCACACCCACCGCACCCGCCACACTCACCGAGCTCAGCAGGCACACCAAACCTACACAGCTGGAATCCAAGCTCGCCGCGTACTTCCAACCCAGCCCCCGCGCGCCCTCTGACCGCCTACCAGGCACGAGCACATCAAACCCAACCCTCAACACGACAGCCGCAAGTCCATCCGAGGTAGGGCGCAGCTGTAAGTAAGCCAAACCGCGCCGCTTCTCCCGCCCGAAGCCCAGCGGCGCAACAGTAAACCAAACCTCGCCGCTTCTCCCGCCCGAAGCCCAAACGGCACAGCAGTAAGCCAAGCCGCGCTACTTCTCCCGCCCGAGGCCCAACGGCGCAGCTGTACGTGTACGCCAAGCCGCGCGCTTCGCATCCGGCGCCCCGCCGCGGCGCCGGCACCGCCGCATAGAGATATCCTCGCCTGAGAATGGCCTACTTCGTCACAGGCGCGACCGGCTTCATCGGACGCCGGCTCGTGGAGCAGCTGCTGGCAAAGCGCCAGGGCAAGGTGTATGTGCTCGTGCGCGATGCCTCGACCGGCAGGCTCGACGACCTCCTCGAGCGCTGGCGGGCCGTCGTGGGAGGGAGCGCAGGCAAGCGCGTCGTGCCGGTGATCGGCGACCTGCGCAAACCGCTGCTCGGCGTCCAGACCGAGCGCGTGGAGGAGCTGCGCGGCAAGATCGACCATTTCCTCCATCTGGCCGCGATCTACGACATGACCGCGCCGGCCGAGCAGAACACCGCCGTGAACGTCGGCGGCACGACGCACGCGGTCGAACTCGCGCGCGCGCTGGACGCCGGCCGCCTGCACCACGTCTCCTCGATCGCGGTCGCCGGCACGTACAGGGGCACGTTCGCGGAGGACATGTTCGACGAGGGGCAGCGGCTGCCCTCGCCGTATCACCGCACGAAGTTCGAGTCCGAGCGGATCGTGCGCGAGCAGCCCTACGTGCCCTGGCGGGTGTATCGGCCGGGGATCGTCGTGGGCGACTCGCAGACCGGCGAGATGGACAAGGTCGATGGCCCGTACTACTTCTTCAAGGCGATCCAGCGCGCGCGCCAGCTGCTGCCGGAGTGGGCGCCGCTCGTGGGCCTGGACTTGGGCGACACGAATGTCGTGCCGGTCGACTGGGTGGCGAGCGCGCTGGAGCACATCGCGCACGAGCCCGACCTCGACGGCAAGTCCTTCCATCTGACCGACCCGCGCCGCCAGCGCGTGGACGAGCTGATCAACGAGCTCGCGCGGGCGGCGCACGCGCCGCGCATCGCCGTGAGCATCGACAGACGGCTGATCGACCCGCTGCCGCGCTGGCCGCTGGCGCTGGCGCTGGCGCTGCCGCCATGGCGGCAGGCGAAGAACCTCGCGTTGCGCGAGCTGGGGATCCCCCAGGAGGTCCTCGCGCACATGGAGCTCGTGCCCCGCTTCGACACGCGCGAAGCCGCGCGCGCGCTGGCGGGCTCACCCCTGGCCGAGCCGCCACCGCTGCACGACTACGCCTCGCGCCTGTGGGACTACTGGGAGCGCGAGCTGGACCCGGGCATGGCGCGCGGGCGCACGCTCGAGGAGGCACTCGAGGGCCGGCATGTGATGATCACGGGCGCCTCTTCGGGGATCGGGCGCGCGAGCGCGCTGAAGGTGGCGGCGGCGGGCGGGGTGCCGCTGCTGGTGGCGCGCAACGTGGAGAAGCTCGAGGAGACGCGCGCGGAGATCGTCGCGGCGGGCGGCACGGCCTACGTGTACGCGGCCGACCTGTCGGACATGGAGTCGGTCGAGCGGCTGATCGAGCGCGTGCTGGCGGATCATCGCCACGTGGACATGCTCGTCAACAACGCGGGGCGCTCGATCCGGCGCTCGATCGCGCTGAGCTACGAGCGCTTTCACGATTTCGAACGCACGATGCAGCTCAACTACTTCGGCGCGGTCAAGCTGATCATCGGCCTGCTGCCGTCCATGCGCGAGCGCGGCTCGGGGCACATCGTGAACATCTCCTCGATCGGCGTGCAGGCCAACCCGCCGCGCTTCTCCGCCTACGTGGCATCCAAGGCGGCGCTCGACGCGTTCACGCGCGTGGTCGCCTCGGAGGTGGTGGGCGACGGGGTGACGTTCACGACGATTCACATGCCGCTCGTGCGCACGCCGATGATCGCGCCGACGAAGATGTATGACGCGTTTCCCGCGATCACGCCCGACGAGGCGGCGGACATGATCTGCGAGGCGCTGCGCTCGCGCCCGAAGCACATGGGCACGCGCCTGGGCACGTTCGGCGAGGTCGCCTACGCGCTGAGCCCCAGGGCGGTCGATCGGCTGCTGCACCTCGCCTACCGCGTGTTCCCCGACTCGGCGGCGTCCAAGGGCCAGCGCGACGTCGAGGAGCGCGCCTCCTTCGAGCAGATCGCGATGGCGACGCTGACGCGGGGCGTGCATTGGTAGGGCGGCGGCGGCACATGTGCCGCCGCCCCGGCCGGTACATGTACCGGCCGGCCGGGCCGTGCATGCACGGCCCGCGGAAACCGCGCATGCGCGGTTTCCCCGCCGGTGCATGCACCGGCGGACGGGTCGGCGCATGCGCCGACCCGAACCACACCATCATGCGCTGCTTGGAATGATCCGCGGGTGAGCGAGAGCAGTCCGGCGATCGCGGTCCGCGACCTGCGCAAGCGCTATGGCGAGCACGAGGCGCTGCGCGGCATCGACGTCGAGGTCCGCCGCGGCGAGGTGTTCGGGCTGCTGGGCCCAAATGGGGCGGGCAAGACGACGACCGTCGAGATTCTCGAGGGCTATCGCGAGCGCACGAGCGGCGAGGTGTCGGTGCTGGGGTATGACCCGGCGCGACGGCAGATCGAGCTGCGCCGGCGCATCGGCATCGTGCTGCAGAGCGGCGGCATCTACGGCCACGTGACTCCGCGCGAGGCGCTCGCGCACTGGGCGCGCTTCTACCCGCGCCCACGGAACGTCGAGGAGGTGCTGGAGCTGTCCGGGCTCACCGGGCAGGCGGACGTGCGCTGCCGCAAGCTGTCGGGAGGACAGCAGCGCAGGCTGGATCTGGCGCTCGCGCTGGTGGGCGATCCGGAGCTGATGTTCCTGGACGAGCCCACCACCGGGTTCGACCCCCAGGCGCGGCGCGGCGCGTGGGAGACCGTGCGCAGGCTGCGCGATCTCGGCAAGACCGTGCTGCTGACGACGCACTATCTGGACGAGGCCCAGGCGCTGGCCGATCGAGTGGCGATCGTCAAGGACGGGCGCGTGCTCGCGATCGGACCGCCGCGCGAGCTGGGAGTCGGCGGCGAGCAGTACCGCATCGCCTACCGCAACGGCAGTGGCGAGCTGGTGGAGCGCCAGACCGACGATCCGACCCGTCTGCTGAACGAGCTCACGGGCGCAGCGCTGGCGCGGGGCGAGCGCCTGGAGGAGCTGAGCGTCGGCCGGCCGACGCTGGAGGATGTGTATCTGGAACTGACCACCGATGGGTGACACGCTCGCGCTCACCTGGCGCCAGTACCGGCTGGAGCGCAAGATGTTCTGGCGCAACCCGAGCGCGGCGTTCTTCAACTTCGTGCTGCCGCTGCTGTTCCTGGCCGCCGGCGGGGCGATCCTGCACGGCGATCAGAGCCGGCTGGACAGGCTGGTGCCGGCGATCGCGGGGATGAGCGTGATGTCGACAACGTTCACCGCGCTGGCCTACAACATCGTGTTCCTGCGCGAGCGCGGCGTGCTCAAGCGCATTCGCGGCACTCCCCTGCCGACCGGCTCCTACCTCGGCGGAGTCGCCGCCAATGCGATCACGAACACGGCGCTGCAGATCGCGATCGTGGTGGTCGCCGGACGCGTGGCGTTCGGGATCGGCTGGCCGCAGGAGTGGTTGGAGCTGGTTGTGTTCGTGGTGGCGGGAGTCGTGTGCCTGGCGTCGCTGGGCGTGGCGTTCGCGCATGTCATCCCCAACTTCGAGTCCACCGCCGCGTACGTGAACGCCGTGTTCCTGCCGGTCGTGTTCGTGTCGTTCTACGCCTTCGACACGACCAGCGCGCCCGGGTTCGTCAGCACGATCGCCGGCGCGCTGCCGCTGAAGCCGCTGATCGACGGGCTGTATGGGGCGATGGTGACGGGGAGCGACCTCGGAGACAACCTCGACGCGCTGGCTGTGATCGGGCTGTGGGGCGTGTTCGGAGTGTGGCTGTCGGTCCGGGGATTCACGTGGGAGCAGCGGCGCGGATAGGCTGTGCGCGATGAAGCAGCTCGCCGAGGACGTGTATCAGCTGAAGGGCTGGCCGCGCAACGCGATCAACGTGTACGCGATCGGGGACGTGCTGATCGACGCGGCGACGCGACAGGCCGAGCGGCGCATCCTGCGCCAGCTCGCGGGCAGGACGATCACTGCGCACGCGCTCACCCACGCCCACCCCGACCATCAGGGGTCGAGCCACGCGGTATGCGAGCGGCTGGGCATTCCGCTGTGGTGCGGGCAGGGAGACGTGCCCGCGATGGAGACGCCCGGCGCGATCACCAACCCGAAGGCTCCAGGCTGGCTCAACCGGGTGCAGGAACGCTTCTGGACCGGACCCCCCCATCCCGTCGCGCGCGCGTTGCACGAGGGCGATGAGGTCGCGGGCTTCACCGTCCTCGAGACCCCGGGCCATTCCACCGGGCACGTCTCGTTCTGGCGCGAGTCCGATCGCGTGCTGATCGTCGGCGATGTGTTCGGCAACATGAACTTCATCACCGGCATCCCGGGCCTGAACGCGCCGCCGGACATATTCACGCCCGACCCAGCCCGCAACCGCGAGTCGGCCAGGAGGCTGGCCGAGCTCAGACCGGCGCTCGCATGCTGCGGTCACGGCGCGCCGCTGCGCGATCCGGGCAGGCTGGCCGAGTTCGTGGCCAAGCTGCCCGCACCCTGATCCAGACGCCGCGGACGCGGTCCGTGGCGGCGCGCGGCGCGGCGGCATCCACCGTGCCTTTCCTCGAATCGCCCGAACGATCGCCCGTCAGTAGGATGCCGCGGCGATGGCCGACAGCCTGTTCATCCCGGCAGCCGACGGGCGGGTCACCCCGACCGAACACGCGCGCGGCCCATGGGACCCACGCGCGCTGCACGGCGGCGCCCCGGCGGCGCTGATCGCGCGGGCGTTCGAACGCACCGAGCCGGGAGCCCGGCTGCCGTTCGCCCGCCTGGGATTCGAGTTCCTGAAGCCGATCCCCTTCGCCGAGCTGGAGGTGACGACGGAGATCGTGCGCAACGGCAGGCGCGTGCAGGAGCTCGCAGCCGAGCTGCGGGTCGGCGAGGAGACGATCGGGCGAGCAAGCGCGCTGCGTATCCAGGCGGTACCAGAGGGTCTCCCCGACCCCGACCGGCGGCGCACGCAGCCGGGGCCCGAGCCGGTACGGGCGCTGCCGGGACCGGAGCAGGGCAAGGTCGTGAGGTTCGCGCTGAACGACACCGAGACGAGCAGCCTCGCGACGACGGGCATGGAGATGAGCTGGCTGACCGACCCCTGGTCGCTGGGACCGGGCAAGGTGTGGATGCGGCTGCGACAGCCGATCGTCCCGGGCGAGCAGGCGACGCCGCTGATGAGGCTGGTGGCAACCGCGGACTTCGGCAACGGGGTCAGCTCGGAGCTGGCGTTCGAGGAGTACCTGTTCATCAACGCCGATCTGGCGATTCACCTGTGGCGTCCGCCACAGGGCGAATGGATTGGCCTGGATGCCAAGACCGTGCTGATGGACGGCGGCATCGGCACGGCCGAAAGCGTGCTGCACGACACGGATGGCCCGGTGGGTAGGGCGGTGCAGACGCTGGTCGTGCAGCCGCGCTGAGGACTACCGAGCGCTCCTAGCGGCCCGATGGCCAAGACAGGCAAGGACGCAGTGAGCGAAGTGTGCTGGCCGATCGAAGATCCCGTCGATCTGCGATCGGTACACGAGTGATCGAGGACGCAGCCTGGCGCCGTGCCAGCGGGCCGCTAGCGCACGACGACGTCGCCGAGCGCCGTGTCGATCGCCGCGAGGGTGTCGGCGCTGAGCTCGATGCCGGAGGCGGAGGCGTTGGCGTGCACCTGCTCGGGCCGGCTGGCGCCGACGATCGCCGAGGCGACGTTCGGCTCGCGCAGCACCCAGGCGAGCGCGAGCTGGGCCATCGTCAGACCGGCCTGCGCGGCGATCGGGCGCAGCCGCTGGACCGCCTCGAGCACGGGCGGGGCCACGAGCCGGTCGATGAACCCGCTCATCTCCTCGCTCGCCGCGCGGGAGTCCGGCGGAGGAGGCTCGCCGGGGAGGTACTTGCCGGTGAGGACGCCCTGCCCGAGTGGGGACCACACGATCTGGGAGACGCACTCGCGCTTGCACAGCGGGATCACCTCGGCCTCGGGCGCGCGCCACAGCATCGAGTACTGCGGCTGGCTCGAGGCCCAGCGCTCGACGTCGACGATTTCGAAGGACTCCTCGATGCGCTGCACCGGCCACTCGCTGAAGCCGGTCTGGCGCGCCTTGCCGGCGTCCACGACCTCGGTGAGCGCGGCCATCGTCTCCTCCAGCGGCGTCTGCTCGTCGTAGCGGTGGCACTGGTAGATATCGACGTAGTCGGTCCGCAGCCGCTGCAGCGAGGCGTCGATCTGCTTGTGGATCTGCGCCGCCGACAGCCCGCGATCGGTGGGCGACATTTCGAAGTAGACCTTCGTGGCGAGCACATACGAGGAGCGGTCGTGCCCGGCGAGCGCTTCGCCGAGCAGCGTCTCCGCGGCGCCACGGCCGTAGACGTTGGCGGTGTCGATGAAGTTGATCCCCGCGTCGAACGCCGCCTCGACACACGCTTTGGCCTGCTCGCGCTCGACCCCGCCGGAGTAGGTCAGCCACGAGCCGAGGCTGATCTCCGAGACGGAGATGGGGCTGCGGCCGAGTTTGCGGAAGTTCATGCGCCCGAGCTTACCCGCTGGCCGATCGGTTGGGAGAATCCTTTTCGCGCCGGCGGGCCTCTATATATACGCCTCGATACTCTTTCGTCGATCAGAAGGGACCGGACCGCTTGTCATGATCATCGTCTATCTCGTCGCGGGTGCGGCCGTTGTCTGTGGCTGCGTCATGATCACGAGGGCCCGCCGTCGTGGCGACTGAGCCGAGCCGCCGCGAGTCGGCCGGCGCTCGGCGGTCGAGCGCAAGGCGCGCACGGTGAGCCCTACCGGTTTCTCGTGGCCGACCCAGCAGGTCGTCTATGCGGCCCAGCAGGGCGATCCGCGCGCGCTCACGACGCTCGTCTCCGGCTCGCACGCGCACGTGCAGCGCTTCGCCCGCACGCTCTGCTCGACGCCCGAGGACGCCGAGGACGCGGCCCAGGAGGCTCTGATCGTCCTGTATCGGAAGATCGGCACGCTGCGCGCGACGGGGGCGCTGGGATCGTGGATGTTCTCGATCGTGCGTCACGAGTGCGTGCGCCGAACGCGACTGCGCCTGCGCCGTCAGAGCTTCCCCGCGGGCGCCGAGCCCTCGGCCGAAGACGCCACCCTGGCGCGCCTGGAGATCGAGCGCATCGTCACCACGATCGCCGGCCTGCCCGCCGAGCAGCGCGCCGTGCTCGTACTGCGCGACGTTCAGGGCCTGTCGGGCGCCGAGACGGCGCGGGCGCTCGGCCTCAGCCGCGCTGCGATGAAGTCGCGGCTGCACCGCGGGCGCGAAGCGCTCCGCGCCCGGCTCGCGGCGCCGGCTTGCGACCCAGAGCCCCACCCGGGGCCCGGGCACGCCACCGACCGAGGAGGTTCCGAGCATGTCCTTTGAGCAGGGCCCCGCCGGCGAGGACGCCGCGCCCGCTCACCCGTCCCCCGACGCGAGCGAGGGCGTGTCGCTCGCCCCCCGCTCCCTCGGCGGCCACCTCGCGCGCGGAGCGCTCGGCTTCGGCCTGGTCGGCGCGGCCTTCGCGCTGACCCCGAGCCTCGGTGCGCCCGCGCTGCTGCTCGCGCCGCCCGGCCTCGTCGCGCTCGGAGGCTGCCCGACGTGCTGGATCGCCGGCCTGCTCGAGCGGATCTCGGCGGGTCGACTGCAGCGCACGTGCGCCGATGAGGGCTGCGAGCTGCGCGCCCGACCCGCCTCACACGTGCGGCCCAGCTTGCACAGCCGACCCACCCCACACGCCCGGCCCAGCTCACACAGCCGGCCCACCCCACACGCCCGGCCCAGCTCGACGACGAACGGGGCTCTGCCGCATGTCGGGCATTGAATGCGAAGAGCTGCGCAAGGCCTACGGCGAGGTCGAGGCCCTCGGCGGCGTGTCGTTCGCGGTCGAGCCCGGAGAGGTGCTCGCGCTGCTGGGCCCCAACGGCTCGGGTAAGACGACCACCGTGCGCATCCTGACCACGCTCGCCGTCCCCGACTCCGGCGCGGCGCGGGTCGCCGGCCGGGATATCCTCCACGAAGCGGAGCGAGTCCGGCGGATGATCGGTTTGACCGCGCAGGCGACCGTTCTCGACGGCTTTCTCACCGGCCGCGAGTACCTGGAGATCGTCGCGCGGCTGCGGCACATCCCGCGCTCGCGGCGCAGGCGCGAAATCGCGGCGCTGCTCGACGAGTTCGAGCTAGGCGACTTCGCGCGCTCGCCGACCAGCGGCTACTCGGGTGGCATGCGCCGGCGCCTGGACCTCGCGGCCAGCATGCTCGGCCGGCCGCTCGTGCTGTTCCTCGACGAGCCCTCCACGGGCCTTGACCCGCACAGCCGCGAGTGCATGTGGGATGCGATCCGCCGCCGCGCGCACGCCGGCGCGACGGTCCTGCTGACCACGCAGTACATGGAGGAGGCCGACGCGCTGGCGCATTCGGTGATCGTGCTCGCGCGGGGCCGGATAATCGAGCGGGGCACGCCCAACTCGCTCAAGGACACGATCGGCGGCAGCGTCGTCGAGTTGACGCTCGCGGACCCCTTCCAGCGGGAGGAGGCGCTGGCCTGCCTCGCCGGCGCCGGCGACCCCGCGCCCTCCGAGCGGGCGGAGGTGCTGAGCTTCGTCCTGTCGCAGTCGAGCCCCCCGCTGCTGGAGATCCTGCAACGCCTGGACGCCTACGCGATCGAAGTGAGCGACGTGATCGTGCGCCGGCCTACGCTGGACGAGGCCTTCCTGCACCTCACCCGCGGGAGCGAAGAGGCGCCCACGCGCGAACTGGCGCCGGCGGTGGGGTGAGCGATGATCGTGTCCGGGCCCTTGGGACGAGCGCTGAGCGACGTGAACACGCTGATGTGGCGCAGCCTGATCCGCTACAAGCGCAGGCCCGACGTGATCGTCTTCATCGTCATCCAGCCGTTCGTCCTGCTGGTGCTGTTTCGCTATGTCATCGGGGGAGCGATCCGCATACCCGGAGTGAACTATGTCGAGTACCTCACGCCGGCGGTGATCACGCTGGGCGTCATCAGCGCGTCGATCGTCCTGGGAGTCAGCCTCACGGAGGATCTCGTCTCGGGTGCCGTGGACCGCTTGAACGTGCTGCCGATCGCCCGCTCGGCCTACCTCACCTCGCGCGTCGTGTATGACACGGTCAGGAACATGTTCGTGATCCCGCTGATCGCCCTGCTCGGCGTGGCGGTCGGCTTTCGCTTCAGCGCCACCGCTCCCAACCTGCTGGTCGGCTTCGGGCTGGTGCTCGCCCTCGGGATCGCGTTCGCCTGGATCTCCATGCTGGCCGGGCTGCTGAGCGGATCGATCGAGGGGATGCAGGGCATCGCCATCCTGCTGTTCGTGCTCCTAGGCTTCCTCTCCTCGGGCTTCGTCCCCGTCTCCACCATGCCCTCCTGGCTGCAGGGCGTCGCCGGCGCGAGCCCGGTCAGCCACGTCGACAACGCGCTTCGCATCCTGACGACAAGCGCCAGGGGCCCGGTCACGCACGAAGTCTTCGCCGCGCTCGCCTGGATCGGCGCGATCCTGCTCGTCACGGTGCCCGTCTCCGTCAGGCTCTACTCCAGACACTCGCAGTAGTGGATCGGCCTTGGCTACAAGCATGATCGACGCAAGAGTCGCCATCGTCGGCGCCGGACCCTCGGGCCTCGCCTCCTGCCAGGTGCTCGCGCAGCGGGGGATCCCCTTCGACTGCTTCGAGAAAGGGTCGGACGTCGGGGGCCTGTGGCGGTATGAGAACGACAACGCCCTGGCATCCGCATACGCGTCTCTGCACCTGAACACCTCGCGCGAGACGGCGCGGTATGCAAGCTACCCGATGCCCGAGCACTACCCCGACTTTCCCCACCACACGCAGATGCTCGCCTACCTCGAGGACTATGTCGAGCACTTCGGACTTCGGGACAGCATCCGCTACCGCACGGAGGTCACGGCGGTCGAGCCCCTGGGCGAGACCTGGGAGGTGCGCTGGCGCGAGAGCGACGGCGCGACGGCGAGCGCGCGCTATACAGCCGTGCTCGTCGCCAGCGGGCACCACTGGGAGCCCCGTCGGCTCGATCTCGGCCTTCCCGGCACGTTCGTGGGAGTGCAGTTGCACTCCCACCTCTACCGGACCGCGGAGGCCTTCGCTGACAAGAACGTGCTCGTGGTGGGCATCGGCGATTCCGCCATGGACATCGCCTGCGACATCTCCCAGGCCTCGAGGATGACGTTCCTGACCGCGCGACGGGGCGCGTGGATCGTCCCGAAATATCTCGGAGGCGCCCCGCTGGGGGAGGTCACCGCCAAGCTCCAATCCCGCCTGCCGAGCACCGGCGAGGTGGCCTCGGGCACGCTGTTCAACATCGGCCGCCCCATTTTCGCGCGCAGAATCGAGCGGATCCACGGGCGGCCACAGGACCACGGGCTGCCGGAGCCCGATCACGAGTTCGGCGCTGGGATGCCGACGGTCTCTGCCGAGATCTTCACGCGCATCGGGCTCGGACACGTCACGCCAAAGCCCTGGATCTCACGGTTCGACGGCGAGCGGGTGCACTTCCAGGACGGCTCGGTCGAGGACATCGACGCGATCGTCTACTGCACCGGCTATGAGATCGTCCTGCCCTTTCTCGCGGCGGACGTCCTCGACCCCAAGGACAAGGCGCCGCCTCTCTACAGGCGAGTCGTGCACCCGGACCGCCCGGGCCTTTACTTCATCGGGCTGATAGACGTGGGCGGTCCGCTGAACCCGCTCTCTGAGCTGCAGGCAGAGTGGGTCGCCGACCTCCTGCAGGGCAGACTCGAGCTGCCCGCGCGCGCACAGATGAAGAGGCGCATCGCCCGCGAAGAACGCCGACGCCAGAAGCGCTTCGGCGCTGGCACGAGATACGCCATCTATGTCGACTACGTGCCCTATCTCCAGGCGCTGCGACGCGAGCGGGGGCGCCGCGGCAGGCGCAGCGCCCCCGTGGCGCCACGCCCCAAGGCAACCCACCCCGAGGAGACCCACTCAGAGGAGACTCACCCCAAGGAGTCCCACCCCGAGGAGTGCGCTCACGCCTCCCAGCGAAACCCCGTCACAGCGGGGGCGGGCGCGAGCGGACTGGAGGGCAGCCCGTCGGGCGGCGAGGCGTCGTTGTAGGCGACGGGGGCGATGTCGTTCGGAGCCTCGGGGTGGAAGATCGAGGCGAGGTACTGCACCTGGCCCCGACCTGGCCCCAGCTCCAGCATGCCCCCGGCATAGACCCCGATGCCATGCTCGGCGCAGAAGTCATACGCTGCGCACAGCTCCCGCAGGGAGCCGAAGCGCGATGGCTTGATGTTGACCATCGGCGGCAAGACCGCCAGCTCCTGGATGGCGGCGACCGAGCGCATCGGGGCGTCCCAGGTGATGCGACCGCGATACGGCGCAAGCGCGGCGTCGACCCCGGGGAGGGTCAGGTCCGGGTCCTCCAGCCAGGCGTGCGGGAAGACTTCGGCCACCCGCCGGTAGATGGCGGGATCGAGCGGGTTCAAGGGACTGAGCGCCGGATCGAAGTTCTTGAAGTCGAGCGTTTCGATCGCATTCAGGGCGGCGAGGTCTTCGAGCAGGCGCTCGTCCTCCCAGCAGGGGAACACGTCGGGCTTCAGGCGCAGGCCTGGATAGCGCCTGAGCAGGCTGTGCAGCCTATCGACGCAGGCGGCGTCGTTCACGACCATCGAGAGCACGAACGTCAGCGGTCGCGGCTCCAGTCCCAGCACCTCGTGCAGCGCGCGACCGTCCTGGCGCAGCGCCAGGTCGAGCGCCGCCGAGTGAAACGCCCAGCGCCGCCACGTCCGGTAGGTCTCGAACAGGGGAGTCGTTGCAAACAGGTCGAGCCCATCGATGTGGGCCCCCAGCTCGGCGAGCGTCCAGGTCCCCGCCAGGTCGGGAGCCCCGGCGCGCTGGAACTCGAGCTGAGCGTCGGGGTAGTAGGTGATGTCCTCGCCGAGGCCTTCCTCGCCGCCGCCGTGCAGGCACACGACGGTCGTCAGCCTGTCGTGACTAAAGAAGTGCTGGGACAGTCCCCGCAGGCTGCAGGACTCGATCTCGACGGGCAGTTCGGCGAGCTTGGCGAAGGTGGTTGACGTCTCGAAGGTGGTTGACATGTGCGTGGCTCCTATCGTTTGAAATTGGGATGCGTCGTGCGTGTGGATTGCCGTATGTCGTGCGTGCGGGCTCAGGATCGAACGAGGGAGCCGACGTCAGAGGCGCCGGTCAGACGAGCGTCCAGCCAGTAGCGGCGTCGCTGGAAGGCATATGTGGGCAGCGGCATGTATCTGTAGCTCTCGCCGGGAAACAGCGGACGCCAGTCGACGACGGCCGCTCCGCGCACGTGGGTCTCGGCCAGGGAGCTCAGGAGCCCTCTCAACGCCGAGCGGTCCAAGCGCGCGCACGCGGCCAACTCGGGCACGGGTGGCTCGTCTTTGCCGGCGGCGTCCCGCGCGCCGTCGCCGCCCGGCGCGGCCGTCCCGCGGATGAGACCCGCCGCCGTAGCGTCCTGCGCCAGCGCCGCCAGTCCCGCGAGCAGCTCCTCGCGGTCGGCCGCCAGGATAGCCGCGCGCTCGCTCAGGTGCGCGCGGTGCAGCGCGAGCGTCGCCGCGATGTCGACCTGCTCGAGCTGCGGATGCGCGAGCAGGTGCAGGCGCAGGCGCTCGGCCTGGGCGGCGAGCGCCAGGGGGCTCCTGGCCGAGACCAGGAACGCCAGCACCGGGAGCTCGGGCGCCGGGCCGGGCGCCCCGGCGCGACCGTCAGCGCCCGCGCGAACGCCCGCGGGCGCCTGCCCGCCCGCGGCCATCCGCGAGCCGACCGTCGCCTGAGAGCCGGCGGGTGTCGGCGTCCGCGGAGCCTCCTCCAGGATCGCATGCGCGTTGGTGCCGCTCATCCCGAACGAGGAGATCCCCGCGCGGCGCGGACGATCGCCCGCGGGCCAGCTCGCGGGCGCGCTGAGCAGTTCCACCTCGCCCTCCGACCAGTCCACATACGGAGAGGGCTCCTCGGCGTGCAGGGTCTTGGGCAGCAGCCCGTGACGCATCGCCTGCACCATCTTGATCACCCCGGCGACGCCGGCGGCGGCCTGGGTGTGGCCGATGTTGGACTTGAGCGTGCCGAGTCGCAGCGCCCCGCCCGCGCCGCGCTCGCGCCCGTAGGTCGCGATGATCGCCTGCGCCTCGATCGGGTCGCCCAGGGGCGTGCCGGTGCTGTGGGCCTCGACCACGTCGATGTCGCCCGGCCCGAGGCCGGCCTGCGCGAGCGCTTGGCGGATGACCCGTTCCTGGGCGGGACCGCTGTGCGACGTCAGGCCGTTGGAGGCGCCGTCCTGGTTGACCGCTGAGCCACGCAGCAGCGCCAGCACCGGGTGGTTGTGTGCGCGCGCGTCGGAGAGACGCTCCAGCAGCAGCAGACCCACGCCCTCGGAGAAGCCCGCCCCGTCGGCGCCCGCGCCGAAGGACTTGCAGCGCCCGTCCGGCGCGAGGCCGCGCTGGCGCGCGAGGGCGATGAACAGCGCGGGGGTGCAGAGCACCGTCACCCCGCCGGCCAGCGCCAGCGAGCACTCCCCCGCGCGCAGCGCCTGGCTCGCGAGGTGTATCGCCACGAGCGAGGACGAGCAGGCCGCGTCGACGTTCACCGCCGGCCCCTGCAGACCGAGGGCGTAGGCCACGCGGCCGGAGATGAGGCTGGTCGCGCTGCCGGTCAGACGCAGGTGCTCGAGCTCGGGCAGGTCCGTGCCCAGGCCGTAGTCCGACATAACGACCCCGGCGAAGACCCCCGTCTGACTGCCGCTCAGGGACTCCGGGGGGACCCCAGCGTCCTCGCACGCCTCCCAGGCGCATTCGAGCAGCAGGCGCTGCTGGGGATCCATCGCCAGCGCCTCCTCCGGGCCGATCCCAAAGAAGTCGGCGTCGAACTCGCCGACGTCCTCGAGAAAGCCCCCGTGACGGGCATAGCTCGTGCCCGGACAGTCCGGATCCGGATCGAACAGGTGCTCCAGATCCCAGCCGCGATCGGCGGGGAAGGGACCGATCGCATCGCCGCCCGCGGCGAGCAGCTCCCACAGCTCCGCGGGCGAGGAGACGCCACCGGGATAGCGACAGCTCATCCCCACGATCGCGATCGGCTCGCCCTCGCGCTGCTCGAGCTCGCGCAGCCGGGCTCGCGTCTCCTGCAGCTCGACCATCACGCGCTTCAGGTACGGGAGCAGCTTGTCCTCGTCGGCAGGCATGGCCCGCTCACGACTCCGTGAGGCTCATCTCGAGCAGCTCCACGATCTCATCGGCCGAGGCCGACTGAATCATCTCGACCGTGACCGCGTTCGCGTCGTTCTCCGGCGCGGCGTCGCTCAGGCGCGCCAGCAGCGAGCGCAGGCGTCCGCCGATGCGCTCGCGCTCGGGGCCGTCGCCCGCGGTCGCGCTCAGCAGTTGCTCCAGCCTGTCGATCTCCTCGTCGACGCTCGGTCGAGCGCCCCGGTCGTGCGTCGCCTTGGCCAGCAGGAACTTCGCCGCCGCCGCGGGGGTGGGGCGGTCGAAGACGAGCGTGGCCGGCAGCTTGAGGCCGGTCGCCTGGCTCAGGCGGTTTCTCAGCTCCATCGCGCTCACCGAGTCCAAGCCGGCCTCCTTGAACGACTGCTGAAGGTCGATCGTGTCGGGGGCGCGGCCGAGCACGCCGGCGGCGTGGGCTCTGACCAGCTCCACGACGATCTCATCCCACTCGGACTCCGGGGACCCGGCGAGCAGCGCGCCCAGGTCCGCGCGGCGCTCGACCTCCATGCCGGCCGGCCGCATCGGCGCTGCGCCGTCACCGGCGTCCGGCGCTGCGCTCAGCCAGTAGCGCTCGCGCTGGAAGGCGTAGGGGGGCAACGTCACGCGCCGGGCCGGGATACCGTCGAACAGGGCCGACCAGTCGACCGCGACGCCGCGGGTCCAGGCCTGCGCCAGGGAGCGCATGAAGCTCTCCGGGCCGCCCTGCCGACGGCGCAGCGAGCCCACGATCACGGCGTCGTGCGAGCTCGCGAGCGCCTCGTCGACCGTGGCCTGCACGCCCATCGTCAGCACCGGGTGCGGGCTGGCCTCCACGAACACCCGCCGGCCCCGCTCCAGCAGCGCGCGCGTGACACGCTCGAACTGAACGGTTTCGCGCAGATTGCGATACCAGTAGTCCGCATCCAGCTCCGCCGTATCGAGCGGCTCGCCCGTCACCGTCGAGTGGAACTCGACGTCGCTCGAGCGCGGCGCGATACACGCACACCCCTCCAGCAGCTCCGCGCGCAGAGCCTCGACCTGCGGGGAGTGGGAGGCATAGTCGACCGGGATCCTGCGCGCCCTCACCTCCTCGGCCTCGCACAGCTCGAGCAGCTCCTCCAACGCCTCGGTGTCGCCCGAGACGACCACCGCGGACGGGCCATTCACCGCCGCCACCGACACACGGCCCTCGAGCCGCGCGATCAGCTCCTGCACCGGCTCGCCGTCCAGGCCGACGGACACCATGCCCCCGCACCCCGCGACTCCCAGCAGCGCGCGGCTGCGCAGCGCCACCACGCGCGCCGCGTCCTCCAACGACAGACCGCCGGCGACATGCGCGGCGGCGATCTCGCCCTGCGAGTGGCCCACGACCGCCACCGGTCGCACGCCGCACGAGCGCCACAGCCCGGCCAGCGAGACCATCACGGCGAACAGCGCCGGCTGCACCACGTCCACTCGATCCAGTCCCGCGGCGCCGCTCGCGCCTCGCAGCACATCCTCCAGCGACCAATCGACGAAGGGCGCCAACGCCTCACCACACTCACCCATGCACCGCGCGAACACAGGCGAGGAGCCGAGCAGGTCCACGGCCATGCCCTCCCACTGCGAGCCCTGCCCGGGGAACACGAATACGGCGCCGCCGCCCACGTTGGCGACGCCTCGGATCACGTTGGCGTCGAAGGGGACCGATGCGGGGGCGAGCGCCTCATCGTCGCCGGCCAGCGCGCTCAGCGCACCGAGCAGCTCTTCGCGCTCGCCGCCCAGGACGACGGCGCGGTGCTCGAGCGTCGGGCGGGAGCAGAGCGAGTAGCCGATATCCGCCAGCCCAACGTCCTCGACGCCGCCCTCATCTCCGCCGGCGACGCCACCACCGTCTTTCACGAACCGCAGCAACCGCTCAGCCTGACCGCGCAAGCCGTCCTCGCCCCGACCGGAGAACACGAACGGCAGCACGCCGCCGGCCGGCATGCCACCATCCACGACCCGCGCACCGCCCGGCCCGCCATCCGCAGACCCCGACTCAGCCCCAGCCGGCGCGTCACCCGACCCGCCATCGAGCGCGGGGACCGCGGCCGGCGGATCCGACGGCGCCTCCTCGAGGATCACGTGCGCATTGGTGCCGCTGATGCCGAACGAGGACACGCCCGCCCGGCGCGGCCCGTCGCGCCGCTGCCACGGTCTGGCCTGCGCGAGGACCTCGACCCCTCCCGCCGACCAGTCCACGTTGGTGGAAGGCCGATCGACGTGCAGCGTCCGCGGCAGCGCGCCGTGGCGCATCGCCAGCACCATCTTGATCACCCCCGCCACGCCCGCCGCGGCCTGGGTGTGGCCGATGTTCGACTTGATCGAGCCGAGCCACAGCGGGCGATCCGCGGGACGGTCCTGCCCGTAGGCGGCGATCAGCGCCTGCGCCTCGATCGGATCGCCGAGCGTGGTGCCGGTGCCGTGCCCCTCGACCGCGTCCACCTGCGCCGGCGAAAGCCCCGCGTTCGCGAGCGCTTGCGCGATCACCCGCTGCTGAGAGGGACCGTTGGGCGCCGTCAACCCATTGCTCGCGCCGTCCTGGTTGACGGCGCTGCCCCGCACCAGCCCCAGCACGCGATGACCGTTGCGCCGCGCATCGGAGAGGCGCTCCAGCAGGAGCAGGCCCACGCCCTCGCCGAAGCCGGCGCCGTCCGCCGCGTCCGCGAAGGACTTGCAGCGCCCGTCCGGGGCCAGGCCACGCTGGCGCGAGAAGCCCACGAAGATCCCCGGCGAGGCCATCACCGTCACGCCGCCGGCCAGCGCCAGCGAGCACTCTCCCGCGCGCAGCGCCTGGCTGGCCAGATGCAGGGTCACGAGCGAGGAGGAGCAGGCCGTGTCCACCGAGACGGCGGGGCCCTCCAGGCCGAAGGTGTAGGCCACGCGACCAGAGAGGACGCTGCTGGTGGTGCTCGTCAGGGCGTAGATGTCGAGACCCTCCGAGAGGGTGGCCTCGCGCGCGCCCATGCCATAGTCCGAGGCGATCGCGGAGATGCTCCCCGCGAACACCCCGGTCGGGCTGCCCTTCAGCGACGCGGGGTCGATGCCGGCGTCTTCGAAGGCCTCCCACGCGGCTTCCAGCAGCAGCCGCTGCTGGGGGTCCATCGCCAGGGACTCGCTGGGGCCGATGCCGAAGAAGCGAGCGTCGAACCTGTCGGCGTCATCGACGAAACCGCCTTCGCGCACATAGCTCGTACCGAGATGATCGGGATCGGGGTCATAGAGGCTCCTCAGATCCCAACCGCGATCGGGCGGAAACTCTCCGATCCCATCGGCGCCCGCCGCGACCAGCTCCCACAGCCCCTGCGGCGAGCGCACGCCGCCCGGATAGCGGCAGCTCATTCCCACGATCGCCACGGGCTCGTCCAGGGCCCTGCCCGCGGTGGTTGATCCGACGGCGCTCAGGCGCACCCCGGAGAGCTCGCGCAGCAGATGCGCGGCGATCGCGGCGGCGCTCGGATAGTCGAATACGAGCGTCGCCGGCAGTCGCAGCCCCGTCGCCGCGTTCAAGCGGTTGCGCAGCTCCACGGCGGTCAGGGAGTCGAAGCCGAGCTCCTTGAAGCTGCGCTGCGCGTCGATCGCCTCCGCGGAGGCGTGCCCCAGGACCGAGGCGATCTGGGCTCTGACGAGCTCGAGCACGACGCCCTCGCGCTCGTGCTCGGGCGTACCGGTCAGGCGCCGCGCCAGCGATCTGCCCTCCTCGCCCAGACGGCGCCTGGGCATGCTCACGAGCTCGCCGAACAGCGCCGGCAGGACCCCCAGCCTGGCGTGGGCGCGCAGCGCCTTGAAGTCCAGGGGAACGGGAAGCAGCAGCGGATCGCCCACGCCGATGGCGCGGTCGAACAGCCGCAGGGCCTCCTCGGATGCAAGCGCCCCCATGCCCGAGCGCGCCAACCGCGCGACGTCGGCGTCGCTCAGATCCCCGGTCATCCCGCTCGCTCGCTCCCACAGACCCCACGCGAGCGAGACGGCCGGCAGACCCCGCGCGCGGCGGTGGGCCGCGAGCGCGTCGAGGAACGTGTTGGCGGCGCCGTAGCCGCCCTGACCGGGATTGCCGAACGTGCCGGCCGCCGAGGAGAACAGCACGAAGGACCGCAGATCAAGCTGCTCGGTCAGCTCGTGCAGATGCCACGCGCCGTCCGCCTTCGCGGCCATGATCTCCCGCAGGCCCTGCGCGGTCAGCGAGCCGATCACCCCGTCCTCGAGCGTTCCCGCGGCGTGCACCACGGCGCCGAGCGGGTGCTCGGCGCCGATCGAGTCGAGCAGCCCCGCCAGGTCCTCTCGCGCGGAGACGTCGCAGGCCGCGATCTCGACGCTCGCGCCCAGCGCCTGCAGCTCGGCCTGCAGCTCGGGAGCGCCCTCGGCCTGAGCGCCCCTGCGACTTATCAGCAGCAGCCGATCCACGCCGTGCTCGCGGACGAGATGGCGCGCCAGCATGGCGCCCAGGGTCCCGGTGCCCCCGGTGAGCAGGACAGTCTCTCCGGCGATGAACGGTGGAGCCTCCTCGGCGTGGGCCCCTTCGGCGTCGGTCTCCCCGCGGACCGGAGCGCCGCCACGAGTCTCGCCGCGAACCGGAGCGCCGGCGCGCGCGAGTCGGGGAGCATAGGCCCTGCCCTCGCGCAGAGCCAGCTGGGACTCGCCCGCACCGAGCAGCCCGGGCAGCAGGCCGAGGGAGGCGGACTCCCCGTCGACGTCGAGCAGCAGGAACCGCTCGGGGTGCTCGGCCTGCGCGCTGCGCACCAGACCCCACAGCGGCGACTGAGCCAGGCCGGAGAGCTCCTCTCCTGGCCCCACGGCCACGGCGCCTCTGGTGAGCAGCACGAGCGTTGCGTCCCCGAGCCGCTCATCCGCGAGCCAGCCCTGCAGCAACCCCAGCGCCCCGCGGAGGACCCGGTGCATCGAGGCCGGCCCGTCATCGCCACCGCCGGTCGCCTCCCCGAACCCGCCGACCTCGTCGGGAGCGCAATCCACCAGCACCGCGGCGGGGAGCGCCGCTCCCCCGTCGAGGGCCTCGCCCAGCTCACGCGAATCCGCGAACGCCCGCACCGTGCACCCCTCCCCGGCGAGCGCGCGGGCCAGCGGGCAGTCCTCCTCGCCGAGGAGCGCGAGCCCCTCCGCGAGGGGCTGCGCGGAGACCGAGACCTCGCGCCAGTCCAGGCGAAACAGCTGCTCGCGCCGCCCGGCGCGAGCGCCCTCCAGCTGAGCGGCGGGAAGCTCGCGCATGATCAGCGACTCGACCGAGGCAACGAGCCCCCCGGCCTCGTCGGCGATCGTCAGAGAGGCGGCGTCGCCCCCCGCCGAGAGCGCGACCCGCAGGGAGGCGGCCCCCGGCGCGTGGAGCTCGACGTCGCTGAAGGAGAAGGGCAGGCTCGGTGCTCCCTCCTCGCCGTCACCCGCCGCTTCGGACTGGCTCAGCAGCGCGCTGAATCCGACATGCAGCGCCGCATCCAAGAGCGCCGGGTGAACGCAAAAGGAGGCAGCCTCGTCCCGCTGCTCGGAGGAGAGCGCAACCTCCGCGAAGAGCTCCTCCCCCCGCCGCCAGGCCGCCCGCAGGCCCTGAAAGGCCGGCCCGTATTCGAAGCCCCGCTCGGCGAGCGCGTCGTACAGGCGGCCAGCGGCCGCGATCGGTTCGGCCCCCGGCGGCGGCCAGCGCTCGGCGCTCAGCGCGTCGATGCGATCGCCCAGCGCGGCCGCTCGGCCGTTCAGAGCGCCCCGCGTGGGCGCCAGCACGCCGCCTGCGTGGCGCGTCCAGCGCTCCTCGCCGAGGGCGTCCTCGGCGGAGCCCTCGGGCCGGGAGTGGATCGCCAGCGACCGCAGCCCGTCCTCGTCGGGCTCGCCGACCAGGAGTTGCAGTGAGACCGCCCCCTCCTCGGCGAGCAACAGGGGCGCCTCCAGCGTGAGCTCGCGCACGAACGCGCACCCGACCCGCTCGCCCGCGGCCAGCGCCAGCTCCAGGAAGGCCGTGCCGGGCAGCAGCACGCTGCCCAGGACCGCGTGATCGGACAGCCACGGACGGTCCTGCAGGGAGAGGCGCCCGGCGAAGAGCCAACCCCTCCCGTCGGCCAGGACCGCGGCGGCGCCCAGCAGTGGGTGACCGGGAGAGGACAGCCCGATCGCGGCGGGGTCCCCCGAGCCCGAGGAGGGCGCCAGCCAGTAGCGCTCGCGCTGGAAGGCGTAGGTCGGCAACCGCACGCGCTGCGCGCCCGAACCCCGAAAGACCGCGCCCCAATCGACCTCGACCCCGCCGACCCAGAGCTCTGACAGCGAGTCCAGGAAACGCTCGGCGCCGCCCTGCTCGCGGCGCAACGAGCCCACCGCCACCACGCCACCCGCGTCCTCGAGCGCCTCATGGGCGCTGTCCTGCACGCCCATCGTCAGCACCGGATGCGGACTGACCTCCACGAACGCCCGCTGCCCGCCCTCCAGCAACGCGCGCGTGGCCTGCGCGAACAGGACGGGCTCGCGCAGATTGCGATACCAGTACTCGCCGTCCAGCCGCGAGGTGTCGAGCCACCCGCCCGTCAACGTGGAGAAGAAGGGGACCTCGCCCGCGCGCGGCTCGATCCCCGCGCACCCCTCCAGCAGCTCCTCACGGATCTCCTGGACCTGCGCCGAATGCGCCGCGTAGTCGACCGGGATCGCCCGCGCTCTGATCCCCTCGCGCTCGCACTCGCCGAGCAGCTCCTCGAGCGCCCCGCGATCGCCCGAGACCACCACGGCGGCAGGCCCGTTCACCGCCGCCACACCCACGCGGCCCTCCCAGCGCTCGAGCCGTCCCTGAAGCTTCCCGGCCGCAAGCGCGACGGAGACCATCCCACCCTTGCCGGCCAGGCTCCTCAGCGCACGGCTGCGCAACGCGACCACCCGCGCGGCGTCCCGCAACGAGAGCCCGCCCGCGACGCAAGCGGCGGCGATCTCGCCCTGTGAATGGCCCACCACCGCCGCGGGGCGCACGCCACAGGCGCGCCACAGCCCCGCCAGCGAGACCATCACCGCGAACAGCGCCGGCTGCACCACGTCCACCCGCTCCAAGCCCGGTTGACCGGGATCGCCCCGCAGCACGCCCGCAAGCGACCACTCCACGTGCTCGCAGAGCGCCCGCTCGCAGGCGTCCATCCGCTCGGCGAACACCGGCGAGCGCTCCAGCAACTCGAGCGCCATGCCCTCCCACTGGGAGCCCTGCCCCGGAAACAGGAACACGGCCCCGGCGCCGCCGGCCACCGAGACCGCGCCCTGCACCATGCCCTCGGCCACGGGCTCACCGGCCGCCAGCGCCGCCAGAGCGCCCGCCAAGCCCTCGCGCCCGCCGCTCAGCACCACGGCCCGATGCTCGAGGGCGGACCGGCCCGCCAGGGAGAGACCCACGTCGGCGAGCCCGGGCGCCTGAGCGGCGCCGCCCACGAGCTCCCCGAGCCGCCCGGCCTGCGCGCGCAGGGCAGCCTCGGACGCGCCCGAGAGCACGAACGGAATCACGCCGCCACCGAGCAGGCCCGTCGCGTCCACCTCGCCCTCGAGCGCGGCCTCCGCAGTGGGCTCCTCCCCGCCGAGCGCTTGGCGCTCGACGGGATCGCCGGCGTCGCCGCCGAATGCCGAGCGCTCCGCGCGATCCTCGCCCCCGTCCCTCGCGACGCCCGCGCGGGGCCTCGCGCCCATTGGGGCGACGGGCCCGGCGGGCGGGGCCTCCTCGAGGATCACATGCGCGTTGGTGCCGCTGATGCCAAAGGACGACACCCCGGCCCGGCGCGGCTGCCCCTCGCTCTCCCAGGGCGCCCGCTCTCTCAGCAGCGAGATCGCGCCGGTGCTCCAGTCGACGTTGCTCGACGGCGCATCGACGTGCAGCGTCCGCGGCAGCACGCCGTGACGCATCGCCTGCACCATCTTGATCACGCCCGCCACCCCGGCGGCGGCCGCGGTGTGGCCGATGTTCGACTTGATCGAGCCGAGCCACAGCGGCCGACCCCCCTGCGGGCGGCTCTGCCCGTAGGTCGCCAGCAGCGCCTGGGCCTCGATCGGATCGCCGAGCGTGGTGCCCGTGCCATGGCCCTCGACCACGTCGATCGCCGCGGCCGAGAGCCGTGCGTTCGCCAGCGCCTGCACGATCACCCGCTGCTGGGAGGGGCCGTTGGGCGCCGTCAACCCGTTGCTCGCGCCGTCCTGGTTGACGGCGCTGCCCCGCAGCACCGCCAGCACCTCGTGGCCGTTGCGCCGCGCATCGGCGAGTCGCTCCAGCAGCAGCACGCCCACCCCCTCCCCCCAGCCGACGCCGTCGGCGGCGTCGGCGTAGGCCTTGCAGCGGCCGTCGGGCGCCAGGCCGCGCTGGGCGCTGAACTCCACAAACAGGTCCGGCGAGGCCAGCACCATCGCTCCGCCCGCCAGCGCCAGCGCGCATTCCCCGCCGCGCAACGCCCCGCTCGCCAGGTGCAGCGCCACCAGCGAGGAGGAGCACGCCGTGTCGAGCGAGACGGCCGGCCCCTCGCATCCCAGCGTGTAGGCGACCCGGCCGGAGGCGACGCTGCCGGTGGCTCCCGTCAGGCGATAGCCCTCCAGACCCTCGACGGCCGGCCCGGAGGCGCCCGTACCGTAACCCGAGAAGCTGACCCCCGCGAACACCCCCGTCTGGCTGCCGCGCAGGGAGTCCGGGCGGATGCCCCCGTCTTCGAGGGCCTCCCAGGCCGCTTCCAGCAGCAGCCTCTGCTGGGGGTCCATCGCCAGCGCCTCCCTCGGGCTGATCTTGAAGAAGCCCGCGTCGAAGCGGTCGACCCCGTCGATGAAGCCGCCCTCGCGCGCGTAGCTGCACCCGGGCCGATCGGGATCGGGGTCGTAGATCGCCTCCAGGTCCCAGTTGCGATCGGTGGGGAACGCGGAGATCGCATCGGTGCCGGAGGCGACCAGCTCCCACAGCTGCTCGGGCGATGCGACGCCGCCGGCGTAGCGGCAGCTCATTCCCACGATCGCGATCGGCTCGTGACCCCGCCCCTCCACGTCCTGCAAGCGCCGGCGCGTCTTACGCAGATCGACCGTAACGCGATTCAGGTAATCGCGGAGCTTGTCGTTCTCCGCCATCTACTCCACCCTGCGCAGAGGAGGTCTCATGTCAGGCAACTCAGACTCCCCCGAGCTCTCTGTCGATGAGCTCGAACATCTCATCGTCGCTCGCCGCCGCGAGGTCGACGTCATTGCCGCCGTCGAGGCCCTCCTCGACGCTGCGATCGCCCAGTCTGGCGAGCAGCGCCTGCAGACGGACTGTGATCTTCATGCGCTGGGCCTCATCCGCAGCGGCCGCCGCGAGGAGGGTCTCGAGCCTGTCGAGCTCCGCCTCGGCCGTCGCCTGCGCAGCCGGGCCGAGATCCAGCTCACCCAGCAGATACCCCGCGACGGCCGCGGGCGTCGGGTAGTCGAACCCCAGCGTCGCGGGCAGCCGCAGCCCGGTCGCCGCGTTCAGGCGGTTGCGCAGCTCCACCGCGCCGAGCGAGTCGAACCCGAGCTCCTTGAACGTCTGCCGCGTGTCGATCTCCTGCGGCGAGGAGCGTCCCAGCACAGCGGCGACCTGGGCTCTGACGAGCCCGATCGCGACTCCCTCGCGCTCGGGCTCGGGCGTCTGGGCCAGGAGTCGCGCCAGCGAGTCGCCCTGCTGCTTCAGACCTCGCGCGGACACCCGCACGAGGTCGCTGAGCATCGCCGGGAGCACTCCCGCCCGGGCCTGGGCGCGCAGCGCCGCAGGATCGAGCGGGGCGGGGAACATCAGCGCCTCGCCCGCGTCCAGAGCGCCGTCGAAGAGCTCCAGACCGCGCTCGGCCGAGAGCACGCCCACGCCCGCTCGCGCCATCCGCGAGACGTCGGCCTCGCTCAGGCCCGCGGCCATCCCGCCGTCCTGCGCCCAGAGCCCCCACGCCAGCGAGGTGGCGGTGAGGCCGAGCGCGCGGCGGTGCGCCGCCAGGGCGTCGAGGAAGACGTTGGCGGCGGCGTAGCTGCCCTGGCCCGGGCTGCCCAGGGTGCCGGCGGCCGACGAGAACAGCACGAACGCCCGCAGGTCCATGTGCTCGGTGAGCTCGTGCAGATGCCAGGCGGCGTCCGCCTTCGCGGCCATGACCCCGTCGACGCGCGCGGGCGTCAACGACGCGATCACGCCGTCGTCGAGCACCCCCGCGGTGTGCACCACCCCGCATAGCGGATGGGCCTCGGGGATCGAGTCGAGCAGCCGCGCCAGCTCCCCGCGATCGGAGACGTCGCAGGCCGCGATCGTCACGCCGGCGCCCAGCGACTCGAGCTCGGAGCGCAGCTCGCTCGCCCCCGCGGCCTGCTCTCCGTGGCGGCTTGCCAGCAGCAGATGACCGGCGCCGTGGCGGCTCACCAGGTGCTTGGCGACGTGGCCGCCCAGCGCGCCCGTGCCGCCGGTGACCAGGACCGTGCCCCGCGGGTCCAGCGGCTGGGGCACGCTCAGCACGATCTTGCCGGTGTGGCGCGCCTGGCTCATGAAGCGGAACGCCTCCGGCGCCTGGCGCACGTCCCAGGTCCTGAGCGGCAGCGGCTGGAGCGCGCGGGAGGCGAACAGCTCGAGCAGCTCGGCGAGCATCTCCCGGATGCGCTCCGGCCCGGCTTCCAGCAGGTCGAACGCGCGGTAGGAGACGCCCGGATGCGCCTCGACCACCTCGTCGGGATCGCGGATGTCGGTCTTGCCCATCTCCAGGAAGCGGCCACCCTCCCCCAGCAGCTCGAGCGAGGCGTCCACGAACTCCCGGGCCAGGGAGTCCAGGACGACGTCCACGCCCCGCCCGCCGGTCTCCTTTAGGAAGCGCTCCCTGAACTCGAGCGTGCGCGAGGAGGCGACGTGCCCCTGCTCGAGCCCCATCGCGCGCAGCGCTCCCCACTTCACCGGGCTCGCGGTGGCGAAGACCTCGGCGCCCAGGTGCCTGGCCAGCTGCACAGCCGCCATTCCGACCCCGCCCGTCCCCGCGTGCACCAGCACGCGCTCGCCCGGTCTCAGGCCGGCCAGGTCGACCAACCCGTAGTAGGCGGTCAGGAACACGATCGGCGTGCAGGCGGCCTGCGCGAAGGACCAGCCCGCGGGGATGCGCGCGAGCAGGCGCTCGTCGGTCGCCAGAACCGGGCCCAGCGCCGCGAACAGCCCCATCACGCGATCGCCGACGGCCAGTCCCTGCACTCCCGGGCCGACCTCCAGCACGACGCCCGCGCCCTCGCCGCCGACGGTCGCTCCCCCGGGATACATGCCCAGCGCGGCTAGCACGTCGCGGAAGTTCAGGCCCCCGGCCCGCACCGCCACGCGCACCTGCCCCGGGCCGAGCGGCTCGCGCGCCCCGGGCGCGGGCACGAGCGCGAGCTCCTCGAGCGTGCCCCCGCCACCGGCGTCCAGGGTCCACTCACCGACGTCCGCGGGCGCCGCCAGCACGCCGCCGGCTCCCGCTCGGGCAAGGCGCGGGACGCACACCTCGCCGGCGCGCACCGCCAGCTGGGACTCGCCCAGCGCGAGGGCGCGATCGAGCACCGCCACCGAGGCCGCGTCCCCGTCGAGGTCGACCAGCAGGAGCCGCTCGGGGCTCTCGGACTGCGCCGAGCGCGCCAGGCCCCACACCGGCGACTGCGCCAGGCCCGGCACGCCCTCCCCGGCGCGCACCGACACGGCCTCCCTCGTGACCAGCGCCAAGCGGATGTCGGCAAAGCGCGCGTCGGCGAGCCAGCTCTGCACCAGGCCGAGCGCCCGATGGACGCTCTCGTGCGCCGCGGCGGGCACGCCCGAGCCGGTCCCGGGGGCGCCGGACGCGCCGGCCGCGCCCTCACCCGCAAAGACCGCGGTCTCGGGGAGCCCCTCCGGGGCGCAGTCCACGAGCACCAGCTCGGACGGCGACCCGCCGCCCTCCAGCGCCGCCCCCAGGGACTCCAGATCGCCGTGCACGGCGAGGTCGCGCCCGGCCTCGCGCAGGGAGCGAGCGAGCGCGGAGTCCTCGCCGCCCAGCAGCGTCAGCTCGCCCACCGCGGGAGCCGCCGCGACGGGGACCGCCGTCCAGCGCATGCAAAACAGCGCATCGCGCTCGCCGCCGCGAGCGCCCTGCAGCTGCGCGGGAGAGAGCTCGCGCACCGCCAGCGAGGCGACCGAGGCCACGAGCCCGCCGGTCTCGTCGGCGAGCACCAGCGTGATCGCGCCGTCGCCGGTCGGCGAGAGCGAGACCCGCAACGCGGCGGGGCTGGGCGCGTGCAGCCGCACGCCGCTCCAGGCGAACGGGAGGCGCAGCGCGCCGCGCTCCCCGCCCGCACCGCGCTCCCCGCCCTGTCCCTCGTCCTCCTCGGCCAGGCCCGCCGCGCCCGCGTGCAGCGCGGCGTCCAGGAGCGCCGGGTGCAGGCCAAAGGCGAGCTCCCCGGGGCGCGGCTCCTGCGCGAGCGAGACCTCGGCGACAATCTCCTCCCCCAGCCGCCAGGCGCCCTGCAGTCCTTGGAATGTGGCTCCGTACTCGAGTCCCTGCCCGGCCAGGCGGTCGTAGAGCTCATCGACGTCCACGGCCTGCGCGCCCGCGGGCGGCCAGGAGGCGCCGGCGAGAGCGCGCGCCCGCTCCTGAAGCGCCGCGTCCTCGGCGGAGGGCGTGGGCGTCGCCGTCGCGGCCGTCTGCGCCTCGGCGCCGGCGAGGGCGCCGCTTGCGTGGCGCGTCCACGGTGCCTCGGAGGCACCCTCGTCCGGGCCCTCCTCCCGACGGGAGTGGATGCCCAGCGGGCGCACGCCGGACTCGTCGGGCTCGCCGACCGAGACCTGCAGCTGCACCGCGCCCTGCTCGGGCAGGATCAGCGGCGCCTCCAGGGTGAGCTCCGCGAGCACGGGGGCGCCGAGCTGGCCTCCGGCGTGCAGCGCAAGCTCCACGAACGCCGCGCCGGGCAGCAGCACCGCGCCGAACACCGCGTGATCTCTCAGCCAGGGCTGGGATTCGAGCGAGAGCCGGCCCGTGAACAGCCGGCCGCGATCCTCGGCCAGGGCGAGCGTGGCGCCGAGCAGCGGGTGCTCGGCCGCGGCCTGGCCGATCGAGATCGCGTCGCCCGAGCTCGGCGGGGCGAGGAACCAGTAGCGCCGGCGCTGGAAGGCGTAGGTGGGGAGCTTGACCCGGCGCGCGCTCGAGCCCTCATACAGCGCACCCCAATCGACCTTCACGCCGTGCGTCCACGCCTCGGCCAGTGCGCCGATCAACGCCCCCAGCTCCGCACGCCCGCGGCGCAGCAGCGCCACGGCCGGG
>Ga0210408_10000526_pt1 | contig 48405 bp, 34 predicted proteins | sample IncBWH4MmetaG_FD_155471 | JGI IMG/M metagenome (GOLD analysis project Ga0210408, IMG submission 155471) | Forest soil microbial communities from Barre Woods Harvard Forest LTER site, Petersham, Massachusetts, United States - Inc-BW-H-4-M | ecosystem: Environmental > Terrestrial > Soil >...
CAAATCATCGGGGGCACGATCCTCCCGCGATACAGGCGATAGCGGTAAGTCTTGCCGCGCGCCGACCAGCGCGCGTTGAAGTCCGGGCCTACTTCCTCCGCGCCCACGATGCGAATGGCGGGCGGGAGCAGGGCGTTCAGCGCGCGCTGGAAATCGTGTGCGGAAAGGTGGGATTGCGTGCGAAAGCTGCCGACCTGGCCAAGCGCGTGAACCCCGGCGTCGGTGCGGCCGGTGCCATGCAGAACGACGTTTTCCTGCGTCAACCGGCGCAACACGCCGACAATTTCGCCTTGAATCGTGGGCTTGCCTGTCTGAATCTGCCAGCCGTGGAAATCGGTGCCGTCGTACGCGATAGTAAGCTTGAAATAGCGCATGGAAAGGAAGTTATCAGCTTTCAGTTACCAATTTTGAATTATCAGTTTTCGGGAGAGGAGTACGCCTTGGCAAGTTTTTAATTAACGCTCGGGCGCGGTGCGGACAAAACGGCTTCCCGGCTTCACCGCCACGCTGCCGCCGCGGCAGAGCGGGCAATCTTCTTCCTCGTAGCTGGCGATGGGCAATTGGATTAGCGACTGCGTATCCACTTCGAAGTCGATCTTCCCGCCGCTGCGATCAATCAGCGCGCCAGCAGCAACGACGCGTGCGCCGGCTTCTTCGACAACGCGAATCGCTTCCTGCGTCGAGCCCCCGGTAGTCCACACGTCCTCAACGATGAGAACATGCTGGTCCGGAGCGAGCGAGAATCCGCGCCGGAGCGTCATCATCCCGCTGCCATCGCGCTCCACAAAGAGCGCGGGAATTCCTCCACCGGGCGAGTTCTTAAGCTCCGGCAGCGCCCGCGAGACTTCCTGCCCGATAATCAGTCCTCCGATGGCCGGAGATACGACGGCCTCAATCTTGGCGTCGGAAAATAGCGCCGCCAGCGCCTGTCCGAGCTTCTCCGCAAAGAGCGGATACTGCAAAACCAGAGCGCACTGGACGTACGTGCCGCTGTGCAGCCCGCTGGACAGCTCAAAGTGTCCATGGCGGATGGCACCCGCCGCCTCGAACAGCTTCAGCAACTCTTCGCGTTTGAGCATGTGGGTCAGCTAACCGCTGCCGGCTCCTAAGCGTCGAAATGTCAGGAGATTAGACGCCGTTCATTCCGTTGTCAAGGATGCAGCCCCCTGCTAGACTGCTTTCTTCGCGCGGCCGGCGCGGCGCAGCCTTCAGGATGGCACCTGGACCATCTCCGGCGGGGCCGCGAAAATGTCAGATTTCGGCCGTGTCCTCAAAACGGCCATTTCTTGAAACAAATTCCATTCTGTGAACGTTTTACAGAGTTGAGTACATATAAACCAAGCCCCTTAGGGCACGAATCTTGAGGGTAAGGAGCACTATGAAGACGCTGTATGCTCGACCGCTGTTGGCCGCCATTCTGGCTGGAACGCTCGTAGCAGGACCTATATCTCCCGTTTTCGGACAGGATGCTCCGCAAACTCCGCAAGCAGCGCCAGCCAAGACGGCCGCGCCCATCGTGCCGGTTTCGCTGGGCTCGGCGAAGCACAACTATAGCCGTTCGCCCAGGATTCTTCCCAACCTGCTTGCTCCGTACACCCCGATCAAGATCGAAGCGCCGGGCCTCACCAATTCGCCGCGTATTGACCAGCTCATTCACGATGGAAAGCTGGAGCTGGGGTTGCAGGACGCCGTCGAGTTGGCGTTGGAAAACAGCTTGGACATCGTGGTGCAACGATATAATCCCTGGTTTGCGGACACCGGCATCCTGAAAGCAGAGGCCGGAGGATTTGGCGGCGTCACTCCGGGAGCGGTGTTTGGCGGGTCGACGTCGAATAGCCCCTTGCTGAACTTCGATCCCCTGATCACCACCACGCTCAGCTACGATGATCGCAAGACTCCTATCAACAACCCCCTGACATCCGGTACGGGCACAGGGGCTTCTTCGCTTGCAACCCTGAGCACGCACAATTCAGTCTATAATTTTCAATACGCCCAAGGGCTTTCAACGGGTACCAGTTTCTTCACTGCGTGGAACAACTCGCGCAACTCCGCGTCTCTGAGCGCCAACCTGTTCAACCCTTCAGTGACTTCTCAGATTTTCGTCGGATTCCAGCAACAGTTGCTGAACGGTTTCGGACGCGCGGTGAACACCCGGAACATCCGTATTGCCAAGAACAACCGCAAAATCGCGGACTGGGCTTTTACGCAGCAGGCTATCACCACCGTCACAAACACCATTACCGCGTACTGGGAATTGGTCTTCGCGCGCGAAAATGTCAAAGTTCAGCAGCAGGCCGTCACCGTGGCCCAAAAGCTCTATAACGACAACAAAAAACAATTGGAGATTGGCACGATGGCGCCCCTCGACGTGACCCGCGCCGAATCCGAACTCGCCACCGACCGCCAGAATTTGATCGTGGCGGAGACCGTGCATCTTCAGAATCAGCAAATTCTGAAAAACGCCATTAGCAAGAATCCGCTGGCGCCCAATCTGGTCAACGTCGAGATTATTCCGACGGAGCTACCCTCGCGGCCGGAGGCCATTGAAGCCCCCTCGTTTGAAGAAGCCGCGAAGGAAGCCTTTGTGAAACGGCCGGAATTGCAGGAAGAAGCGCTCAACCTCTTGAACGGAGAGATCGACCTGAAGGCGACGCGCAACGCGCTGCTGCCGACGGCTACGTTCAGCGCGCAATACGGCAGCGTCGGCCTCGCCGGCAACCAGGCGAAGTTCCTCACCAAAACCATCGCAGGGACGCCGGTCGTGGACGCAAACGGGGTTGCGGTTCCGGGCGATTTTCTTCCGGCGACGCAATTCACGCCAAACGGCACCGTACAGGCCGGCTTCGGTGACGCGCTGAGCTCGGTTTTTCACAATAATTTCCCTGACTACCAAGTGTCCTTGAACGTGCAAATCCCCATCCGCAACCGCGCGGCGCAAGCAGACAATCAGCGCGCCATCCTGACGCAGCGCCAACTCGAAGCGACGTTGCAGCAACTGAAGAACGCCGCGCTGCTCGACGTCCGCAACAGTTACATCGCGCTCACCCAGGACCGCGCCCAAGTCGATGCCGCCAGCAAGGCGCGCGAACTGCAGCAGCAGACGTTTGATGCCGAGCAGAAAAAATATCAGCTCGGAGCATCGACCGTTTACCTCGTCATTCAGACGCAACGCGACCTTATCTCTGCTCAGGGCACGGAGTTGCGCGCCCTGGCCAATCTCGAGGAAGCCAAAGCCAACTATGAGCGCGCCGTTGGGCGCACGCTCGAAGTCAACCGCGTCACCATCGCCGATGCCAAGACCGGCGAAGTCGAGCGCGACACCCTCATTCCCGGCACCTTGCACGGACGGGTTGTTGGCACGGAGAAACTCTCCTTCAACGGGGGACAAAAGTAGTTCTCGCCGGTAACTCTTCTTGATGGCCCGGGCGTTACCGTCTGGGCCATTTTTTTCCGCCGATGTCCGCCGCAGTTTCCTCTTCTCCGCACCGAATCCACGGCCCGCTTGCCCCTTCCGGGACTTTCGCATAGCATTAATCTTGGTTATGTGGCGATTGGTTTTTTCGAATCTTCGTCGAGGGCGCTGCGCATGAGCGAACAGTCCAAAGGAAGCACGCAGGCCGCTCCACCATTGGAAACATCATCAAAAGATCGCGCTCCTTCCGCCAAAGAACAAACGTGGGAGAAGAACACGCTCCAGCCGGCGCTGGAAAAAGGCCCCGAAAGACAGTCCGAATTCACCACTATTTCCGGGTATCCGATTCGCAGGCTATACACCAAAGCGGATCTGCCCCATTGGGATCCTGATCGCGACCTCGGCTTTCCTGGCGAGCCGCCGTACACGCGCGGCATTCATCCCTCCATGCACCGCAGCCGCCTTTGGACCATGCGCCAGTTCGCGGGCTTTGGCACCGCCGAAGACACGAATCAGCGCTTCCGTTATCTCCTAGCACAGGGCCAGACAGGTCTTTCCACTGCGTTCGATTTGCCGACATTGATGGGCTACGACTCCGATCACGCGCTCTCCGAAGGTGAAGTCGGCAAGTGCGGCGTGGCTATCAGTTCGCTCGCGGACATGGAAGTGCTCTTCGACAAAATCCCGCTCGCCAATGTCACCACTTCGATGACCATCAATTCGCCAGCCGCGGTCATCTGGGCGATGTACCTCGCTGTGGCCGAAAAGCAGGGCGCAGACTGGAAGAGAATTTCGGGCACGCTCCAGAACGACATTTTGAAGGAATACATCGCGCAAAAGGAATACATCTATCCGCCAGAACCCTCGATGCGGCTGGTGATCGACACGTTCGAATTTGCCGTCAAGAACACTCCGAAGTTCAATCCCATCTCCATCAGCGGTTATCACATCCGCGAAGCCGGCTCGACCGCTATTCAAGAACTGGCCTTCACGCTGCGCGATGGCATGGAATACGTCGAATGGGGAATGCGCCGCGGCCTCGACGTGGACCAGTTTGTGCCGCAGCTTTCCTTTTTCTTTAACGCGCACAATGATTTCTTCGAGGAGATCGCCAAGTACCGCGCTGCGCGCCGCATCTGGCACAAAGCCATGGTCGAGCGCTACAAGTCCAAGAATTCGCGCTCCTGGGCTCTGCGCTTTCATACGCAGACCGCCGGCTGCTCCCTGACCGCGCAGCAACCGTACAACAACGTTGTCCGCACCGCGATTCAAGCGCTTGCCGCGGTGCTCGGCGGTACGCAATCCTTACACACGAATTCACTCGATGAAGCCTGGGCGCTGCCGACAGAATTTGCCGCGACCATCGCCCTGCGCACCCAGCAGATCATCGCCCACGAAACCGGCGTCACCAACACGGTCGACCCACTCGGCGGCTCCTACTTCGTCGAAACGCTCACCAATGAAGTCGAGCGTGGCGCTTGGGAATACATCGAGCGCATCGACGCCATGGGCGGCATGGTCGCCGCCGTCGAGCGCAGTTATCCCCAGCGCGAAATCGCCGAAGCCTCCTACCGTTATCAGGTCGCCGTCGACAAAAAAGAAAAAATCATCGTAGGCGTGAACGATTTCGTCGCCGTAGAAAAGCCTCTCGACATTTTGCAGATCGACGAAACCGTAGCGCAACGCCAAGCGGTGCGCTTGAAGAGGCTCCGCGCCGATCGCTCCCAGGCCGAAGTCGACCGCCGCCTCCACTCCCTTCGCGCCGCTGCCAAGGGCAAAGACAACCTCATGCCATTCATCTACGACGCCGTGAAATCCTACGCCACCCTGGGCGAAATCTGCGACGCCCTCCGCGACGTCTTCGGCATCTACGAAGAAGTCGCCATCACCTAACCATGCCCGAGAAAAAAATTAGAGTGCTGATTGCCAAGCCTGGTCTTGATGGGCACGACCGCGGCGCAAAAATAATCGCCCGCGCTCTCCGCGACGCCGGCATGGAGGTCGTCTATACCGGCCTCCGCCAAACCCCCGAGATGATCGCCTCCGCCGCCGTCCAGGAAGACGTCGACGTCATCGGCCTCTCCATCCTTTCCGGCGCTCACAACACCATCTGCCCTCAGCTGATGAAACTCCTCCACGACAAAGGCATGACCGACGTCACCGTCCTCGTCGGCGGCATCATCCCCGAAGCCGATATCCCCGCCCTAAAACAATCCGGCATCGCCGAAATTTTCCTCCCCGGCACCTCGACTCAAGACATCGTCGATTTCATCCACAAATACATTGCTTAGTACTAAATTGAGCCTGGACATAAGTAGTTTCTCTGGTACCATGCGCGGTCACGGAGGTCGTGATGAGTACTTTGTTGCGTTGTGCAGTTGCTTTGATTCTATTTTCCCTGCTGCCTTCCGCACAGCTCGCTCCGGCTCAAGACAAGCCAAGCACGCCTTCTCCCACTCCAACGAACTTTCCGGCGGAATACCCAGACGATGGCGCCAGTGTCCTCGTCGAGAATTCCAGCTGGGTTGCTCTTTCCCAAGAATCACCTTCCAGGGCTCACACCAAATGGGGCCTGGCAGCATCGCTCACTTACGGAGCAGTTCCTGCCACGGTTGTCGCTGAATATCAGGGACCGCACGCAAAGCTTCAGATTGAAACTCGCCGGCCGGTCTTCTGCATTTGCCAAGTTCCCGCCATCCCGGGCGGCCCGGTCCTCGTAAGGTTGCATCTTAAAAAGGACACGCGCGAGCTCAACGAGGGCAGGTTACCCGTCTTGGGCGCCAAGATCGCCGAGGCCAAGCAGTCTGATCAGGTTCCGACAGAAGCGGTACAGCCAGAGAAAGCTTGTTGGCTCATGCGCCCGCGCAAAGACGTCTTGCCCGGCGAGTATGGTCTGATGTTTGGAACTCAGAATATGGACATTTTCGCGTTCACGATTGCCAACCCGTTGGGCAGGAACCCGTTCACAGCTTCAAAGAAACCGTAACGGCTCTCGGACTCCGAACCATTCGAAATCAGTGAACAACCTTCCCGTCCGTATCCCGGATCTCCACCTTGCCCAGATTCAGCTTCTTCATGTCCTCTTCGATCTTCGCGCGGTCGCCTACCGCAAGTACGATCATTTTCTCCGGTAAAATGTATTTCTGCGCCACGGCCTGCGCTTGCTCGACCGTCACGGCATTGATGCGTTCCGGCAGCGTTGAAAAATAATCCAGCGGCAGATCATAGGTGAAAAGCTCCGCGAAGCTTGCCGCCGCTTCCGTCCCGCGCTCGAACCGCCCCGGCAGCGACCGCGCAATGGAATCTTTAGCAAGGATCAGTTCCGCCGACGTCATCTGGGTGTCGCGCATCCGCCGCAGTTCGTTGAACAGCTCGCCTGTCGCGGGGGCAGTCGCGTCCGTTCGCACGTCGGCGCCGGCGATGAACGGCCCCGGGGCACGGTGAAACCTAAAAAACGAAAAGGCCCCATACGTGTAGCCGTGCGCTTCCCGCAAGTTCATATTGATGCGGCTCGAGAAAAGCCCGCCGAGGTCCGTATTCATCACTTCCACGGGCACATAGTCAGGCGTCGATCGCGGCAATCCCATCGAGAAACATACGAGCGTTGTTTGCGGAGCGCCCGGACGGTCCACCAGAATCAGCTTCGCGTCCGTTGTCTCCGGTGAACCCATCGCCGCCACAGCCGGCCTCCCCTGCTTCCAGGCGCCAAACTGTCTTTCGAGGAGCGGCTTCAATGCCGCCAACGTGATGTTTCCTGTCACCACCAGAGCCGCATCGTCCGGAAAATAATTCTGCTTCCAGAATTTCTCCAGGTCGTCGCGCGAAACTGCCTTGATGGATTCCGTAGTGCCGCTGTCCGGATAGCCGTAGGTGTGCCGCGGTCCGTAGAGCGTCGCATCCAGCACGCGCGTCGCCAGCGAAAATGGCTCGTCTTTTTCTTGCACGATCTGGGTCAGCCGTTCGGAGCGTACCCGATCAATCTCCGACTGCGGAAAGCTCGGGTGCAGCGCCACATCAGCCAGTAGTTCCAGCGCATCGGGAAAGTTTCGTGAAAGCGACCGCGTCGATATGGTAGTGGTATCGGTCCCCGCGCCCGAATTCAGCGTCGCGCCCAGGTCCGCAGCGCGGTCCGCAATCTGCGGCGCCGAACGCGTTGTCGTCCCTTGTTGCAGCATCCGCGCCGTCATGCTTGCAAGCCCCGGTCGTTCCACGGGGTTCACGCCACTTCCGGCGTGCAGCACCAGATTTGCCGCCACCAGCGGCAATCCCGGCCTCTCGCTGTACAGCACCGTCAATCCATTCGACAGCTTGAATTTTTCCGGCACAGGCAGGTGCAACGCACTGGCAGGCCCCGGCTTGGGCGCCTCTCTCCGCCACTCTGCTTCGGCGTTCACCGGCTCGCCATTGTTCTTGGAAGGATCTTTCCCTGGCGCTTTCGGAGTCGGCACTTCCGGCCCCAGGTCCTGTTTCCCCGGCACACCATAAATAACCGCGCGCTGATTTCCATTCAGCTGTCCTTGCGCAAACGCTGCAATCGATTCTGTCGTGGCGTTTTCGTACCGCCCAATATCCGCGGCCAGAAAATCTGGCGTGCCCAGATAGTGGTTGTAGCGGTTCAAGCGGTCGGCGACGCCCCCGAATCCTCCGAGAGTCTCGAGTCCCGCAATAATTCTCGATTCGATCACGTTTCTCGCTCGCGTCAGTTCGGCGGCCGTCGGTCCCTCCTTGCGTAACGCCTCCAACTCCAGGTTGATCGCTCTCTCCAAATCTTCCGGCTTCACGCCGGCTTTCGCCGTCGCCTGCACTTCAAACACCGAGCCGAGAATCAGCGACTGCTGGTTGACGTCCACATCCTGCGCAATTTGCTTTTCGTAAACGAGTTTCTTATACAGGCGGCTGGACTTCCCGCCCCCAAGAATGGCCGCCGCCAGTTCCGCCTCCGCGTCCCCCGGCTTGTAAATCGGCGAAGTCAGCCAGCCCATGTACACGCGGGGAAGCTGAACGTTGTCTTGAATCACCGCGTGACGCTCCGAGGTAATCGGCGGCGTGTGCGCTTTGATCTTCGGTACGTCCTCCCCGCGCTTCAGCCGGCCAAAATATTTCTCCACCAGTTCGCGCGCTTTCTCCAGATTGAAATCGCCGACGATCGCCAGGCTCGCATTGTTCGGCGCGTAATATAGCTTGAAAAAGTTCCGCACGTCCTCCAGCTTCGCCGACTGAATATCCAGATGTGAACCGATCACTTCACCGTAGTAAGGATGCTCTTTCGGAAAGAGCTGGTGGAATAGCCCTTCTTCCACGACCCCGTAAGGAGAATTTTCCACGCTCTGCCGCCGCTCGTTGCGCACCACGTCCTGTTGATTCGAAAGGTTCGCCTGGTCCAGTTTGTCCGGCAAATAACCCATGCGGTCGGACTCCAGCCATAGCGCCAGTTCCAGCTGATTCGAAGGCAGCGTCTCGAAATAATTCGTGCGGTCAAAATCGGTCGTGCCGTTAATGTCGGAAGCGCCCGCCGCTTCCAGATAGTGAAAATGCGAACTTCCCGGAACGTGCCGCGAGCCCTCGAACATCATGTGTTCGAACAGGTGCGCGAATCCGGTACGTCCCGGCAATTCGTTCGCCGGACCCACGTGGTACCACAAATTCACCGCCACCATCGGCAGCCGGTGATCCTCGGAGAGAATCACCTCCAGCCCGTTTTCCAATTTGTATTTTTCGAATTTCAGCTCCGGGACTTCGAGCGGCGCGGCCTTGGCCGCCGCCGGCTTCACGGCTGCTTGCGCGGGTGCCTTTTCAGGCGCTTTCGCTGGGGGCGCCTGAGCTCCGGCCGCGCTTGCCAACAATAAAAATGCGCTACACCCAATCGTGTAAACAATCTTGTAGCGATTCCTCATCACTGTATCCTTTCGAATTGGCGCAATTTGGCGTTCAGCAAACGGACAACACTCGCAGGTACCCTCAAAAACCCCGCTGCTAGCTTACCTTGCTTCCGATGGAGTGCAAACACTTTATGGTTCTCTACCCGATTGCGCGGCCCGCCGCGGCTCGCACAATCGCGCTGAAAACCCGTATACTGTCACACTTGGCTAGTCGGGCCGCACATTTGCCTGCGCTTTCTCAAAGATCGTTCGTGCGTGAGGGCTTCGCGTGTCTTCTTCGATTCTGAAAACCAGTGCCAATCTGAAATCATCCGAATTCGAAAAGAACGCCCGCCGCATAGTTGATTTGCTAACAAAAATTAAAAATGAGGAAGAGCAAATCCGCCAGGGTGGCGGCGCCAAGGCCATCGAATCGCAGCACAAGAAAGGCCGGCTTACCGCCCGCGAACGCATTACCAAGCTGATCGATCCCGGTTCCCAGTTATTCGAACTGGGAATTTACGCGGCCTTCGAAATGTACGAGGAATGGGGCGGCGCGCCGGGCGCAGGGACGGTCACGGGATTAGCGAGAGTTTGCGGGCGCACCTTTATGATTATCGCGAATGACGCTACGGTGAAAGCCGGCGCGTTTTTCCCCATGACCGCTAAGAAAGTGATTCGCGCGCAAAACATTGCCATCGAGAATCGCATTCCCACGATCTACCTTGTCGATTCCGCGGGAGTTTTTTTGCCGCTCCAGGAAGATGTCTTTCCGGATACCGATGATTTTGGCCGCGTTTTCCGCAACAATGCGGTGATGTCGGCGATGGGAATTCCCCAGATCACCGCGATTATGGGCATGTGCGTCGCTGGCGGCGCATACCTTCCGGTGATGTGCGACCACATTTTGATGACGGAGGGCTCGGGATTATTTTTGGCCGGCCCCGCGCTGGTGCAAGCGGCTATCGGGCAAAAGACGTCCGCCGAGGATTTGGGTGGCGCGAAAATGCACGCGCAGATCAGCGGCACAGTGGATTTCCGCGAGCCGGACGATGACGCATGCATCAAGCGGATTCGCGCGTTGGTCGACAAAATTGGCGCGCCAAACGCCTCGCCCTTCAGCCACGCGAAATCGCGCGACCCGCTCTACTCGAATGACGACATCTATGGACTTTTCTCGAGCGATCCGGCGAAGCAATACGATATGAAAGAGATCATTGCGCGCATGGTGGACGCCAGCGAGTTCGAAGAGTACCGCGCCGAGTACGGAGAAACTCTTCTTTGCGGATACGCCCGCGTTGGCGGATGGGCCGTCGGCATCGTCGCCAATCAGAAAAAACACGTGCAGACGCTGGCGCGCGGTTCGGACCAGAAACGCATCGAATTTGGCGGCGTGATTTACACCGAGTCCGCGGAAAAAGCCGCGCGCTTCATTCTCGATTGCAACCAGAATCGCATCCCGCTCATTTTTCTGCACGACGTAAACGGTTTCATGGTCGGAAAAGACGCAGAGTGGAGCGGCATCATCCGCGCTGGCGCAAAAATGGTGAACGCCGTAGCGAACAGCGTAGTGCCAAAAATAACCGTAATCTGCGGCGGCAGCTTTGGCGCCGGGAATTACGCCATGTGCGGCAAAGCCTACGACCCGCGCTTCATGTTTGCATGGCCCACCGCGCGCTTCGCGGTAATGAGCGGCGACGCCGCCGCCAGTACCCTAGCCGAGATCAAATTGAAGCAACTCGAGCGCGAAGGCAAAAAAGTTGACGAAAAACAAAAAAAAGAATTGGTCGAATCCGTGCGCGCGACCTACGAACACCAAACCGACCCGCGTTACGCCGCTGCCCGTTTGTGGGTAGATGCAATCATCGATCCCGCCCACACCCGCGACGCCTTAATCTGGGCTCTCGAATCCGCCGCCCTAAATCCCGAAATCCGCGAATTCAAAACGGGAGTCCTGCAGACCTGACATGGAACACGTGAAACTGATCGAATGTCCACGCGATGCGTGGCAGGGACTGCCGGATCTCATCCCTACGGAATACAAGGCGGAATATCTGAAGGAACTTGTGCTTGCGGGATTCAAGCACATTGATGCGGTGAGTTTTGTTTCGCCGAAACACGTGAAGCAAATGGCGGACAGCGAAGAGGTGATGGCGAAACTGGACGCTTCCCTTCCCGCTGGCGTACAACTTCCCGAAATCATTGGCATCGTTGTGAATGAAAAAGGGCTCCAGCGGGCGCTCGCCACGCCTGGCGTGACGACAATCGGCTATCCGTATTCCATTTCGGCGTATTTTAGGCGGGCGAATGCCAACATGACGCGGGACGAATCGCGTGTGCTTGTCGAAAAGTTACGGAAAGAAACGGCGACGGCAAATCGCGGGCTGGTGATTTACATTTCGATGGCGTTTGGGAATCCTTACGACGAGCCGTGGGGGCCGGAGATCGTGGCGGACACTTTGGAGTGGCTGAAAGATATCCGAGTGCGGACGGTTTCGCTGGCGGACACGGTGGGCACCGCTTCGCCGCAACTCGTGGGCGATTTGTATCGAGGCGTGAAGGACCACGTCGCAGGGATCGAATTGGGGGTCCACCTGCATAGCAGGCCGGAGAATGCGGAAGAAAAAATTCTCGCGGCATACGAAGCGGGATGCCGGCGGTTCGACGGTGCGTTGACCGGGCTTGGCGGCTGCCCGTTCGCGGGAGACAATCTGGTCGGGAACATCGCGACAGAAGATGTTCTTGCCGCGCTGCGAAAGGCGGGCGCTGATCCGGGCATCGATTCGGCGCGGCTGACGAAGGCACTGGAAATGACGAATGAAATTCGCGCGAAGTATGCGCACGCGCCTCTGTTGAACTAGAATCATTCAGATCGATCGTTCGTGCGGAGTAGGGGCGCAGCATCCCGACAAGGTCGGGATAGGTGCCTCTCCCCTACCACCGTGGCTGCCGCGTCCTGGGCGAATTGGCAACGCGCACATCGAGGGAGATTGCTGCCATGTATCAAACTCTTCTTCTCGAAATCAACGGAAATGTCGCCACCATCACGCTGAACCGCCCGGAAAAGCGCAACGCCATCTCCACGCCAATGATGGCTGAATTGCAGACGGCGTTGGATGAGATCGATCGGAGCCACGCGCGCGTGGGGATTCTGACCGGAGCGGGCAAAGCATTTTGCGCGGGCATGGATTTGGACATGCTCGCGGCGATCGCGAAGCAATCTCCGGCGGAAAACCAGGAAGACTCGCGGCGGATTGCCAAGCTGTTCCGCAGGATCTGGAGTTATCCCCGTCCGCTTATCGCGGCCGTAAACGGCGCAGCTTTCGCCGGGGGTTGCGGACTCGCGACGTTGTGCGATTTTACGATTGCCGCGCCGGAAGCAAAATTCGGATATACCGAAGTGAAGATCGGCTTCCTGCCGGCCATCGTTTCCGTGTTCCTGACCAGGCAGATCGGAGAGAAGCGCTGCCGCGATTTATTGCTCACGGGCCGCATCCTCGAAGCACCCGAAGCGAAGGAATTTGGCCTGGTCTCGGAGGTGGTCCCTGCCGAGCGCCTGATGGAGCGCGCGCACGAACTTGCAAACCTGTTGATCGCCGCAAGCCCCAGCAGCCTCACTCGTTCCAAACATCTTCTGGTCTCTTCGGCGGCGGCAAGTGTGGACCACGATTTGGAGCGCGCCATCCTGGAGAATGCGCGCATTCGCTGCACGCCGGATTTCCGTGAAGGACTGGCTTCGTTCCTGGAGAAGCGCAAGCCGGTCTGGCAGGGCGATTCGGACAAATAAGGAACATGAGAATGATTGAATATTATGACGCGGCAGTGCGGGTGCGCTACGCGGAGACGGACCAGATGGGCGTGGTGTATCACGCGAATTACCTGGTGTGGTTCGAGGTGGGCCGTGTGGAGCTGATTCGCGCGCTGGGAATCGAGTACAAACGCATGGAGATCGAAGACGACTGCCACATCGTGGTGGCCGATGCGCACTGCCGGTATCATCATTCAGCGAAGTACGATGAAGTGTTGCGTATTCGGACGCGCATCGCGGAATCACGCAATCGCATTGTCAAATTCTCCTATGAGGTCATTCGCGACGCGGATGGAAAAGTGCTCGCCAACGGAGAAACGACGCACGTGATTTGCGGGAGCAACGGCCGCCCGAAGACCCTGCCCAAAAAGTATGAAACCGTATTCAGCTCCATCGTCGCGCCGCAACCGGATCGGATCAAGGTATGACCGTCGCGCTAAGCGGGAACGATCTCACGTTTTCGCAACTTTACGACGTGGCCCTGGGCGGCGAACAAGTGCAACTGACTGCTTCGGCGATCGAGCGGATGAATGCCTCCCGCGCGGTGGTGGATCGGCTGGTCGCGTCGGGCGCGACGGCATACGGAATCAATACCGGCTTCGGAAAACTCGCCTCGGTGCGCATCTCCACGGAGCAGGTCCGGCAATTACAAGTGAATCTGGTGCGATCGCACTCCTGCGGCGTCGGCGCGCCGCTTAGCGAAGCCGAAACCCAAGCGATGATGCTGTTGCGCGCGAACGCGCTGGCGAAGGGATTGAGTGGGGTGCGCCCACGGGTGGTCGAGACGCTTTGCCAGATGTTGAACGCCAAGGTGCATCCGGTGATTCCTTCGCAGGGATCGGTGGGCGCTTCGGGCGATCTCGCTCCGCTGGCGCATTTGGCGCAGGTGGTCATTGGCGAGGGACGCGCGACGTTTCGTGGGGAAGTTTTGTCCGGCGGCGAAGCCATGAAGCGCGCGGGGATTACTCCAGTCGCACTCGAAGCGAAAGAAGGCCTTTCGCTTCTGAATGGCACGCAGGGCATGCTGGCACTGCTGAGTTTAGCCTTGCGCGAAGCGGACAATCTTGTGGACACCGCGGACGTGGCCGCTTCCCTTTCACTGGATGCGCTGCGCGGCAGTCCTGGCGCGTTTGATGCGCGGATCATGCATGCGCGCGCGTATGCGGGAGCGGCGATGACGGCGCGCAATCTCGCGCACCTGAATGAAGGCAGCCAGATTCGCGAGTCGCACCGTTCGGCCGAGAAAGATCCCCGAGTGCAGGATGCGTACAGCGTGCGTTGCACCCCGCAAGTGCATGGGGCGGTGCGCGATTCGCTGGCGCAAGCGCGGGAAATGGCAACGGTGGAATTGAACAGCGCGACGGACAATCCGCTGGTGTTTGTGCGTGATGCGGACAACGGCGACATTGTCAGCGGAGGAAATTTTCACGGGCAGCCGCTGGCGATGGCGGCGGATCAAGTGGCGATTGCGATTGCCACGCTTGGTGGAATTGTCGAAAGGCGGATCGAGCAGATGACGAATCCGTTGACGAGCATGCTGCCGGCATTCCTGACGCCGGAGCCGGGATTGAATTCGGGATTCATGATCGCGCAGGTGACGGCCGCGGCGCTCACGAGCGAGAACAAGACCTTGGCCGTGCCGCATTCCATCGATTCCATTTCCACCAGCGGCAACCAAGAAGATTATGTCTCGATGGGTATGAGCGGCGCGCGGCGGCTGGCGCGCATGCTGGTGAATTTGCGGAATACCATTGCGATCGAATTGCTGTGCGCTTGCCAAGGGATCGACCTCCTGGCTCCGTTGCAGACCGGGACGCTCGCGAAGAAGGCTTACGAGGCCGTGCGCGCCAAATCCTCCAAACTCGTCGAGGACCGGCCGCTGGCGACCGAAATAGAAACGGTGTCGGCCCTGGTGGCTGAGGGCACAGTTTCAGCTCTGCTGCGGTGAGATGGGTCCTCAGGCGAGGTGATTCAAAAGAAGGCGGCAGACAAGCCGCCGCACTTGGAGGCATTCCGCACTCTTACCTGTTGGGTAGAGTAGAAAAGGGTTATGGGCAGTCAAGTCTTTCTTGAGGCCATTGTGTGTGTTGGGTTGTCGTGAAGGTGGATTCCGAGCTTGCCCAATTCAACTCATTTCATAGGAAGGCGGGGCCAGTTCAGAAATTCTTCGAGGCTTTCGGCTACTACTTGGCCGTGGGAGCTGCCGCCGTCGTAGTCGAGGAAGAGGACGGGGGAATCTGCGACGCGTTGGTCGGAGGCGGCGATCCAGTACCAGGAGCCGCGACCGGTGGTGGCAAAGCAAAAGCCAGGGCCTAATTCCTCCTCGTAGGGCAACTCGTTCAAGGATTCGACGTCCAGGGGCTCAAAACAATAGACTTGCCAAGGTTTCGACCACCAGCCCCTCTTGCCGGGCTTTTCCAGTTGGAAGCCTGCGGACTGAATGGCGGCTTTGTCTTCGTACAACCGCAAGAGTCTTTCCGGCAGGAGCTTGTCTAGCTCGCGTTCCACAGCGTCTGGTTGGGGATTCAAGAGTCGCCGAAGGTAGGTATCGTAGGTGGCCTTGAGTTCGTGCGGGGTGGGGCGGGAACGGAATCTTTCGATGGTGCGGCGAATGCCAGTTGCAAAGACGAGCAGGGCGGCGGCAAAGACCAGGGGGCCGAAGACGAAGAGGAGGAGCTTGTCCACGGTCTGATGATACATCGCTCAGCGGCAGCATGGACTCTCGGAAGCGTATCGTGCCCCTACGAGAGAGCAAATCAAAAGAACCGGTCTGAAGACCGGCCACTACAAGGACCTACGCGAGGGATTGGAGGAAGAAGGTGAGCATGCGGTAGCCGGCGAGGTAGGAGAAGGGGGCGAGTTCGAGGGAGTAGTGGCCGCAGGGGAGTTCGAGGGTGCGGGGGTCGGCGCCGTGGCGGCGGAGGGAGTCGAGCATCTGGCGGGTGAGCTCGGGGAGCATGGTGGGATCGTATTTGCCGTAGACCATGAAAGTGTTGCGGCCGGCGCCCATGCCGCGCTCGACGAAGGGCATGGGGCTGATGGGAGACCAGTACTCGCGGAGTTCGTCGACGGTAACGTGGTTGCGCAGGCCTTCCCAGACGTGGTTGGTGGTCATGCCCTGGCTGATGACGTCGGCGTAGTAAGTGGAGACGTGGAAGAAGCCGCCGGCGCGGACGCGTTCGTCGTGAACCATGGTGATGTAGCCGACGGAGGAACCAATGCTCGTGCCGAGAATCCCGAGCTTGGTGTAGCCCTGCTGCTCGAGCCAGTGGAGGCAGCGGCGGGCGTCCTTGACGGCCTGGCGGTTGGCCTGGAGGGTGAGGCCGATATTGGGGCCGCAGATTTGGTCGGCACGCTCGTGGCCGCGGGCCATGCGGCGATCATGGTAGGGCATGCTCATTTTGAGGACGGTGATGCCCAGGGGCTGAATCCAGTGGCAGAGGCCGTTCTGGCCTTGCCATTTGGCGTTCCAGTTGGGGAGGAGAAGAACGGCAGGGCCCGCGCCAAAGCGTTTGCCGCGCGAGCGAGTTGAAACTGTCTCGCGGGCGGGAAAGAGCTGGGCGTGGACGGTGTTGTTCTCCGGCCAAGGGGATTCGATGGAGCTGGTAAAGGTGAGGACGTTTTCGCGGTCCAAGCGGTAATCGGTGGCGGGAGCGGCGGCGTACCATTCGGTGCTGTGTTCGATGGCTTGGTGAGCGTAATTGCGAACAAAGGGTTGGGGATCTGGTTCATCGGGATTGCCGCCGATGTGCTCTAGGCCCCAGTGGAAAGGCTGGACGCGCCGATTATCGTCGGTGGTCCAGCGGCGGTGCTCGTAGCGGCGGATTCTGCGTTCGAACCAGTGCATGAGAAAAGTCGACAGTTCACAGTTTACAGTCAAAAGCGGGAGGAGAAAAAGTCGGATCGAGGAATCGCAGAAGGTGGATTTCAACACTGAGGACACAGAGAGCACAGAGGAAGAGGGAGAAGAAAGCGTTAGGGATGAGGCACGGGGGGAGGGGCGATTCATTGAGACGGTGGGGTGAGTATGGCAGATTGGAAAGAGCGGCCGCGGAGTGGCCGGGCAAAGCGTGGTCATCATCACTGTCTTCTTTTTTCTATTGGGAATGGTTGTGGGGAGCTTCCTAAATGTCTGCATCACGCGGATTCCGGAGGAGATCTCCATCGTTTCGCCGGGGTCGCGCTGCCCGCGGTGCGGGACAGCGATCAAGGCCTATGACAACGTGCCGGTGTTTGCATGGCTGTGGCTGCGGGGGAAGTGCCGGGCTTGCAGGCTGCCAATCTCTCCCATGTACCCGTTGATTGAGCTGGCGACAGGATGGCTGTTTGTGATGACGTTTTTGGAGTTTGGGATTACGCAGACGACGGTAAAGTGGCTGTTTTTTACATGCTTGATCATTATCCTGACTGTGACGGACTTGCGCGTGCGTCTGTTGCCGGATCTGGTGAACTGGCCGGGATTTGTGGCGGGACTGATGTTTTCGGCGATTGTGCCGCCGAGCAACGGATACGCAGGGATTTTCGCGGGGAGAATCCTGCAAGTACGTTTGCCCGGATTTGCGGCGGGGATTCTCGATGGAGCTATGGGCGCCGCCTTCGGGAGCTTTTTGCTGTGGGGCATGGCGGCGGGATACAAAGTGTTACGCGGCCGCGAAGGAATGGGCATGGGTGACGTGAAGATGATCGCCATGATCGGAGCGTTTGTCGGCTTGCGCGGGACGTTTCTGACGCTGCTCTTGGGGAGCCTGCTAGGTAGCGTGATCGGGATTGGGCTGATCGGGGCTTTGTACCTTGGGGGATGGAGGAGCGGAGTGGCGCAGCGCGCTAGCCGGCGGGGATTGGGGACGGTGCGCAAATTGCGATGGGCGATTGCGAGGCAATACCAGCTTCCGCTGGGGACGTTTCTGGGGATTGGGGCGCTGGCGGTGGTGTATGGGGGGCCGGTGATCGCGGGATATTGGCCTAGCCTGCGAGAACTAGTCGCATAGTTACCCAACTCCAGAACCGTGGGCTGAAAAGAAAAGGGATTTAAGGGAGAGAGCACAGAGAACATAGAGGTTCACACAGGAAGAGGGGAGGAGTCGGAAGACGAAGGCGATGTTGGCGGCGATCCAAAACGGGAGCAGCACGCAGCACCTTTGGGGGATTGCCGCGGGACTAGGGATTGCGCTCGTGGTGGCCATGGTGCTGGCGGTGTTCCTGATGCGGAAGCTTTTTCAGAGTTCGCGGGAGCGGCAGAAGGAGGAATTCAAAACAAGCGGGCCGGGAACGGAGAATCCTTCGGCGTTCATGGCGGCTTCGATGCAGGGAGTGATTCAGCAATTGCGCGAACAGGAAAAAGAACTGGAACGGCTGCATCGAATTGAAAAAGAGCGCGCGGAACAGACCGAGCGGCTGAGCGAAGAAGTGACGAGGAACATGCCGGCCGGTTTAGTGGTGGTGAACGCGACGGGAATCATCTCCACTTCGAATCCGGCGGCCGAGCAGGTTCTGGGGATTCGCGGACTGGGATTCCGGCGCTACAGCGAGGCGCTGGGGGCCTCCTCAGAGTTGACGATGCTGATCGCCGAGTGCCTGGCGAGCGGGAAAATTTTCCGGCGCGAAGAGGTGCAGCATATTCCGCCCGCTGGGGACATCCGCCACCTGGGCGTGACCATTTCCCCGATCCGGCGAGGCGAGGGAAAGATCAGCGGCGCAATCTGCCTGCTGACAGATTTGACGGAGCTTGCGGCTCTGCAGCAGCGCATGCAACTAAAGGAAAACCTGGCGGCGCTAGGGGAACTGTCCGCGGGAATCGCGCACGAATTCAAGAACGCGCTTGCGACGATTTCGGGTTACGCGCAGTTGATCGAGCTGGATTCTTCCCCAGCGGAGGCCCTGGACTACGCCGGGCGGATCCTTCAACAAACGCGGAACATCACGCATGTAATAACGGAGTTTTTGAAGTATGCGCGGCCGCTGGAGATTCCCGACGAGCGGGTGGCGCTGCAAACGATGGCTGAGCAGGTGGTTACGGAAGTGGGAGAGGCGCGGCCCGAAGTAAACGTCCGCTGGGAAGGAACCTTTGGAGAAACGGGCGGAGACGAAGGGTTATTGAGGCAAGCGCTGCTGAACCTGGCGCGAAACGCGGCGGAAGCGTGCGCCCTGAGCGTCGGCGGCGGGCAGGTGGCCGTTCGCGGAGAAATTGTTCACGGGGAAGAAGTGGATTTCCAGCGGATCTGCGTCAGCGACAACGGACCGGGGATTCCCCCGGATGATTTCCCGAAACTGTTCCGGCCATTTTTCACGACGAAGGCGAGAGGGACGGGGCTGGGTCTGGCGGTAGTGCAGAAGATTATCGTGCAACACGGCGGGCAAGTGGAGGTGCGGAACCGGCCTGAGGGAGGTGCGGAGTTTATCGTTACGCTACCCATGCCGCGAGGCGTGCCGGAAGCAGTAGAATCAGAGCAGACACGCATCTAAAGAATTGTCGAGGAGTTCTCCTAGCTCCCGGAGGTGGGACCGTATGCGAGTGAGACTCGGGATGAAGGCTTTTGTGATGGGTGCGGCATTGTGCGTCGCCGGGCTTTCCACGGCCGCTCAACGGACAGGCGATCCAGTGGCGGATGCTGCGAGGAAAGCGCGCGACGCGAAGAAGGACACACCGAAGCCGAAGAAAGTTTATACCGATGATGATGTGAAAACGAGCGCGCCCCAGGCAGCGGCGGCGCCTGCTTCCGCCCCGGTGGACGCCAGCGAAAAGGCGGCCGCGAAAACGGGGCAAGCGGCGGGAGACACTGCCAAGACTGTAGATGATTCCAAGAAAGAGGATCCGAACGGCGCGGCGGCGTGGAGGAAGAGGTTTCAGGCTCAGCGCGACAAGATCGCGAAAGCCGAGAAGGAACTCGATATTCTGGGACGTGAATTGGAAAAGGCCCAAGTCGAGTATTATCCTGACCCGCAGAAGGCGATGAAGCAGCAGAACACGCGCGCTGACGTCAACGCGATTAGCTCGAAGATCGACGCCAAGAAAAATGAACTGGAGCAGTTGAGGCAGGGGTTGAGCGACCTGGAAGATCAACTGAGAAAGTCGGGCGGCGATCCGGGGTGGGCGCGGTAGAAAAGGCCAAGCCGTAAATCATTGGCTGTAAGTTATTAGAAAAACCCTTCCTTTTCAAGGCCAAGGAATTCATTGAAGCGTGTGACGGCGGCTTGAATGCGCGCACGAGTTGCTTCCCTTCTCTGCACAGGTGCTTCTGGTTGTGCGCTAGCGGCGGCATGATTCGTGGTAGAAACGAAAGAGATGGAACCTCTCCTCCTTGTTGAAGACAAGACGGAATTGCGCACTATGTTGCGCAAGGCACTGGTGCGCGCGGGCTACACGGTGGACGAAGCGCCCGACGGCGCGGCCGCGATTCAGAAAGTCCGCGCGCGTAGGTATCTGATGGTGATCACGGACTTGAAGATGCCGGGGGCTTCGGGGCTGGATGTTCTGCGCGAGACCAAGCAGGCAGATGCAACGGTACCGGTGCTACTGCTGACGGCGTATGGCTCAGTCGAGGAAGCCGTGGCCGCCATGAAAGATGGCGCGTTCGATTTTCTACAGAAGCCGGTGGACCTGGAACATCTGAAGCTGCTGGTGAAACGGGCGGCGCAGCAGCAGGAGTTGCTGCGGGAAAATCTCCTACTGCGCGAGGAATACTCGACGCGCTACGGATTTCCGCGGATCGTCGGCGAGCATGCCTCGATCCGGGAAGTGAGCCAGCAAATTCAGAAGGTGGCGGCAACGGATTCGACTTGCTTGCTGCTGGGCGAAAGCGGAACGGGCAAGGAGTTGTTCGCGCTGGCGATCCATCACTTGTCGCCGCGGCGGGAGCAGCCGTTCGTGGCACTGAACTGCGCGGCGATTCCGGAAGGGCTGGTGGAGAACGAACTCTTCGGACATGAGCGGGGCGCTTTCACCGGAGCGGGAGCGCGCAAAGTCGGCAAAATGGACCTAGCGCACCGGGGAACGCTTTTTCTGGACGAAATTGGCGAGTTGCCGCTGGCGATCCAGGCAAAACTTTTGCGCGTGCTGGAAGAGCGGCGGTTTGAACGGGTGGGCGGAACGCAATCGATCGACGTGGACGTTCGCATCGTGGTGGCCACGAACCGTGACCTGCGGAAAATGGCGGAAGAAAAACTGTTTCGCGAGGATCTGTACTTTCGGATTTCGGCGGTGCCGATGACGATTCCCCCGCTGCGCGAGCGCGGGAACGACGTCTTGCTGCTGGCGGACCACTTCCTGGAAAAATTCAGCCGCGAATTTGGCAAGCCCGGGTTGGAATTGTCTGCCGAGGCACGCGACCGGCTGCTGCACTATCGGTGGAGGGGAAACGTGCGCGAACTGCAGAATACTTTGGAGCGCGCGGTGATCCTCGCGGATGGATTGAGCATTCCCGCCGAGGGTTTGCAGTTGCCCGCTTCGAAGCTGGACACGGAGCGGCTGCCGGCCGGCATGCTGGCGGAGAATTTTGATTGGCAAGGCTCGCTGGAGGAAGTCACTGGGCGAGCCGCAGGCCACGTGGAAAAAGTTTTATTGGAAAACACCATGCGAGAGTGTAAGTGGAACAAGACGCGTGCGGCGGAAAAGCTGGGCGTTTCACCCAAGACACTGCTGGCGAAGTTGCGTAGCGCCGGATTAGAGGAATAGCTTGAAGAGCGGCCCGCCTCCGAAGGCGGGCCTTACAAATCATTTTGGGCGCACGGCAGTGTGGAGGGCTACGGTACCGAAAGTCCAGACGCGATAATCGACGGAGTCGAAGCCCACTGCGCTCATGATGGCGGCGAGTTCGGACGGGCGAAAAAAGCGTGCGACGGATTTTGGGAGATACTTGTAGGCCGCTTGGTCACCGGAGATGAGACCGCCAATTTTCGGCAACACCTTGTAAAAGTACCAGCGATAGAGGTCACCCATGCGGCCTTCTGGCGGCTCGGCGAATTCCAGGATCGCGACGGTGCCGCCGGGCTTGAGGACGCGTTGAATCTCGCGCAAGCCGGCTTCGTAGTTGGCGAGATTGCGAAAGCCGAAGGCGGTGGTGACGAGATCAAAGAGGCCGTCCGCGAACGGGAGCCGAAGCGCATCGGCTTCAAAAAAAGCCATTGGTGATGCAGCGTTTTGGTTCGATGACGGCCGGAGGGCAGTGCTCTTCTCTCTTGCTCGAACGAGCATAGGATGGGCGAAATCCGCGCCGACGATGCGCGCTTTTCCGGCGCGAGAGAGAGCGAAAGCGAGATCGCCTGTTCCGCAGCAGAGATCGAGGGCAAGAGCATCGGGCCGGTCGAGAACGGAATGCAGGAGCGTGGCGGTGCGGGCGCGCCACAAGCGATCGAGCTGCAGCGACAGGAGATGATTCAGCAGATCGTAACGCGGAGCGATCTCCGTGAACATCTCGCGTACTTTTTTCGAAGCGTCGGCTTCGGTAACGGCGCCCTCGGGGCGCGTTCCCTTGACCGGCGCCGCGGCCTCAGCCATGCTGGCCTCGCGAAAGCTTGTTGCTGGCAATGATGAGTTGAGGCGTGAAATGGAGAACGCGCTCGACGATGTGCAGAGGGACCGCGTCGTACGAGCGCGCTTCTCCGATGCGGGGCGATAGGACAAAACGAAGAATCCCGGCGCGCGTTTTTTTGTCGGAGCGCATGGCGTGGAGCAAAGCCGCGGGCGAAATGCGCGGCCAGGGCGGCAGGGGCCCCAAGCGGCGAATCAGCGCGACGATGCGGGAAACGTCGGCGGCGCGCGTCAATCCGAGTTCGTGCCCGAGGAAGGCCGCAGCGATCATGCCCCAGGCTACGGCTTCGCCGTGTTGATAGCGGCGGTACTTCGTGACGCTTTCGAGGGCGTGAGCGAAGGTGTGGCCGTAGTTGAGGATTTCACGCAAGCCGGCCTCGCGTTCGTCGCGGCTCACCACGCGTGCTTTGATCTCCACGTTGCGGGGAATTAGAAAACCGAGCGTGCGGCGATCACGCCTTAGCACCTTGTCCATGTCTCTTTCGAGCATCGCGAACATTCCCGCGTCGGCGATAATGGCGTGCTTGATGACTTCGGCAAGGCCGCCGCGAAATTCACGGTCGGACAACGTACGCAACAGCTCCGGATCGGTGAGCACCAACAGTGGAGGATAGAACGAGCCGACCAGGTTTTTCCCTTCAGGAAGATTGACGCCAGTCTTGCCGCCGATGGAGCTGTCCACCTGGGAGACGAGTGTCGTGGGGATATGCACAAGTTTTACGCCTCGCAGGAAAACAGCCGCGGCAAAACCCGCTACATCGCCGACCACCCCGCCGCCCACCGCGACCACCATAGATCGCCGATCGGCGCCTGCTCGGCATAGCGAACGGGCGATCTGTTCGACGCTGCGGAGATTCTTCCCGGATTCAGCGTCATCAAAAAAATGAAGGGATCTGCCTTTCGGAAGCCGCAAACCGCGCTGGACCGTTTTCCCCACGGCGCGCCACGCTTTCGGAGAGGAAACCACGTGGACGCTGGAAAATCGCCCCAGCGCGGCGATTTCCTTGGCGGCGCGGCGCATCACGCCCGCGCCTGAAAAAACAGAGTAGGAACCGCCAGACGACTTCACGTGAATGCGTTTGATTTTCATCGACGAGGCATTTTCAATGTAACACACGCTCCGCTTGCATCCCATGCCGGGCCCGCTCGGCTCAGCGGCGCAAATCCTTCGTGCTAACATACGAGGGCGGCAAGCTCCTCACTCCTATGACGACCTCCCACAAAAACTATCGCGCCGATTACGCTGTGGTGGGCAGCGGAATCGCGGGCTTGCGCGCGGCCATTGAGCTGAGCGCGGCCGGAAGCGTGCTGGTTCTGGCGAAATCCAACTTGAGCGATTCGGCGACAGCCTGGGCCCAGGGCGGGATTGCTGTGGCCCTCTCCGACGAGGATGAAATCGGGCTGCACGCGCAAGACACCGTCAACGCTGGCGATGGTTTGTGCCGCCTAGAGGCCGTAGCCGTGCTGGTCGAAGAAGGCCCAAAGTACATTGCACAGCTCATCGAGTGGGGAACGCAATTCGACCGTGCAGGAACGAAATTGGCCTTCACTCGGGAAGCCGCGCACAGCCGCTCGCGCATTTTGCATGCGCGTGGCGACTCAACGGGCCGGGAGATCAGCCGGGCGCTGCTCGCGCGGGCGCATACGATTCCACACCTGCACCTGCGCGCGCACGCATTCACCACGGAATTGATTGTCGAGCGCGGGCGCGTCGCGGGCCTGCGCTTCATCGATGAGACCGACGGCTCGGAGCACGAACTGCGTGCCGGAGCTGTACTGCTTGCCACCGGTGGAGTGGGGCAAATTTATAGGGAGACCACCAATCCCGAAGTGGCCACCGGCGACGGTTTGGCCATTGCGTACGAGGCGGGCGCGGTGCTTTCGGACATGGAATTCGTGCAGTTCCATCCGACGGCGCTGGCCGTGAAGGGCGCGCCACGGTTTTTGCTGTCCGAGGCGCTGTGCGGCGAAGGCGGGGTGCTGCGCAATATCGGCCTCGAACGGTTCATGAAGCGCTACCACGAAGCGCAGGAGCTGGCGCCGCGCGACATCGTGGCGCGCGCTATCGTCAGCGAGATGCACCGCACGCAAAGCACACATGTATTCCTGGACATGACCAAGATGAGCGAAGAGTTCCTGAAGAAACGGTTCCCGCGAATCTACGAAACGTGCGCGAGCTTTGGCCTGGATTTGGCGACCGACGTGGCCCCAGTTTGTCCCGCCGCTCACTTCATGATGGGCGGAGTGAAGACGGACCTGTGGGGCCGGACTTCGCTCGCGGGCCTGTACGCCGCGGGCGAGACGGCCGCGACGGGAGTGCACGGTGCCAACCGGCTGGCGAGCAATTCCCTGCTCGAAGGACTAGTGTTTGGGGCGCGCGCGGGACAAGCGATGACCAAGGACGCGCCAGCCGGAAAGCGCAGCGGCGCCGCGCTGCCCGGCAGTCCGGCGCCGTCGCCGGGAAATTCTTCAGCGGCGCAAAAGGATCCGCCAAAGGCGGTATCAAAGCCGTCGGCAGTCGGGGCAACACTGATGAAAATTCGCGACGTGATGTGGCGGGAAGTCGGGATGCTGCGAAGCGGGAAGGAATTGGCGGACGCCATCAAGCAGTTGCAATCGCTGGAGTTCCCGAAATCGCAGAAACCCGCGCGCGAGGCCCAGGAACTCCGAAACTTGCATACGATGGCATTGTTGATTGCGCGTTCCGGATTGGCGCGCGAAGAGAGCCGCGGGAGCCACTATCGTTCGGATTTTCCGTACCGCAACGATGAGAATTTTGGAAAACACTCGGCGGTGGAAAAGGGCAAGGACGTTCGATTCGAAGCGCAGGAAAGTGCCCTCTCGTCGGAAGCCGGCCGCTAGATTATTTGGATTGGAGTTGCTTCACGCTTTCCAGAAAAACGTGGCCGGTGATGGCGAGAGTTCTCGCGCTGATTTTGTCGAGCGTGTCTTGCGGCGTGTGCCAGTAACCGTTGTTCAAAAAGTCTCCGATGACATCCACCGAGGGGACGCCTCGCTTCAAGAAGGAATCGTGGTCATCTTCGGCAGATGTAGGCTCATTTAGAAAAATATCCGAGTAGCCCAGCTTGGCTGAGGTGTTCCAAATGAGATCAACCAATGCCGGTGTGGAACTGGATTCGCGCAGGAACCGGGCGTTGCGGCCGCCGACGATGTCCGCCAGCAGAAATGCCTTGATCTTCTTGAGGTCGCCACTGGTGGATAAGCGCGCGGCCAACTGGCGGCTGCCGTAGCGGCTGTCCGACTCGCTCCAGGCCTTGACGGCCTCTTCCCCATCGAAAAACGCGATCCACACCGCATATTTTCCGTGCTGCTGGCAAAGCAAGCGCGCCAACTCCAGCATCAATGCGGTGGAGGAACCGCCATCATCGGCGCCTACAAAACTGTCCAGTTTCTTCGTGTCGTAGTGGGTGCCGAGAAGAATCACCCCGGGTTTATCACCGGGGATTTTCACGAGAATGTTTTTCATGGGGAGGCGCCCGGCGGGGGTATCGGAGTTGAAAACGTCTGTTTCGACCGCGCAGCCGTAGCTCTTCAATTCCGACAGCAGGTATTCCTGCACTTGCGCGATAGCGGGCGAGCCCGATGGATGAGGACCGAAGCTGACTTGCTTGGCGACGTGCGCGAAGGCTCGTTTGCCGTCGAAGCCGCCGGTTTTGTCGGGAGGAGGCGCGTCATCGGCGGTTCGCGCGGGCGCGGAAGCCGCGGCGCTCACCAACGGCTGCTGGCTTGCGGCCTCCGGGGATTCGTTGCCGCTGGCCTTGCAATCGGTCAGGCCAGCAGGAAGGATGCAAAGAACAGCAGCCGCTCTCAGAAGTAGCTCAGAAAACGAACTCATCTAGCGCGCCTCCGCGGGCGTAGCCAGCCGCCGCTCGCGCCGACGTGTCACCACCGCGGAGACGGCAATGCCCACAAAATAGAGTCCGACCATGGGCGCCATGAAAATGAGCATGGTCATGGCATCCGGAGTGGGCGTCACGATGGCCGCCACGATCGCAATGACGAGAATCGCATAACGGAAATTCTTCCAGAGAAATTTCGGCGTGACGATGCCAAAGAGCGACAAAAAGAAAATCAGGATCGGCAATTCGAACACCAATCCCAGCCCCAGCAGAACCATCAGCGTCAAGTCAAAATACTCGTTGATGCTAATCATGGGCACGGCGGGTCCCTGGAAGCCGACCAGGAACTTGAGGATATACGGGAGAGTGACGAAGTAACCGAAGGCGATTCCGGCAAGAAAAAGGAACACGGTGGAAAACATGAAACCAGTGATCGCGCCGCGTTCGTGTTTGTAAAGAGCGGGAGCGACGAACAGCCAAATCTGGTAGAGCACAACCGGAGAAGCCAGAACTAGCCCCAGGTAAACGCCAAGCGTAATGACCAGATTCAAGTATCCAGCCGGGTGAGTATAAACGAGGTTTTGATGGAGGCCCGCCCCTTTCAACGCCTCGAGCATCGGCTTGGTGATCCAGCTGATAAAGTATTTCGAAACGTACACGCCGATGAAAGCGCCGATGCCGATGGCATAGAGCGAGTAAATGATGCGCTTGCGAAGCTCGCTGAGGTGCTCGAAAAAGGTCATGGCGCCGGCCGGCTCTTCCGCCGCAGGAGTGATCTGCGAATTGGATTCAGACTCGGGCACGGATTCAGGCTGGTTGCTGGTGGTCATGAGGAGTTTCTTGGGAACTCGTAGTGGTGGCGCTTTCCGATCCATTTTCAGCCGGTTCTCCCGGCGAGCGTGGAACCGATTCAGCCGCCGGTGCGATCACCGGGTCTACCGCTGCGCGGGTATCCGCTTGAGCCTCTAGCGCAGGAGCTTCTGTGCCCAACGTGCCAACTGCCCCGGCAACAGCGGGGGTCACGCCAGTCTCGGCGGCGACTGCCGAAGCCGCGGCGGCTTCCCCGGCCTTCTTGCGCTCCGCCTGCAGGGCCTGGCGCTCCATTTCGCGCATCTCCTCCTCGAAAGCGCTCTTAAAGTCCGTGGACGCCTTGCGGAACTCCGCCATAAGTTTGCCCAAGCCACGGGCCAGCTCTGGCAGCTTTTGCGGTCCAAACACCACCAGGACAACGATAAACACCACGATCATGTGAGGAACGCTCAACATTGCGCTTGGGAGCCGTCTAAAGGGTCCATGGGCATCATAGAAAGGGTGTACGCCGCTGTCAAACCGGAGTTTACGGGGTATGCCATGTGTTATAATTTTGGCTTGAGCTGTCGCGCGAGGAACCGATGAATTCAGAGCGTCGCGGACTTGTAGTTGTGGTAGCCGTACTGCTGGTATCCGCCGTACTGGGGGGCATTTACGGCCCCAATGTGCGGGCCACAGCCGCCTCGGCGGATGATTACCAAACGGCGGTGCGGGACTTTACGCGGGTCCTGAACGTCGTTCAGAACAACTACGCCGACACGGTCGATGTAGACAAAGCCGTCTATCAAGGCGCCATTCCGGGCATGCTGCGCATGCTCGATCCCCATTCGAGTTTCTTCGACGCCAAACAGTTTTCGCTGCTGCGCGAAGACCAGCGCGGAAAGTATTACGGCGTGGGCATGGTGGTCGCGCCACGGGAGAATCATACCGTGGTGATGGCGCCGTACGTGGGCGCGCCCGCGTATAACGCGGGGATCCGGCCAGGCGACGTGATCGTCAAGGTCGACGACAAGTCTACCGATGGACTGACGACCAGCGAAGTCGCGGACATGCTCAAGGGGCCGAAAGGTACGGTCGTAAAGATTACCGTTTCGCGCGAAGGTTATGCCGAGCCACTGGTTTTCACCGTGACGCGCGACGAGATACCGCGGCATTCCGTGGATATCACCTTCATGCTCAAGCCAGGCGTTGGCTATATCCGGTTGTCGGGGTTTAACGAGACGACAGATCGTGAGATTGCGGACGCGCTGAAGCAGTTGAATGCCTTCTCCCTGGACGGCTTGATTCTGGACATGCGCGGGAACCCCGGCGGTTTGTTGAATGAGGCGGTCGCGGTCGGCGACATGTTCCTGGACAAGAACCAGCTGATCGTTTCGCATCACGGGCGGACGTCTCCGGAGCGGCGGTACTACGCGGTGCGCGGCAATCAGGGCGTGACCGTGCCGCTGGTGATTCTGGTAAACAACAATTCGGCCTCGGCGACGGAAATTGTTTCCGGCGCGGTGCAGGACCACGACCGCGGCTTGATCGTGGGCGAGACCACATTCGGCAAGGGCCTGGTGCAGACGGTGACCGCTCTGAGCGAGAACACCGGACTGGCGCTGACCACGGCCCGCTATTACACACCCAGCGGGCGGCTGATTCAGCGGGACTACAAATCGGTTTCGCTCTACGAATACCACTATGAACGTAAGGTCCCCGAACACCCGACGGAAGTGAAGCTTACGGATAGCGGCCGCCAGGTGACGGGCGGCGGCGGCATCACGCCGGATATCGCCGTACCCGCCCCGAAGCTGACGAAGTTCGAGCAGTTGCTCTATCGCGACGACGTGTTCTTCCCCGCCGAGACCGGCGTGGGCGGATTCACGCGTTACTACCTCGGTACCAAGCCGGGGATTACCAAGGATTTTGAGGCGGATGACAACCTGATGCGAGTTCTCCGCGAGTATCTGAGCACGCACAACGTGCGCTACACCGAACCAGAGATGGCCGAAAGCCTCGACTGGATCAAGCGCAAGATCAAACAGGAAGTGTTCATGTCCAGCTTCGGACAGCAGGAGGGCTTCAAAGTGCTCCTGGAAGCGGATCCTCAAGTGCAGAAGGCCGTCGAAGCAATTCCGCAAGCGCGCGCGCTGTATCAGAACGCCAAGAAAATCGTGGCACAGCGCGCGGGTGGGGCCATCGAGCAACCATAAGCTCACTCACGGAATTAGATTTTCTGTGTCTGGGGCCCAGCATCCCGGCCATGCCGGGACACGTGCTGGGCCCGTCGTATTTACGAGCAGTAGAACGCGTGTTGGCAAGCACCTAGGCGTTTGCTAAAATTGCGTTGCTGCTCGTGGGCGAGTAGCTCAGCTGGGAGAGCGCCTCGTTCGCAACGAGGAGGCCGGGGGTTCGAATCCCCTCTCGTCCACCATCTTTTCATTTCAATAACTTAAACTACTTTTGTGACCTCGTGCAGTGGTTCGGGTAGTCCCAACTGAGCTAGGAAGCGTGAATCCAAGCGCTATCCGCTCGGCCCCGGTGCAGAGCGGACTTCGGCCTCCGCGGAAGCCCACCCGAGTTTGCTCCTTGTTCAGAAGTTCAACTTTAGGGCGACTTGCGAAACGCGCCCAGGCTGTGACTTCAGAATATGCCCAAACGTTTGGACATCGTCCCGGTTGCCGTCCACCGAGGACGCACCATCAAACTGAGCATGGTTGAAGGTGTTGAAGGTCTCGAAGCGGAATTCCATCGAGGTGGACTCCGTGAGTCGAGCCAACTTGCGCAGAGCCATATCGTAGTTGTTGATCCCCGGACCGTAGAAGAAATGCCGCGAGGAAGTCCCAAACGTGCCCAGCGCGTTCGTACTGAAGAGCGTGGTGTTGAAGGCCAACGGGCTTTTGCGGGGGTCGTGGTTGATATTCAGTGGACCGAGACTTGGATTGTAGTCGGGCAGGTCGATGCTCACGCTGTTGACGCCGTTGTTCTGTACCTGGACCAGAGCATTATCACCAAAGCTTTGAAATGTGACTGGCAACCCCGTCGAAAAACGCGTTACCCCGGAAACGGCCCATCCCTGGGTCAGGCGGTTGGATTTACGGAACAGCTTGCCAAACGGGAGCTCGTAGTTGTAGCTGAAGACGAAGTTGTGTTTGAGGTCGAACGCCGAGATGGCGTATTCCTTGCGAAAATCGAATGGATTGACCTGCTCTTGAATGCTGGAGGCCCAGTCCATCGATTTGCCGTAGGTGTAGCTGGCCAGCAATGTGAGAGGACCCGCTGTTCGTTTGAGGAACGCTTGGAGGCTGTTGTAGTTGGCATTACCCATGTTTTGGTAAACCGCATCCGTGCCGATCGTATTCGGGTACGGCGACCGTGTTCCGTTGACAATCGTCCCGTCAGCGCGGGTATACACGAGGTTCTCGCCGAAAGGAACGCAAGTGAGAGTTCCCGGTGCCACGTCTTGCGGCTGGCTCAGGCTAAGGCACAGCGCCGGGTTTCCGGGGCTCACGCTGTGAACGGCAAGCAGATGGCGGCTGAGGGAGCCGATGTAACCGACGCTCAACAACATGTTCGAGCCGAGTTGCCGCTCGATGGTCAAGTTCGCTGACATCGTGTATGGAGTCTTGTTGCCTCGAAACACGCTACCGGCCCCGCTGATCGGAGTGTAGCGCGACCAATCTATGTTGGTATCTGGATTCGTGAGCGAGACAGTGTAGGGCGGAACGTTTACCGGAAACTGCTGGACAAAGTTCGTGCCGGTCAGCGCACCGACAAAGGGTGTCGCCATCACTGGAGACTCCGGACTTGTGTAGGTCAGCCCATACGGCGGATTCCCCGTCGGATAAGCGATCGTAAGACCCTCGACAGCGGTGAAAAAGCGGCCAGCGCCTAAACGGATGCTGGTTTTTCCGGGGCCGCCGGTCAATTTGCCCAGGAATCCACTGGAGAAGTTGGGTGAGTAAGCAATGCCGAGCCTAGGCGAGAAATTATCCAAGGGCGAGAGCCCAATGGCCGGGCGAACGTGACCTCCATTCGGCAGAGGATCCCCCGGCACGAGATAGCCAAGAGGGGCACCTGGAAACGTCGTCGATTGAACGCCTTCGACGAAGGTCGTGATTTGGTTGTGCTTCTCGGCCCATGGCGTGATGTAGTCCCAGCGAAGGCCGTAATTGATAGTGACGTTGGGCCGAATCCGCCAGCTATCCTGCGCGAACGCACCACCGTCGGCGGCGCGTTCATAAAATGCGGGGGAGGACTGCTGCGAGTAAAAATCGGGAAGCCCAAGCAGGAAATCAGCGAAGCCGTTTCCAGTGGACTGAGTGCCACTGCCGAAAAATGAAAACGTTCCGTTGGCAACCAAATCAGGATTCTGCTTGATCTTGTACCAGGTGTACTGGAAGCCGGTTTTAATCGTGTGCTTGCCGAGGACCTTGGAAACTGTGTCGCTCGCTTGGAACGTGTTGTTCACCTGAGCCACAAAGAAGGGCTCGGTCCCAGTTGCAAACGAGTTGAAGTAAAGCGTTTCCACTCCAGCGAATTTCGGCGCTCCTTGAATGATGCCCTCGCCGCCCGCGGTAATCCCCTGGTCGGCAAGCGTTGTGCCCACGCCCCCTTTGGGGACGCCTAGGTTGTTGTTCAAGCGAGTCGCGCTGAACCGCGCTTCATTGACGAGTGTTGAGCCCAATGCCTTTGTGTTGCTGATGACGAAGAGTTGATCCAAACCACTGGAAGTGGCGTCAAAGGCTCCGCCTTTGGGATTTGGAACCGTTGCTCCGCCGAAGCCGGACGGATATGGGTTGTCGAGATTGTATTTGTCGTAGAAATAGTAGAAGGAGAAATCTCCCGATTTGTCGGTGTTCCAATCGATGCGCCCCGCCGCCTTTTCATCGTGGATCGTCAGAGCTTCGCCAGAAGACTCGAAACTATTAGTGCCGATATTGGGCGATGGAACGTATTGCAGCATTCTTGTCGCAGGAACCGCGAATGCCCTTTGCGGTATCACAGCTCCCGGAAAGACGCATGTGCTCTGCGTACAGCCGGACGTATAGAAGGCCTCATTCTTGGCGACCTGGTATCCGAGTTCTCGCGTCAGCGTCTGTGCCAGGAAGTCCCCTTGGACCGTGCCCGGCAGGGGATTCGGATTGGCCGGCGTGATCAAATCTGAGAAGTCCCCAGTTCGATTGGCCAGGGAAGGCACAGCCACCTGCCCCGTGTCCTGGCCTTGCCTTGTGTGCTGTCCTTGATAATCGCCAAAGAAGAAGAGCCTGTTCCGTTTGATTGGCCCTCCGAAAGTTCCACCGTATTGATTCTGCTGAAATATCGAGCGCTTTTTGGAGAAGTAGCTTTTCGCATCGAGGTTCGTATTGCGCAGGAACTCGAATGCGGAGCCGTGGAAGCCGTTCCCGCCAGATTTGGTCACGACGTTGATCAATCCGCCGCTATAGTTTCCGTATTCCGCGTCGGTGTTGCTGGTCAGGATACGAAATTCGGCGATGGAATCGAGGTTCGGAATGATCCCAGCCTGCTGGCCGATGCCTTCCTGCACATTCGCTCCGTTGAGGGAAAACCCGTTGGCGTCCTCGCGCTGACCGTTGATAGAGAACTGGCCGGTATTGGTTGCCCCTGCAACAGGAACCGTGCCAAAACCGCCGCCGGAGGTGCTGTTCCCAGCACCGCTGGTGGTGATAGGCGTTACGCCAACTTGCAGGGCGAAAAGGTCGGTGTAGGTGCGACCGTTCAGGGGAATTTCCGTCACCTTCTTGGTTCCCAGGACTTGCCCAAGTTGTGTATCCGTCGTTTCAACCTGCGCGGCATCTTCTGTGACCATGATCGATTGGTCCTGTTCCTTCACTTGCAGGGTGACGTCTAGCACCAACGCGCTGTTGATATCGATGGCGACGCCGGTCTTTCTGTAAGCCTTGAACCCATCCGAGGTCACGTCGATCTGGTATTGTCCAACGGCTAAAACTGGAAATGTAAACACGCCATCCTGGTCCGTTGTGACGGTGAACCTAACTCCCGTTTGTGTATTTGTGACGACCACAACGGCGCCGGGTATGACCGAGCCCGTTTGGTCCTTTACAGCACCGGTAATTTTCCCTCCTACTTCCGCAGGTGCCGCGGAAACAAAAGTAATCAGCAGAACTACTAGGATCAGAAACTTTTCTCCTGCACCATACATGACCTTCTCCTTTGGTGGTTTATTTGCGAATTGCGAACACCCAGCGTTTGCGAACGACCAGCGCTCTTGAACGTCGATGGCCAGGTTCGTCCTGGTTCAAATGCACTCCCACGTTGTTTCGTCCTCCTTTTAATCGTGTTCTGCGACAATTTCCCAGCTAACACCGCTCACATCGGGTTCCAGACTCAATCGGCTGACAATCTGTTCGAGCAGCAGGTTCTGCCTGCCCGTGCTTGTCAGAATGGCTTGCACCTCGACTTTGTCGGTCTGCTCCACGTCGTCGCTCTTTAGAGACTTGAGGAGCAGAGGCTGTCCTCCCAGGGAATGAAGCAAGAGCGCGCGCAAGTGGCCTTCCTGAGCGGTCCTGGCGGTAATCCGAAATAGATAGGTAATGTCGGCGTCAGCTGTTCCCGCCCCGCGGTTGAGCGCTTTTCCGATCGGACGCAAACAAATATTCGCGGCGATGACGGCAACAGCGCCGGTGATCGCGGAGCCGTACATGCCGTAACCCGCAAGCGTTCCAATGGCCGCCGAACACCACAACGTTGCGGCAGTATTCAGTCCCGTGATGTTCAGCCCGTTTCGCAGGATGACGCCGGCTCCCAAGAAGCCGATGCCCGAAACAACCTGCCCAGCGATGCGAAAGCTATCGTCGGCCGGTCGGGCTGTGAGTGCCGTAAGCATGACAAACATGCCCGCGCCCGCGGCTACGAGGGCGTTCGTACGCAGGCCAGCCATGCGTTGCCGCCATTGGCGTTCGGCCCCAATGAAGGCCCCGAGGATCAAGGCCAGTCCCAAACGAATTGCAAATTGATGCCAAAGCATTTTTCAAGCTCCTTTCGCTCCTTTTAGTCCGCTGCTCGCGCACACCTCCATCGCGGCTTCGATTTGGAAGGCTAACGTGGTCATTCCTTCGTTGGCCGAAGCAAGGAATCGCTGCGTGCGAATTCCGGGCTGTGTTGTCGGGTGGGATCGATACAGAGAACTGGAAGGTTCCCACTCGCTCGGGCTATGGTTTAGGCCGCGGGAAGCGAGTGAGCTTACGTCCTATCGCATTGCTCGCTGAGCGCGGCGCTCCAGGAAATTCGGACGGCCTGGAGGTTCTGGTTCTTGTGCGACTATGTCCATATATACTTAGGTGTTGTCTCCTACCCTACTCGGGTAGGACTTAAATACCATACCCCAATATGGTAGTCAAGCAAAAATGTCGCACACTTGTGATTGACACGGCGTCACACCGCCAAAATTACCTTGAGCGGCTCGCCCAAGGTATCCTGAGGCAACTATGATCAAATTCCTCGCACAATTATTCCGTGGACTTCACTACATTGTCGGCGTTTCCGCGCCTCCGCCCGGTACCAGCGAGCGCAGGTTCGTATTCGCGTGGCTTGGCGGCATCGCCACCATTGTGGCCTTTTTCATGATCTTGGTCTTCTACATCATCCCTTTCCTATACTTCAGGCATTGAGCCGCAAGTATCCAGGGTCTCGCTTGTTGTGCCCAGGGAACTCGGACACTAATGGCCGACCTTGGGGCATAGGGATGCAACTACCTTTCAAGCGCAGCACGGTCCCAGTGGCCAAGGGTTGCCGCGGCTTCGTAGATGCTTTGGCAAAATTGGAGCAGTGAGGCGGTGGGTGACTCCGCCTTGCGCACATCGTCGTACATCAGGAGGAATTCGCCGAGTTGCCGGTCGTAAAAGGCGGCATCCGGGCGGACGCTCTGGTCTTTGAATCCCTGCGGCTCGGGAACTGCGTAGGAGTAGAACGCCGCGCCTAGGATGGTGCCGCCGCCGGGCCAAAAGCCAACGCTGCTCGCTTCGTGGGAATAGGCCTCTCGCGTCATGGCGTCGACGCCGGGCCGCTCCGGTGCCCGGCGGCCAGAAAACCGGGTGACTGCAAGATCGAAGCTTCCCCAGAAGAAGTGCACCGGGCTGGATTTGCCAATGAATGTGGCCCTGAACTGGTTAAAAACCGTGTCCACGGATAGCAGGATGCGCCAGAATTTCTCGACCGATGCGCGGTCGTATGAGGCGTGCACCCGATCCTGATCAAAAGCAATCGGATCGGGAATTTCAACCGGCATTCTCCAGATTTTGAGTTCGATCTGCGCCGAGCGAAGCAATTCCATGAATTCCTGGTAGAACTCGGCCACTGGGCGCGGCTCCAGAGGAAGTGTCCTCAGTAGTCCGTCACTCGTCTCCAGCACCAGCTGATGCCGTATGAAGTCAAACCAGAGTTCGAATGCCCTTTGGCCATAGGGGATACGAGATGTCGTCAAACCGCGAGCCGTTACGTAAAACGGGACATTCCACCAGTGGTTCACGACCGGTGTCAGACGCAGCCGGACCTTGCCAACTATTTGAGTCCACATGTGCAGTGTTGCATAGGTATCTTTCCAGGAGCTCAAAGGCAGAGCGGGCCAGCATTCGGGCTGATCGGCGAGGACATGAACCATACTGAAGTTCCTACGTGAACCTGCGTTGTGGGAACTGCTGTGCGGCCTTCACCGACCTATCTCCAGCCGTACATCTTTGAATGCCGCTCAGAATCGGAAAGCACGCAAGGCCCCCGTAGCGTTGACTCTATCGAGATGCTAATCTCCGCCACCAATCTCCATCGCCTGCGCGCGGCGCCTTGGCTCGGCTCGATAGATGACAATTCGGCTAGTCAATTCTACGGTGGTTGCTGCCAGCCTCCGCCCAGTGCCCTATACAGTTGCACGAGACCCTGGTACTCGTTGCCGCGCGCCTGTGCCAAAGTGAGTTCCGCGGCAAAGAGCGACCTTTGGCCATCCAGTACTTCGAGGTAAGTCGTGGTCCCGCCCTGGTAACGCATGGTGGAGAGGCGAACGGATTCCTGCAAGTCAGCAACGGTGTCCTGCTGGCGAACGCGGACCTCGTGGAATTTCTGATAGCCAATCAGCGAATCGGAGACGTCCCCGAAGGCGCGCTGAATGCTTTGCCGGTACGCGATCAAAAGCTGCTGGTGCTGCGATTCGGCCAAGCGCAGGTTCCCGCGGAGGGCGCCCCCTGTAAAGATGGGCTGACTTACTTGGGCGCCGTAGGACCAGATTCCGAGTTGCGAACTCATTAGCCCGGAGAAGGCGTTGCTCCGTCCAAAAGCGCCGCCGCCTGAGCCGGTAAGGGAGATCTGCGGAAAGAATTGAGCCTTGGCGACGCCGATTTCGGCGTTTGCCGCGACTAGATTCTGCTCGGCTTCGCGAATATCGGGCCGGCGTTCGATTAGCGATGAAGGCAAGCCCGGCGGCACTTCGGGAGGAAGATATTGCCCAACCAGAGGGCTTCCGCGTGGCACGGCTTGCGGGTAGTTGCCAAGCAGAATGCTGATGGCATTTTCTTCCTGCGCGATCTGTCGCTCCAGGTCGGGAATCTGGGCATTAGCGGTATCGAGAACCTGCTGAGCCTGAAGGACATCGAGTTTCGTGGCCACGCCGCGTTCGAGGCGCAGCCTGGTCAGCTTGACCGAATCTATTTGCGTACTGACCGTGTCATGGGTGATCTGAAGCTGCAGGTCGAGTTGCAGGAGAGCGAAATAGTCGCTCGCCACGTCGCTGACGAGCGTTAAAATGACCGTCTGCCGGGCGTCCTCTGTTGCAAGGAGCTCGGCGCGTGCGGCCTCGGTGGCGCGGCGCAGCTTACCGAAGAAATCCAACTGGAATGCCGCATCAGCAGTAAGGGTTAGAAAATTTGATTTGGTTTGGAAGTTATGTTCTTTCCCCCCGCTGAAATCGCCGTTCCCTTGGACCTGCGGAAAGAGAGCGGAACGCGTCACGGCCACCTGAGCGCGCCCTGCGTTGATGCGCTCCGTCGCGATTTGCAAGTCATAGTTTTGCTTTATCGCTATGCGGATGAGTTCTTGCAATTGCGGGTCCTGGAATACCTGCCACCAAGGAAGATCAGCATAAGACGCCGTCTGAGCCTGGACCTGCGGATTTTCGCTCAGTTCACGGTAGGCCGTTGGTGGCTGGACAGCAGGTCGATGGTAGTTCGGACCGACCTTGCAGCCGGCGCCGGCGAGTAAAATCGAGGCCAAAACGGCGGGTATCCATCCCACGCTGGCTTTCCTCCATGGCATTCTTGCTCTTGCCTGTTGCCTGTCTGCTTGGGGGGCCATGTCAGTCCGCCTCCGCAGGAGCCGGCCCCGCTGGCAACGCGCCCGGAGCGTGCTCCCTGCCGGCGCCTGACCATTTCTCCACCAGGTAGAAGATCGCAGGCACGAAGAAAATTCCGATCGCACTCGCGGCCAGCATTCCCCCGATCACCGTAGTCCCCATGATTTGCCGTGCGACGGAGCCCGCGCCTGTCGCCGTCCACAGGGGCACGCAACCGAGAATGAACGCAAACGACGTCATCAAAATCGGCCGGAGACGTAGTCTGGCTCCTTCGAGGGCGGCATCCGCCAGAGGCTTCCCGTGCTCGAACTGCTCCTTGGCGAACTCGACGATCAAAATGGCGTTCTTGGCGGCTAAGCCGATGAGCATGACGAGCCCAATTTGCGAGTACACGTCGTTCTCGATCTGGACCATGTAGGGCGGCAGGAAAACGCCGAGCAATATGCGCCGCAACCAAAGGATTGCAAAGGCTCCAAAGATCGCCACGGGCGTGCTCAATAGCACGCTGAACGGCAGTGACCAGCTCTCATACAGCGCCGCCAGAATCAAGAAGACAAACAATAGCGAAAGCCCAAAAATCACCGAAGCGGGCACACCCTCCCGCGCTTTCTGTTCCTGAAAGGACATGCCCAAGTAGTCGAAGCCCATCTCGCGCGGCATCGTTTGCTTGAAAACGTCTTCAAGCGCCGCCGTGGCCTGGTCCGCGCTGAAGCCCGGCGCCGCGCTGCCATTGATTTGCGCCGAACGGTACTCGTTGAAACGCATGGTAAACTCGGGCCCGAGCCGCGGTTTTACGCTAGTTAGCGTGGAAAGCGGGACGTTCTCACCTTTGCCGTTGCGAACGTAGAACTGCCCGACGTTTTCCGCGTCGGCGCGATTTTCGCCTTCCGCCTCGATATAGACCTGCCATTGACGGCCGAAACGGTTGAAATAGTTAATGAAGTACCCGCCCATAAAGGCCTGGATGGTGCGGTAGACATCGTTGAGGGGCACACCCTGCTTCAGGACCTTGTCGCGGTCCACCTCGACGAACTTCTGTGGCACGCTGGGCAGGAAGGTAGTGCTCAAGCCAGCGAGTTCGGGGCGCTTACGGGCCGCTTCAAAGAAGGCAGCCAGATTCTTGGCCAGGAACTGCACATCATTCCCGGCGCGATCCTCAAGGACGAAAGTGAATCCACCTGAGGTGCCGACGCCGGGAATGGCGGGCGGGGAAAAACTGAAGGCAATGGCCGCGGGCAACCGGCTTAATTCCTGATTGAGGTGCGCCTTAATGGCTTGAAATTGTTCGTCGCGTGTCGTGCGCTCATCCCAAGGCTTGAGCGTGACAAAAAAGAACGCGTTGTAACTGGTGCGCACAAAGCTGAGCAAACTAAAACCGACGACGCTGGTCGAGTATCGAACTCCCGGTGTATTTGCCAGGATTTTTTCAACGTCAGCCGCCACGGCCGTCGTGCGTTCCAACGAAGCTCCGTTCGGGAGCTGGAGATTGATGTAGGCATAGCCCTGGTCTTCGTCCGGAAGGAAGCTCGACGGCACCCGGTTGGCAAAAAAGCCGCCCGCCAAGCTAAAGGCCACGAGCAACACGACCACGACGACGGTCTTTCGGAGCAGTGCCGCGCTCCAACGAACATAGCCCTCGGTTGCAAGCTCGAACGAGCGGTTAAACCAATCGAAAAATCGTCTTAGCAATCCCCGGCTTTGTGCTCGTGGCCGCAACAGCAATGCGGCAAGCGCGGGGCTGAGCGTGAGCGCGTTGAAAGCAGACAGGAGCACCGAAATCGCGATGGTGACCGCGAATTGCTGGTAAAGCCGGCCGGTGATGCCGGGAATAAAGGCTGTCGGCACAAATACGGCGGAGAGAACCAGAGCGATGCCAACAACGGGGCCGGAGAGCTCTTCCATCGCTTTCAACGCCGCGTTCTTCGGCGTCATGCCTTCCTCGATGTGCCGTTCCACACCTTCGACCACGACGATGGCGTCGTCCACCACGAGGCCGATCGCCAGCACCAGACCAAACAGAGAAAGCGTATTGATGGAGAAACCGAACAAGGGGAATAACACGAACGTGCCGACCAGCGAGACCGGCACGGCCAGCAGCGGGATCAGCGTAGCGCGCCAGCCCTGCAAGAAAAGGTAGACCACCAGGATCACCAGTGCGATGGCGATCAAAAGAGTCACGACGATTTCCCTAATGCCTTCCGTGACGGCGCGCGTCGTGTCAAGTGCGATGGCGTAATCCATGTCTTCCGGGAAGCGCTGCTTCATCTCGGCCATCAGCTTCTTGATCCCTGCGGCTGCGTCAACCGCGTTCGAACCCGGTAGTTGGTAGGCAGCAATGATGGCGCTCGGTTTCCCATTCAGGCGGCCTGCGACGCTGTAGTCCTGGGAACCCAGTTCGATCCGGGCGACATCTCGGACACGCACGGTCCCGCCGTCGGGAGTTTCACGCACGACGATCTGTCCAAATTCTTCCGGGGACACAAGGCGGCCCTGCGCGAGGACCGAGTAGGTAAATTCCTGTCCCTTGGGCGCCGGTTCGCCGCCGGCCTTGCCAGCCGGGTTCACTGTGTTCTGGGCCTGAATAGCGCTGACGATTTCGGGAACGGTGATGCCCAGCTTCGCCAACGTGTCGGGCTTCACCCAAAGCCGCATAGCATATTGGCCCGCACCGAATATTTGAACGTTGCCGATACCCGGCGAGCGCGTGAATGGATCGTTGATATTGATGTACGCGTAGTTGGCCAGAAACTTGGCGTCATACGTTCCATGCGGCGAGTACAAGGCAACTAACATGAGAGGGGCGGTTACCGACTTTCGGACGGTAATTCCGTAATTGTTGACGTCCACCGGAAGCTGGGAAGCGGCTTGCGTTTCGCGCGACTGAGTGAGAATAAAATCCGTGTTCGGATCGGTTTTTATGTCGAAGTCCACGATCAGGGTCGTGTTCGAATTGCCGGTGGCATTCAGCGAATACATATAATTCATGTTGTCCACGCCGCTCATCTGCTGTTCGATGGGCGTGGCAACCGCCTGTTCGAGGGTTTGCGCGTCCGCGCCGACGTAAGTGGCCAGGACCTGAACCTCCGGCGGAGCGATGTTGGGGAACTGCGCGATAGGCAGACTAAGGATCGTGATGGCGCCTACAATCACCATGACGATGGAAATCACCATAGCGACGATGGGACGGTTGATAAAGAACTTTGACATCGCGTTACCTTCCCTTGCTCTCCGAGGTAAACGGCTTGGGGTTCACTTGCGTGCCTGGACGCGCCTTCTGCACGCCCTCGGCAACCACACGTTCGCCTTGCTTGAGCCCTTCCGCAATAATCCACTCCGTACCAACTCGGTCGCCAACCGTTACCGTTCGAATGCTCACTTTGTCCTCGGCACCTACAACGGCAACCTGATAACCACCTTGGAGCTCTGACACCGCGCGCTGAGGAACCAGCAGTGAACCCTGTTGTAGCCGGATGACAGCGCGAACTTTGCCATAACCGCCGGGCCGCAGAATATTGTTTGGATTGCGAAACAACCCGGCGATCCGAATTGCGCCCGTGCCTTCGTTGACTTGGCGGTCGGCGAAGTAGAAAGTGCCCTCGTACGGATACGTTGAGCCGTCCGCCAAAATCAGTTGGAGGCGCAGATCCTTGTCCGCCGCCAGACGGCTGGACTCAGTCGGGAAGCGTTTTCGCCATGCGAGATACTGGGGCTCGCCCACGGTGAAGTAAACCTTGATGGGGTCGACGGTAGAGACGGAGGTCACTGGCCCGCTGCTCAGATTAACCAAGGCGCCTACTTGAAGCTGAGCCTGTCCCGCGATGCCATCAATGGGTGCAACGAGCCGGGTGAAATCCAGGTTGATTCTGGCCGTTTCAACGGCGGCCTCAGCCGATTTAATTTGAGCTCGCGCCGTTGCCACCGTAGCCTTCGCCGCCATGTCGTTCTGGACGGCGTTGTCCAAATCCTGCTGGCTAGCGGCTTGCTCTTTCGCCAGGGGCGTGTAGCGGTTGACGTCGAGTTCGGTCCTACCTTGTACCGCCTGGGCATTGGCAAGCGCAGCCTTGGCCTGCGCCAACTGCCCTTCGGCCTGGTCGAGGGCCGCCTGAAAAGGCCGCGGGTCAATCTCGAAGAGTAGCTGACCTTTCTTGACGAATGCGCCTTCCTGGTAGCCCTGCCTCATTATGTAGCCCGTGACCTGTGCCCTGACGTCTGCATTGGTAAGCCCGTCGAGCGTTCCGATCCATTCGCCATAAATCGGAACATCCTTCTGCTCAACTTGCACGACCTCAACGTCGGGCGAAGCGCCCGGCGGCGCTCCGGAGACGTGCTTTGGGCGCACCGCTCCGATAATCACTCCGATGACGGCCAGGCATAACGCTCCACCTATCCAGAACTTGTATTTCGAAATTCTGTCCATGGTACCCTCCAGCAGTGAAACCTTCCCCCGAAATCGAGATTTCCTATGTCTGCGTCTCGCGGAATTTGAATAAGCTGATGCTCCAACTGAGGAGGAGGATACACCAATCTTTCAAAACTGGTGAGAGCGTCCAGGCTTCCTGAATGGCTCCTGCGGGGAAGCGCTTAGCGACGAGAACCCCAAGGACAATGAAAATCAACATGACCACGACCTACATCCCGAGAAACGGCGGTTCCGATTGCGTGGGCACCAGGGCCTTGAGCGCCGCAACCTTCATGAATGACTGGGCGTCATTGTGTTCTTATATGCCTCTTATGTCGAGCCCAAGGAGCGCGTGAACTCTCAATTGCCCGCGCGAAGTTCAGCCAGCGTCCTCCGCAATGGGAGGTGAGAACCGGACTGAATGTTTGAGCTAACGAAATCTCTAATCTGGATCGCCCGTTTCTCCAGTTCCCGCTTGGAGAGTATTGGCGGCATTGATGACGTACTCTTGATGATCGACGGTGAACACCCTTCGGCCGTATATCTTCACTTCAACGGACGTCTCGTCACGGTAAGGAAGCCAAAACCCATCAATTCTTTGGTATTGCCGGACAAAGTCAGCTCGCTTGATCCAAAAGGAAGGTTTCTTAGCGGGGTGGCCAGCGATTTTCACAATCGCGAAGTCCTGGGCGTCGACCCATATTTTCCCCTCGAACAGATACTTCTCTTTGCTTTTCGGAGCGGCCTCGAGAACAAAGCAATGATACGGGCCAACTTCCTCTTCCCCGGCCAGCGTAAACGTATAGTTTGCGGTCGTGATCGCGCTGTTGTGATGCTCGCGGCCGGACGATGTCTCGCTCTCGCTCTGGATAAGGCGATCGAACACCAGGTGCCGCACGATCCCTGGTCCTTTTTCAGAAGTCTTGCTGAACGTTTTCTTGTCGGGCGCCCGATACTCCACGCGGACCACCGCCTGCGCCGCCAATTTCCCTTCCAGGTTCCTGATCTCGTACGTTCGTACTGCCGAATAGCCCTGCAGTTGCTCGTTTCGCAAGCGGTTGCGCTCAAGCATTATTACAACGATCTCATCGCCATTCAGACCAGATGGAGCCTTGTAGTTCGATAAAGCTATTTCCTGCGTCGACTGGCCCGCGGAGGTTTGGCTTTCCGCAACCGGCGCCGCCGAAGCCGCTCCCAAGATGAAAGCCATCACAAGCAATCCTTTCATTCGTCCAACCTGCCCTGTCATGACGTCTGAGCCCTCCTTCATTCTCATGTTCCCATCCGTGGTTTTTTGCCATGCATGCATTCATTCACCGAAACTAAGAAGGAAACCATCCACTCGCCGCTGAAAGCCCGTGAACTTGCCGAAGAAAGGCGAAGTCACATTGTCGTATACGTCATGAAAATTCCCGTGATTTGTGAGATTGATCGAATAGAGCCCGACCCGCACTTTGTGCCGCCGCCCACGTTCTGTGAAAGGCATGTGCAGATGAAAATCCCGATAAGCCTGCGCGTCGAGTGAAAAGAACGTCGGGAAGCGCACGCCATTGGGCACTCCGGCGTAATTCTGAACCGCGTCGACGTTGGAGTAAGGAAAGCCTGTGTGGACGTCAACAACGGGAGTCACGGTCAATGCCAAAGGAAGATGGAACACTCCCCAACTGACCACGCGATGCGGCACGTCCGAGGACAAAATGCCGGAAACATTGGGACGGATCACGGGTTGCTCGAATGGAAGGAAAATGTTCGACGCCGTATTCAGATCACCGCGTGCCCGGTTCCAAATGTAGGAAACATTCAGGTCCGCATGCCGAACAGGCTGGAAGTGCAACGTGGCCTCAAATTCATGATAGTTCGCTGTGCCCGTATTGAAGAGGCCTAGCAGACCATCGCCCCCGAAAACACCCGGCACGGGATTCACAATGAACAAATCGCGCGTCTGGCTATAAAGCCAGCTAACCCGAAGGGTCGCCGTTGACCACAATTGCCGGTCGATTTCGATGTTTCCTACGAAACTGCGGGGACTGGAGTAGGGTGCGGACCGCACGCGTGAAGAGAGGGGGCCGGAGCCATTTCCGATGAAGGCATTGAGGTAAGGGGTAGGCAATCCGACGAGTTGGCCCGTTCCGTCAAAAAAGCTTATCGTTCGCTGAGGGTTGTGAATGAAGTCTGCTTCCAGCAGGGAAACTCGGTCGTAGAAGAACCCTGCTCCAGCGCGAAAGACTGTCTTCTTGTTTTTTCCCGGCGCGTAGGCCACGCCGATGCGCGGCGCGAAGGCCGCAGTCCTCCCTACAGTCTCGCTGGTCAGTCGCCCTCCTAAATCGATTGTCAGTTGGTCGTTCACCATCCATCGGTCCTGGATGAATTCTTCCACATCCGTCGCCGAAGCGCTCCGCGGTCCATTGCTTCTGAAGCTAATCTCCTCGGCCAGCGTGCCGTCTTGTCTCAGAAGTTGAACGGGGTGCGACAGGCTATTGCCGTCATAAGATCTGTGTGTCACGTCCGCGCCAATTTTCAACTCATGTCGGCCAAGCCACTTTTTAGGCGCGAACTGAAATGTTGGATACGCTTGGAACTGATTGGCAGTCCTGGTCCAGGAGTCAAAAAAATTCCCGCCCCAAGCCTCGGGATTGATCAGCATGTCCTCTAATCCCTGACCATGAGCGTTGCTATCAAACCTTGTGTAGCGCAAGGCGATCCTGAGCAATGCTCCCGAGGGAAAGCTGCGAAGGTCCGAGATCCCAGCCGAGACGCCCTTTTGGTCGTAATCCGAAGACGCGGTCTGCGGTACGAGCGCCGTGATATTGGCAAACTGTGTGCGCATTGGAAAAACATTGATGTCCGCGCTTAGCACGTGCTGAGGAGACAGAATGGCCTGAATGCGAGTAAAGGAATTGAACCCCTGAGTTTTGATTTCATTTCTTGGCCAGGCCAATCCGCGCACCGGATCTCTTCTGACGTCATACTCGAAGACTTCAGAAAAGTTCACCTTGCCAGCGCTGATGGGACCTCCGAAAGAAACCCGAGGCGTCGCTTGCGAGACGCCGACGAAGTGATCGTTCTTGCCGCGCAGGCTCACGTTGAAGTCTTTGACTTTGTAAAACCAGTCGCTCGGCGGCGGGATGGTTTCGATCCTTGTCAGCCCTCCGGAAAAACCTCCGTTTTCGGCGCTGAAGGGCGTCTTGTCGACATTGACCGCCTGAATAGCGTCGATCGGCACGGGGATTGAGAAGGAACCAGTGACGGGATCTACCGTCTTCGCGGAATCTACCTCTAACATTCCTTGATTCTCGGACGTGCCCCTGATGCTCAGTTTCCCATCCAGGCCGCGGATCACGCCCGGAACGAGAGGCAGCGCCTCCCGGAACTTCTGCTGTGCCAGGGGCAATGTTTCCAGTTGCTCGTTATTGACGGTGGTGGCCGGGGAAGAATTTTCGGTAGAAACGGTGGCGGCCTGCTCCTTGACCTCCACCTTTTCCACTACCGTGTCTAAGGTGAGGGCAATGTCGGCCACGAAGAATTGATTCACGTTCAGAGAAATCGTTTCAGCAAACGGGTTGAAACCCTTTTGACTGACGCTAAGCGTATATGTGGAGCCATGTAACTGCGTGAACTCGTAATGTCCCGTGGCGTCCGTGAGCGTCGCCAGGGGCTGAGAATCCTGAGAGCTCTCGCTGAGCTCCACGCGGATGCCTTCGAGGGAACTTGGACCTGCCTGCTGGCCGAGTACCTTCACCACGCCTTGAATCGTTCCGTTCGGTGATTGCGCTGGTTCACGCTGCGTCGTCTGCGCGCGTGCCGCACCAGGGGCTACGCTCAGGGCGGCAAGCAGCAAAACGCCTGGCAGGCGGTTGCGATTGGAGGTCTCCAACGATCTATGAAACACCAAGAGACGCATGCAGCCAATTCCCTTCCGCTCTCCCTATTCCGGACCGCCCGCCACGGCCCTTCCGGAGCGACGAGGCGCCGCCCGTCGGACCCGCGCGATGAACTCTCCAGGATCCTTCCTTATAAAACCCTGTGATGCTTGGGAAAGGGAGAACGGCACAAAAAAATCAAGGAGCTGATATTTGACTCGCTAGCGAGATAATCTACGAGGGGATTGCGGGCACATATCACTTCATTTCAAACACCACTCTTGCACACACGACAAGCAGCCAGAAGTCTTTCCGGTCTCGGCGACAAGTCCCGGCTATTTTCCGCGCGGGGCAAGCGGCGTCATTGACGGGACATTTTTGCTACAAGGGCCGGAACGGCGCGGCGCGGAATCAAACGCTGCGCGAAAACGCTGAGCTTGTTTACAAAACCGGGAATCACCAGACCGCCACCACGCGCCAACGATTCCAACGCCTCGTGTACAACATCCTCGGGTGACTGGTAGATGAAGCCAAACTTTCGATTGCCGTTCGCGGCTTCCCCCGAGTGGCCGTCGGCAAGAATCCGGCCCGGGCAGAGCGTGACGACACTCACTCTGCTCGATCGGAGTTCTTCCTGAAGTCCCAACGAGAAACTTGTAAGAAAGGATTTTGTCGCCGCATAGAGACTCGCGTAGGGAATCGGTTGAAAGCCCGCCGTGGAGGAAACGTTGATGATTCCAGCCTGGGGATGTTCCATCAACGCGGGTAAGAGTGAATACGTGAGTTCGACGACGGCAGCGTTGTTCAGGGCCAGCATTTCCACCTGGCGCTGCAGGGATAAGTTTCGAAACTCTCCGCGGACGCCGAAGCCCGCATTGTTGACAAGCAGATTTACTTGAAGATTTCGATCGCGTATTTGCTGAGCGAGATGCGGGCCCGCGGCAGGCGAAGCAAGGTCACATTCGAGTACTTCGGTGGAAACGGAGTGGGAGAGCTTCAACTCACTGGCCACACCTTCCAGCCTATCTCTCGACCTGGCAACGAGAATCACATTCTGCTTGCGGCCGGCCAACTCATGCGCAAAGACTTTTCCGAGTCCTTGGGAAGCGCCGGTGACGAGGGCAAAGCTGGAATTCCTCATGTCCGCACACTCGGTATGCTTAACCCATCCTCGATCGCGCTGAAAGCTGGCGCAAGCATACCTGTCCGATTACACCACTTGCATTTAGATATCCGGACCTCAAGAAAAGATACAAATTTTAATGCGACATCATCGGTCGCTCTTGGAAGTGCAGCTGACGATAGCGGACGCTGTGGCCATTCTTAAGATTTTTTGTGTCTCTTTGCCAGGATCGAGAATCAAAGTGCGCGTAGGTAAAGTGCAAATACACGTTCGTTGGCCGTCCGGCGCTGCTCGCCTGGCGGTCAAAAACTTACGGAGGTTGCATGTCCGACTTGCAGCAGTTCCCTACTTTGCCCAATCAGGCTTTCCGGCTTGATGTCCCTCTACACGAACTTTTGCAACAACCTTCGCACGATCCGTCCCCGCGCCGGCCGGAGTTGAGGAAAGCCGAAACGTTGCCAGAAGCCGTCTTTCCTCAATACCCAGAGTTGTTTCACGATCTCGATGAGCAGGATCTCGCCGCGCACGAAGCCGTGGTCAGCACCGGCAAGCGCCACTGGCCCGCGTCCAAGGTCATGAGCACCATGCGCGGCTGGATGTTTCCGTATATCAAGTCGCGCGTCCTGCCGGGCGATTTCCAACCGATCATCGCCTATCTCTTCACCGAGTGGAAGTGCAACCTCGATTGCCATTACTGCTGGTCCTACGACAATCGCGTGAAAGGCATGACCGAGGACACGGCCCGCCGCGCCATCGACTGGTTGCACTCGACGCCCTGCCGCGTGCTTGCCCCTACAGGCGGCGAGCCGCTGTTGCGTCCCGATTTTGTCCACAAGGTCGTCCACTACGCGGCAAAGAAAGATTTCTGGGTTTATCTTGCGACAAACGGGCGCCTTCTTCGGCCGGAAGTAACCGACCGCTTGGCCGATGCAGGCATCGCCACCATCAATTTTGCCGTCGATACGATAGAGGAAAAGCCCGGCCTGCCCAAGGCCTTGGAGCACGTGCGATCCTATTTCGACTATCTCGTCAAACTCCAGTACCGCTACGGATACACGGTATTCTTCAACACCAACATCTGCCGCACAAACATCGATGACGTGAAGGAGCTCGCCAAGATCCCGCATGACAACGGCATCTCCATCACCTTCCACATCAACGAAGCGCCGATGATGGAGCAAGATCATTTCAAACATTTGCATGAGAACGACACCTACATTCGCCCGCAAGACTTCCCGGTCGTCGACGATCTCCTGGACTGGCTCATCGACAAACAGCGCCAGGGCTGGAAGATGGTCGATCCCATTCCCCGGCTGCAGAACATGAAGGGCTTCATGCGCGGCGTCGGCGAACACTGGGGCTGCCGGGCCGGACAGAATTGGTTGATCGTCCGCACGGATGGAACTCTCGCCCCGTGCTTCCCCATGTACAACGCGAAATACGATTGGG